>OGMO01001973.1_pt1 | contig 10436 bp, 9 predicted proteins | sample 1573241 | NCBI WGS metagenome assembly OGMO01 (sample SAMEA2581896, study PRJEB24529) | metagenome | biome: Human gut stool | place: China | collected 2011 | reverse complement strand
GTGTCAAATTTCCCCTCAAAATAAAGTTCCTCATCCACCTTTATCGGTACATCCATTTCTTCCGGTGAACTGCCAAGGATCGTCCTCCAGCGTCCGGCTACTTTTCCACACATTTCCATAAATCTTTCATGGATATCCGGCTGTTCATTACAGGTCTGCAAAATCTTTTGTGCCACCTTTCTCCATGTAGGTGTCTCTATCCATTCTCCCGATGCGAACTGGACTGCCAGTGGTCTTTTCCCTTTCAGTTCCGCCGGGGATACTGTGATAAGGCTGCTTTCCCGGATCGTATCTCTCTTATCTGTATGCATCTCCCCACTCCGGTACATCTGGAGCAGTGCATCACATTTCGTGTTTACAAGTTGTAACATTTCCTCCCTCAGTTCTTCTATCAGTTGCTCATAATTCATACGCTTTTCTCCTCCTGTCGCACACTTACTTCATGTACTTTTTTTATATCCACTTTCTTTTACTCATTTTCCGTTATATGCTTTCTGCTCCTGCTGTCCTTTCCTATTTTATGCCAACAATAAAACGCCCGGATCATCGGGCATTTTATTCTTACCATAAACTGGCAGGAACAACGTTTCCTATTTACTTGCTGCCATTCCTGCCGCAGCCTTACTCATATCGAATCTCCTGTTCCATGACAATGCCTGACTGGAACTGTATCAGCAGCTTCTCGCTGGATTCCACTTTGATGGTCGAGATCAGCCGTCTGACAAGGTCATTGTCGAACTCCGGTATCTGGCAGGTGCTTGTGCTTAAGTAATGGTCGATATCTTGGATTCTCTGTTCATAGCTGTCAGCCATCCGTTTCTCGTTTCTGGCTGTTTTCTGTGCCTCTTTTAAGGCATTGATTTCCTCTGCTATGGTGCGATAGCGTTCATCAAACTCCGGTGTGTAGGAGCCGGTCTTTGCATTCTCTGCGATCAGTGCCACCATCTCTTCCTGCTTTTCTTTTATCTTTTCTTTTATCTTTTCTTCGTATTCCCCAGACTCTTTTGCGGTGCTGTAGTTCCCGATGACATGGATGATGTTCTGCCGGAAGTTTTCCATAAATTCCATATCATCACTCGTGATCCTGTGGATGGCTTCCATCACCGCCCTGTTTAATGCGTTCTCTTCAAGTGTCTCGGATTCCCCGCATTTCTTCACTCCGTTGGTCAGCCGGTTGCTGCATCTCCAGACCACTTTCTTTTTCCCGTTTCTCGCCCAGGTGACCCTCCGGTACTCCTGCCCGCATTTTCCGCAGATCAGCATGCCGGTCAGTGCATAGGAGGAGGAATACCTGCTCCTCTGGTTCTTTTTCCGGGTGACAGCCGCCTTGCATAAGGATGCCCTCCGCATCACCTCTTCCTGTACCCTGTAGAACAGCTCTTTCGGGATGATCGCCTCATGGTCATCTTCCACATAATACTGCGGTACGATTCCAGTGTTCTTGACTTTCTTTTTTGTCATGAAATCCACCGTATAGGTTTTCTGCAGTAATGCATCTCCCATGTATTTTTCATTGCGGAGCATTTTGTCTATTACCGTGGAATGCCATTTGTCCTGCCCTGTGGCGGTCTTGATTCCCTGCTCTTCCAGATGCTTTGCAATCTTCCCGGTACTGTAGCCTTCCAGATAAAGCCGGAAGATCAGCTTTACAATCTCTGCCTCTTCGGGTACGATGACCAGGTCACCATCCTCGTTTTTGGTGTATCCCATGAACTTTGTGCAGTTTACGATGACCTTGCCTTTTTCAAATTTCCTCACGACTCCCCAGCGGATGTTCTCGCTGATGTTGCGGCTCTCCTCCTGTGCCAGGCTGCTTAAGATGGTGATAAGAATTTCACCGGTTCCCTCCAGTGTATTGATCCCCTCTTTCTCGAACACCACCGCCACGTTCTTTTCCTTCAGTTTTCGGATGGTCACCAGCGAGTCTACCGTGTTCCTCGCAAACCTGCTGACCGACTTTGTAAGGATCATGTCGATCTTTCCGGCAAGGGCATCCTGTATCATGGCATTAAAGTCTGCCCTCTTTTTGGTGTTTGTTCCACTCTTTCCGTCATCCGCATAGATGCCGGCATTTTTCCAGTTTTCGTTTTCCGATATCTTGCTGGTATAATACTCCACCTGTGCCTCATAGCTGCTGTCCTGCTCTTCCAGTTCCGTACTGACACGGCAGTAGGCAGCGACCTTCATTTTCTTCTCTGACAGTTTCACATTCCGGTCATACTGCACCTTGGCAGGTATCATGCTGATCTTTTTTGCTGTTTCTGCCATCTGCTCTCCCTCCTAATCCTTATATCCGGCTGTGACACGGCTCCCATTGATAAACTCCACTTCTGCCATGTTTCCGCCATGCACCCAGATGCGTGCGATTATTTTTCTATATAAATTTTCATCAAACGTTTCCAGTTCCTTTTTTCCTGCAAGGATGTTTTTGACCTCCTCTGTCCGGAACTCCCCATCCCTGACCTCCAGTGTCCGGTAGCGTTCCTCTGCCCTTTCATAGAGCAGTTTCATCAGGTCTGTTTCTGTGCGTTCCTGTTCTTCTTTCATCCGCTGCAGGTTCCGCTCCAGAACCCGGTACTGAGGGCTGACCTTTTCCTCCTGCCTGTGTACCCGGAGCAGGCCTTTGTTTCGTATCACTGCATTGATGGCTTCCACACACACCTGCTTTGCCTGCCCGTCTGTAATAAAACTGTTCCTGCAGTTTTTTGCTCTGCCAGTCACATAACTCTTGCACTTCCACTTGGCAGTGCCGCCACGCTCTTTTTTGTGGCTCGGCTGGATATGGCTGCATACTGCCCCGCATTCTGCACACCAGATGACACCTCCGAAGAGGATTCTCTCATCCCTGCCGGGCCTGTGGTCTGCCCTTCCAAGCTCTGCCCTCACCTTTTCCCGTCTGCACTGGACTCTCTCAAACAGTTCCTCTCCTATGAGCTGCGGATAGTATTCTGTGCCAAGGTAGCTTGGGTTTTCCAGTATCCTGCCGATGGATGCATGGGTCCAGGACACTTTCCCTTTTGCATTGCATATGTTTCTCCCTTTCAGGTTCTGGGCGATCCTGCCTGCCGCCACCCCGCTGTCATAGTCTGTAAATATCTGTTCCACAATTTTTCTCTGTTCTTCACAGATGGTGATTTTTCCATCCACAACCTTATAGCCGATTGGCATGTGCCACTGCATCCTGTCCGCCTCCCCTCTCCGTCAGTTTCAGTCCGTTGTGCAGGCAGAAGGTGATGTCGTGTTCCTTGGAGACCACGATCTTCTCCGCTGTCATTTTAAACAGTTGCTCGTCAAACTCCTCCCTTAATCCGTCCTGTTCTGCGATCAGTTGGATAAGCTGTTCGGTCCGTACAATTTCTTTTGTCCTCCGCAGCTTTCTGGTCAAAAGTGTCTTTTTTCTCCTGCATTCCGTCAGTTGCCAGCCAAGCTTGCTACTGCTCTCCATAAAAAGAGCAGAGTCCATATATCCTTTCCTCATGACTTGGTTTAGGATTTGGCTCTGCTCGCTTATATCTTTGATTTCCTTATCCAGTTGTCTGATTTCCTCACTGTCCTGCCTTGCTGCCACAAGTTCTGTCAGCTCTTTTAACAGCGGCTCTAATATCGTTCCCTGATTGGTGTACAGCTTGTTCCACATGTCTGTAAAAGCCCGGTGCAGCACATCCTCCCGGATGGCTTTCATGCAGCAGCTCTCTTTATCCTCCACATGTCCGCTGCACGTCCAGATGATTTTTTCATATGGTTTCCCGATGTAGATTTTCTGCCGCCGGAAGGTTCTTCCGCACTCTCCGCAGATGATTCTGCCGGAAAACAGGTATCTTTTGGTGTAGTCACTCTTGTTCATGTGCAGTACATCCACCCGGTATGCCATCAGGTTGCGTACCGCTTCTGCCTCCTCATGTGTGACGATTGGCGGATGGCTGTCTTTGATGAGATACTGGTTTCTCTGTCCGTTGTTTACCCTGCGGACAAATGGGAACCTTGTTTCTGTATATGTCCTCTGCTGAAGCATATCTCCCTCATAAATGGGATTTTTCAGAATGTCCTGTATCACCCCGTCCTGCCACTTTTCTGCACCCCGGATTGTTGGAATGCCTTTCTGGTTCAGTGCCTTTGCTATCACATACACTCCCATGCCGTTTAAGTAAGACTCATAAATCCACCTTACGGTTTCTGCCTCGGATTCTATGATGACTAAATTTCCATCCTCGTCTTTTCCATAGCCATACGCTGGCGTCGATATGATATAGGTTCCATCCTGAAAGCGTTTCTGTATCGCCCATCGGTTGTTGCTTGAGATGTTTTCTGATTCCCCCTGCGCCACCGATGCCAGGATGGTAATGAACAGCTCGCTTTTTTCTGACAGCGTGTTGATATTCTCTTTTTCAAAGTAGATTCCAACGCCAATCTCCTTCAGCTTTCGGATGGTCTGGATGCATTCCACCGTATTTCTTGCAAATCTTGTGATGGATTTCGTAAGGATCAGGTCGATGTTCCCATCCTCACAGTCTGAAATCATCATCTGGAACTCATCCCTGTGCTTTACGTTTGTTCCGCTGATTCCTTCATCCGCATACACCCCTGCAAACTCCCACAGGGGGTTGCTCTCGATTTTTTCCGTATAGTACTCGACCTGTGCAGTATAGGAAGTTGCCTGTGCCTGACTGCCGGTACTGACTCTGGCATATCCGCACACTTTCAGCCTGCGTTCTTCCTGTGTATGTTTCTGCGCTTTTGCTGCCTTTATGACAGTCACTTTTTTTACCATACTTTTTTCTCCTTTCCCAGTATTTTCAAGGGTTTTCACTCCCTGTCAGCAACATACACTACCACATAGTTTTATATATATCCAGTGTTATTACAGATATACTTTTGCCAGTTCGGGGGAAAAGGTCTTGACATTCAAAACCCGGATTTTTTCCCATTCTTCCTCGGTTAACAGCTTATCTTCATGCATCCTTTTTAAGAGAAATTCAGCAATCTTATACCGCACCTCATTCGCTCCGCTTTCCATCATCTCTCCCCTTTTTCCTCCCACAATTTAAGTAAGTTAAATTCATTCTCCCAAGAAAAACACTTCCGCCCAGAAGAAACACCTTTACATCATCCCGATTTCAGCCATGGTTGCAGCCTCATCTTCTTCCCGGAAATACTGTTCCGATACATCCCTGCTGACTGAAAGCACCTCTCCCGCGTCCTTTTCTCCCATCTGGATCGGGATTAAGAACGGATGGATTTCCTTACAGAATTCCAGATTGGGACAGCTATTGATAAAATAGCCACAGGTATCTAATATCAGCCTGTCACACATATCTGTGATGACGATCTTTTCGGCTTCAAACATGTGGCTGCCGATATAATTTGCGATATTTTCTGCCGTGGTCGAGATATAGTCCTCTTTCCGCTCCCCTCCATCACTCGGATAAAGATAGGCATATCCTGCCCTCTCCGTTTCAAAAATCCTTAACATCATTTCGGTATCTTCTTTCTTCATCTCCTGTTTTCCTCCATTCCCCATTTTTCAGCTTTTCTTAACTCCACAAGAATACGGCGGAAGTTCCCCTCCGCCGCATGGTTTCTGTAATTAAGTCTTACTGCCATAATCCTTCACTTCATAAATAAAAAGTGTCTGTCCCTATTCGTCACTACTCCCCGGAACCAAAACGCCGCCAAAACAGAGAAGAAAAAATCCCAAAGCCGGCATTTCATGGGCAGTCAGTCCAGACTGTCTTTGGTCCCTGCCACTCGGACAGGCAGACATCACAGGTATTTCACCTCCACCACTGCGTGCTGGCTAATCTCAAGGTGTATCATTATAGGCCATTCCCCTCTTCGCGCCTGTCCACCACAGACAGGCTGTACCCCGGCTTTCCCGCTCGGCTCCTTAGATGCGATCTTTTTCACAGCATGGCTGGCAGAAAGAACATCTGCCCGATTGCTGCAGGAGTGTCACTGCGCCCCGGTTACGGCTCATGAAACGGCTAACGTATCTGAACTGCTGGATATGGCTGGCAGGATATGGCGTGATTCCATCCTGCGCTCGGAGCCCTGCATTCCTCTCCGGCATTTTTCAATGTGCGTTTTGTCTGCCTGTGTCGTATCCACACACGAGACATGAGAGGATTCCCGGAAGAGACCATCTGTCCAGAAAAAGTTCCTCTCATAAGGTACTCACAGAAAAACACGTTTTGAGGGGGTATTAATCAAAATATTTTTTTATTTTCTTTACCGCACCGTTTATGCTCTCCCGGATGTTCTTCTCTCCGACCCCTTCTTTCGCTGCAATCTGCCGGTATGTCATGCCCTCAAAAAAATAAAAATGCAGCCGCTCTCTCTGCACTGGGGTGAGTGACTGCATTGCTTTCTGCAGGGTTTCTATTTCCATCTGCCTGATGACCGTATCCTCTACCGATTCCCCGGTCAGCTCCACCAGATCTTCCGTTTTTCCTTCTGTATATCCGTCCTTGGTCGTATGTCTGATATCCCGCATTTCCTGTGCGTGGGCTTCTTTGCGGAACGTATCGGCAAGTGCCTCGTAGACTTCTCTGGTCACATAGGTGTATTCCAGCTCACCAACTGCATCTTTATAAAAATCCTTTACTCTGATCCTGATCCATTCTGACATTCAAATGTCCTCCATTTCGTAATTTTTTTGAAATGAAGGACATCTGGCGGACCTCTGGATTCTGCTTTACTGGAAAAAGACAATAAAAAAAGGTGCTGTTCCCATGCAAAATAAAGCATGCAAAACTGCACCCGGATGTTATCCTTATGAACTTTTCCTTTTCTGCCGCCCCCTGCAATCCGGTGCGGCATGAATTCCCCAAAACATGCCACGCCTTTCTTCTCCTAAGCCTTTTTGCGGTACTATACTTGGAAAGAAAGTGCGCTTCAATATAAGTGTAATAAGTCTTACGGTACCTGTAATAAGTTACCGTCTTGGATTGTCATCCCTCCTGTTTTCCAGAAAAAAAGTCCCTTCCGTTTGTTCGGAAAGGACTATCCATTTTCGGTATGTGATTGTATCCATAACTGTGCTTTTCCTACGAGCATGAACAGTGCCGTGATGCAGATTCCCGTATAAACAGCGTAAGCATACGGTATCTGGCCTGCATGCCACAAAATGCCAAGCACAGCCAGTTCCAAAGCTGCGATCAGCCTTGCTTTTCTGCCAAAATGCTTTTGTTCCTCTTTATCCAGCTTCCGGTTCTTGCTGTGCATGGGACTGAGTAAAAAAATGATCCCTGCGGACACCAGCAATACTGCCAGCAGCCATGCCAGCGATGTCTTGTAAAACACAGCCTGTGTATAAACCGGAACCAGCAGCACCAGATTAGAACCAAGATAACAGAAAATCCTGCTGTCTGAGTGATATCCACCGGTATAACCGCGAAGAACCATAAAAGACAGGGTAAACACTGCCACAACCGCCAGTTGCTCTGTAAGCAGGCCGATGACCAGTGCTGTCACAACGTTTAGAAGCAGGATCATACCATTGCATATTCCAAACTGGTATAATTCCTGCTCCTCCTCTTTTATGATTCCCCGCTCAACCATACGATGGCTGAGCCATTTCGTCATGATTTAAAACCTTCTGAGTTTTTTGGAATCTTCCGGCATCTTGTCCTGTCCCAGATACCACATGCAGGAACGGTTCGTTGCCATGGTTGTCACCATAAGTGCCAGTGCTGCCATCACACTCATGGATTTGCTGCTCAGTCGGTACATCCAGTTTCTTTTCTTCATTTTTAGTAAAACCCTCCTTTTTTTGATGTTTTCACTCTAACAGTTTCCATGTAAAAATCAATCTATCTGTAACAAGTTGCAGGTTTGCTGTAATAAGTTGCAGTCTCACTCCAGTTTTGCAACTCCGTTGAGCAGAAGGACTGCCTCAAAATGTTCCCCCTGATCCTTTAACATCAGCTCCCCACCGTATTTTTCTGCCACTTTCCGCACCGAACGGATTCCCCTGCCGTGTTTTATTTTATCTTTTTTGCTTGTCTGTTGACAGGAACTTGTCCCGGATGGCTTGCTGTTCTTAATGGATAAAAGCAGTCTGCCCTCCTGAAACTTTGATTCCACATGAACATACCGTTTTTCCTGTTCCACTGCCATCGCTGCCTCTATCGCATTATCCAAAAGATTCCCATACAGAACACCCATGTCCCCGATATCTACGGATACTCTCTGGGGGAGCAGCGTTGTAACCTGCATCGGTATCTCTTTCTCTTTTGCCTTTACGCTTTTTACTTTTAATATGGCATTCACCACAGGATTTGCGGAATAAATGATCTCTTCTGCCAGCCGGATATCTCCCAATACTTCCTGCAGTCTGTCCTTGATCAGTTCCGCACTTCCCTGTTCCGCCGCTGCGAGCAGTCCCGTCAGCCGGTTCTTCATATCATGCCGGATGTCCTGTATCTGTTCCTGATACCGTTCCATGTCCTGATAGTATTCGTTCCGGTATAAGATTTCCCTCTGGATCATTTCCTCTTCGTGCTGTTTTTCTTCCACTGTCGTATACTTTTCAATCATCAGAAAAATTACATAATTAGTGATGATAATGACAAAGATGATGCACATGCACAGCACGACCATCTGTGCCGAGATTAATTCTTTTGCAACCTCTATCAGTAAAAAGCAACTGATCAGGCTGCATAAAGGTATCATTGTCAACATATATTGCGTTTCTTTTGGCATTGCTGATAGTCGAATGCTTTTTCCAGATTTCAGTCTGCAAAACACCTCCACAATTGTTGCTTTCAAAAGTGCCATAAAAAACACGATAAAATAATATGAAACCGTGGTATCGTCCAACACCTTTTCCATGAATGCCTTATTAAACAAATATCCTAACGGTTCTGCAACTCCCATAATCCCCATATACAGCAGAACCGCAATCAGCCTGCTTACAATCCCTGCCTCATACTGGCAGACATATACACAGAGAATCGCCACCATCGTCACAAAATTCAGCCAGCTTATCCCCATCTGGTTCACCGCACTTCCAATCAGCTCGCACACTATCAGCAGAAGAACAGAAAACTCCATGGAAGTTTTTCTGTTTCCAATGAACTCCTCTAAATACCTGCGGTAAATGCAGAGGTCAAAAAGATTTATGACAAGCCTCACCCCATATAATGCCATGTCACATTCCTCCCTGCACAAATGCGATGTGTTTTTCCGTCAGCTCCTTCCGGTACCCTCTTGTCACTCCCAGCTCTGTGCCGTCTGTAAGCATGACCATGCCGCTGGATACAGAATGAACATGTTTCAAATTAACGATAAAAGAGCCATGAACGGCGGCAAACATGCGCTCGTCCAGTTTCTCCCATATTTCATTCAGGTTCATGTTGGACTGATATTTCATTTTCTTTGTGTGGATTATCGCCTGACGCCCCCGCTTTTCCAGATACAGGATTTCGTCAAACTTCAGACTGTACCGCACCCTGCGGTAACAAAATGAGAAACTCTGATTCGTCAGATTCAGATAGGTTCCTGCCTTTTCAAACAGCATACGAAGCCTTTCTTCTGAGATTGGTTTTGGAATAAAATCAAATGTGACAACTTCAAATACACTTGGCATGTATTTGGTATAGCTGGTAAGAAACACCAGTAATGCCTTGGAATCTGTCTCACGGATCTGTTTTGCCACCGCAAGTCCGTCCATTCCAGGCATCTCAATATCAAGAATGTACATATCCGGCTTTTGCTCCGCATCTGCACATTCCCTCAATAATTCTTCCGGTCTGGTATAAAACACATACTCCACCGCATAGTCGATCATACGCAGTGTATAGCGTCTGATCCTTTCAATGTCCTGCTGATTATCATCGCAGATTGCTACCCTCATATATCGTCTCCTTCTCAAAATATATTGATCAAATATACATCCCGGAGACTGTACTGCTTTAACGGCCTGTCATCAGCTTTCTCATATACGCAAGCATACGGTCTATAAATGCATCCCGTTCCTCCCTGCTACAGTTTGCAAGGAACAGTTCAATATCAACCTTATGATTTGTATCCCCCGTAACCAGATAAGTCGGCTCAATCCTGTACTTCTCATACAAGATCAGCATTTTCTCTGGCTGTAAGCCATAGACACCACTTTCGATTTTGCGATAATGCTCTACCCCTACATCCAGCGTCTCTGCAAAAACTTCCTGCGTATATCCACTGTTTTCTCTGGCGGTTTGCAACCTTTTTCCAATCTGTATATTGATTTCCTTCTTCTCTGCTTTCATGGAATTCACCTCGCTTTTATGGTAATGATACCAACGAGAAATACCCGAAAACAGATTGCAATACAACACTTCAAAAGTCGTATTGCGACATATCCCCATAAACGAAAAGTGAGCAGCAGACACCAATCCGCTACTCGCCTTCTATCTTTCTTTATTCTAATTACATTTCCTGTTATTCCACCAGTTTCC
>OGMO01001969.1_pt1 | contig 10468 bp, 13 predicted proteins | sample 1573241 | NCBI WGS metagenome assembly OGMO01 (sample SAMEA2581896, study PRJEB24529) | metagenome | biome: Human gut stool | place: China | collected 2011 | reverse complement strand
CAGGCAATAGGCCAGATGCTCCCCGATGCTGCCCCATTCCACACATTCTTCTGCAAATAGCACGATTTTATAATCCTTCACAGCTTCGATCATTTTTTCTGTAAAGGGGAACAGCTTTACAAGTTTAAGTGCGTCGCAATTGATACGATGCTCCGCAAGTTTTTCACATGCAGTCAGAATATCATCCATTTCATCCGCATAGCTGATCAGCACCGCCTGGGCACCCTCGGTTCTGTGCAGGAAATCATAGTCCTGCCCGCTGCAGTCATACTGCGCCAGACGGGCATTTTCCCCGCCCCGCGGATAACGGATCGCACGGGGGCCTCTGCAGCCGTCCTTCAGCAGCTCGTGCAGCCAATAGGTCAGCTCCGCATAATTGGAAGGTGCATAGAGCGGCATACCGACCTGGCTCAGGAAAGCCGGGTCGTAAACGCCCTGATGCGTTTCTCCGTCTGCCGGAACAAAACCCGCGCGGTCAATGGCAAACACGACGTTCTCCTGCAGCAGGTTCACATCGTGCAGGATCTGATCGTAAGAGCGCTGCAGGAAGGTGGAGTAAATGCACACCACCGGCAGCATACCCTGACTGGCCAGACCCGCCGCAAAGGTCACAGCGTGCTGCTCTGCCATGCCCACGTCAAAGAACCGCTCCGGCGCACTGTGTGAAAAGAACTGCAGCCCGGTGCCATATTTCATGGCCGCGGTAATGGCGCAGATGCGGCTGTTCTGTGCAGCTTCCCGCGCAAGCGCCTGCCCGAAGGTCGTCGAAAACGATTCCTTGGGAGACACCTCCGGGTCGGGCATTCCGTCCGGGTCAAAGGCCGATACCCCGTGGTAGTTGCCCGGGTTCATCTCGGCCGGCTGATATCCTTTGCCCTTTTTGGTCACAACATGCAGAAAGTGCGGGCCGGGCCGCTGACTGATGGTGCGCAGGGTCCGCTCCAGTTCTTCCTCATTGTGACCATCCACCGGCCCAATGTACTGGAACCCCATGTCCTCAAACATGGTCGAGTGGTACATTGCCCGTCGGAGCAATGTTTTACCCTCGGTCAGGGCTTTTTTCAGCGGGGTACCCACCACCGGGACACTGTCGAGGAAGCTCCGCACATTGTCCTTGGCGTCAAAATATGCAGTCGTCGTGCGCAGGTGGGTCAGATACCGCGCCAGCGCGCCCACATTGTGGGAAATGGACATCTTGTTGTCATTCAGGATCACGAGCAGATTGTCCAGGGAGCCGATGTTGTTCATGCCCTCGTAGACCATGCCGCCGGTAAAGGCACCATCGCCGATGACCGCAACCACCCAGCCCGGCTCATGCCGGATCTTCTTGGCCCAGGCCATGCCGATGGACAGCGAAAGCGCTGTGTTGCCGTGCCCTGCAATAAAGGCATCGTGCTCGCTCTCGTTCGGGTTCGGAAAGCCGGAAATGCCATCCAGCTGGCGCAGTTTTGCAAAGCCGCTGCGTCGGCCGGTGAGCAGTTTGTGCGTATAGCACTGATGCCCCACGTCAAAAACGATTTTGTCCATTGGCGTCGTCATCACCCGGTGCAGGGCTACCGTCAACTCCACTGCGCCGAGGTTGGACGCCAAATGACCGCCTGTGCGGGAGATATTCCGCAGCAAAAACTGACGGATCTCCGCACAGAGCTTGTTCACCTGTTCTTTGTTCAGATTTTTCAGATCGCTGGGTTGATCAATGTTGTCCAGCAGCAACGATTCCATAACCAAATCACACGTCCTTCATGCAATGTTTCCTACCCTGCTGGCACGTCTCACAGGCCCAGCGGGTACAGCAGGCCGACCACAAGGCCCACCAGAAAGCCTGCGACCACCTGCAGCGGAGTATGGCCGACCATTTCCTTCAGATGCATGTTCTGCAGGAACGGGGCGTTCTTTTCGCTGACCTCGATCCACTGGTCGATCATCTGGTTCAGCACCTTTGCCTGCTCGCCGGTCTCATAGCGCACACCCATGGCATCGTACATGACGATGATGGACAGCACAGCCGCAATGGCGAAGGTGGGCGAGCTTACGCCGCAGTACCGCCCGGTGGCAACAACCATGGCGCAGACTGTGGCCGAGTGGGAGCTGGGCATGCCGCCCGCACCCCACATACGCTCGGCAATAAAGCGGTGGAAGATAAACAGATTCAGAAGAACCTTAATAAGCTGGGCCAGCAGCGATGCACAGATTGCCGTAGCCAGCACAAAATTCCAACTCAGCGCAGCGCGCAACAGTGGCATGGGATCACATCCTTATTTCTTACGTTCCAGCAGCTCCGCTGCCATCAGGCGCAGAAAATCTGCCCCGGGGCCAAGCGCATCCAGCGCGGCCAGCGCTGCGGCATTGTGGCGCTCGGCTTCCTTGTGTGCGCCCTGTAAACCGTACAGCGTGATAAAGGTGGTTTTGTCGTTGTCGGCGTCGCTGCCCACGGGCTTGCCCAGCTCCTCCGTCGTAGAGGTGACGTCCAGAATGTCATCGACGATCTGGAAAACCAGGCCAAGCTCGGCAGCGTAGCGCACCAGCGCCTTGCGGGTGTCCGTGTCGGGGCGCACACCCGCGGCGGCACAGCCCAGCTCGACGGCGGCAATGATGAGCGCACCGGTTTTGTGGGCGTGCAGGTTTAAAAGCTCGGCCTCACCGGCGCGCACAGTTTCAAAATGCTTGTCCAGCTCCTGGCCGTAGAGCATTCCGCGGTCCCCGCCGCCTCTGGCCAGCAGCTGTACGGCCTCAATGCGGCTCTCGGCAGAGCACTTTGCATGGGCAAGGACCTCAAACGCTGCCGTGACCAGTGCGTCCGCGGCCAGCAGGGCCGTAGCCTCGCCAAACTGTTTGTGGCAGCTCGGGCGTCCGCGGCGGAAATCATCGTTGTCCATGCAGGGCATATCATCGTGAATGAGCGAGTAGCAGTGCAGCATTTCCAGCGCACAGGCATAGTCCAGCGCATCGGCAGCGTCGGCACCGGCCAGCTGGCAGGCGGCCAGCGTCAGCACGGCGCGCACCCGTTTGCCGCCGCCCAGAAGGCTGTAGCGCGCGGCCTGCCCCAGCTCAGACTGCTGCGGCAAGTATTCATCGCACAGCGCGGCCAGGCGTTTTTCGGTCAGACCGGCCCAGGCGGTAAGCTGCTGCTTATATTCCTCATGCGTCATGGGGCACCTCCATATCCGGGGCAAGGCTGGCGTCGATCTCCTCGACCTGCAGCCGGGCCTTGTCCAGCGCTGTATTACAGTAATGGATCAGCCCGGCGGCTTCGGCGTACAGCTTGACGGAATCAGCCAGTGGTGTGGCTTCATCCTGCAGCTGGGTCAGAAGTCCCTGCAGGCGGTCCATGCCATCCTCGAAGGATTTGGGCTGCTTCATCGGGTATCACTCCCCTGTTTTTTGTTCCAAAGTGTGTACCGCTTCCACGCGGCATTCGGCGGCGGCTCTGGCGCCGTGCAGCGTCACGGCCTCGCCGGGACGCAGTGTTTCGACGGCGCAGGGCGTGCCGTTTTGCTCCGGCAGCGCGTAGCCGCGGGCCAGCACCGCGTAAGGGCTCAGGGATTCCGCCACCGCAGCGGCGCTTTGCAGGCTGCGCCGGGCATCCTGCACATGGCGCTGTGCGGCCTGCCGGACAGCGGCCTGCGCAATGGCAAGCTCCTGCCCGCGGCGGTCTAACTGCTGGTGCTGACGCTGCAAAAGCTGCGCCGTGGCCAGCTGGTTAAACCTATTATAGCATAGATTGCAGCGATTCTGTATATTTTTTTGAATATTTTGCTGCAAAATGAATATTTTCTGCCGGACATCGCTCTGGTCAGGCACGCACAGCTCTGCTGCGGCAGAGGGCGTCGGTGCGCGCAGATCGGCCACATAATCAAGGATCGAGGTGTCGATCTCATGGCCGACAGCAGAGACGACCGGCTTGCGGCAGGCAGCTGCCGCGCGGGCAATACGCTCGGAGTTGAACACCCACAGATCCTCTTTGCTGCCGCCGCCGCGGGTGACCAGGATCAGGTCGGGCCGCGGGTCTCGGTCCAGCCTGCGGATGCCGTCCACGATACTCTTTTCAGCCTCGATGCCCTGCACGCTGACGGGGGCCAGCAGCAATTTCACCATCGGCCAGCGGCGGCCAATGACGTTCTGCACGTCCTGCCACGCTGCGCCGGTCTTGCTCGTGACAACGCCGATACACCTCGGTACGGCGGGCAGCGGGCGCTTGCGCTCGGGCGCAAACAACCCCTCGGCCTCCAGCTTTTTGTACAGCGCGTCAAACGCCATCTGCGCGGCACCCGCGCCGAAGGGCTTCATATAGTCAGCGTAGAGCTGGAACGCGCCGTCCCGCTCATAGATCGTGGCGCGTCCGTAGACGAGCACCAGCATACCGTTCTGCGGTTCGAAGTTCAAAAGCTGTGCCTGGGAGCGGAACATGACAGTCTTGATGGAGGCGTTCTCATCCTTGAGCGTGAAATACAGATGCCCGCTCTTGTAATGCCGCGTAAAGCCGGAAATCTCCCCGCAGACGATCAGATCGTTCAGCGGGTCGCATTGCTCCAATACGCGCTTTGCCAGCCGGTTCAGGCTGGTTACATTGATGTAGTCGGCCATGCGCCACACTCCCTCGCCGCCAGGATCGAGATGCCAATGGCATTGTCACTGGCAAATTTTCCCGGTACAAAATGTGCGTTCGGCACGCGGTTCGTCACATAGATGCGGATCAGATCGCTGCTCATAACGCCGCCCGCAAAAACTACGGGCAGACCCGGATGCTCGGTCAGGGCGTTGTTTGCCATCCGCACAAGCGTTTCGCCCACGCAGAGCAGACAGTATTTGCAGACATAGGGCGCGTCATGCTCGTCGGCCAGCAGCTTTGCGCACTGGTTCTCAAGGCCGGACAGACTGCACGTCAGCCCGTGTACACTGACCTTGGGATGGACTTTTTCTTTACACAAAGCGGCCTGCTCGCTGACATAGACGCCCGCCGGGAACGGAAAGCCCAGCTTGACGCCGAGGCGGTCCACAGCCTGTCCGGCATACAGATCGCTGCTTGTGCCCAGCGGCGTGATGCGCTCGGCCCCATGGCACAAAAGAAGGTCGGTGGTGCCGCCGGAGACATGAAATACAAGTGACTCCCGCTCAAACAGCGTGAAATCCCCCGCCGCGTACAGCGCCGCGGCAATATGCCCCTGCTGGTGGGTCAGCTCGATGAGCGGCAGCGCGCGGGACAGGCTGAACGCCGTCGCGGCGCTGACACCGGCCAGAAAGCACGGCATATACGACCCATCCACGGGGCGCGGCCTGGCGGACACGCCAACGGCCCTGACCTGCGTCAGGTCGGCCCTTGCGCCCAGCTCCGCCAGCATGGCGGGCAGGGCTGCCGTGTGGTGGAACAGCGCGTCGCTCTGCCGCAGACCGAGCTGCCCTTCCTTGACGGGCAAAAACTTTTTGCAATCGCAAACAACCTCTCCGGCGTCTGTGTCAAACACTGCCAGAGAGGTTGCGTAATTGCTGGTGTCGATGCCCAGCGTCAGCATTGGGGTTCGGGGGTCTCGCCGCGCTCACGCGCAACGGCACCCAACAGGCCGTTGACGAACTGGTAGTCGTCCTCGGCACCGTATTTCTTGACCAGCTCGACAGCCTCGTTGATGGCGACGCCGGGCTTCTGCTCGTCGCCGTACAGCATCTCGGCCAGGGCCAGGCGCAGGGCAACCAGGCTCACGCGGGGCACGCGGGAAAGCGTCCAGCCCTTCAGGTGGGCGGTGATGATCTCATCCAGCTCGGCGGCGTGGTCGTTCATGGCGGCCAGCAGCTGGTTGGCGAATGCGTCTGGGGCGGCGTGCTCCTCGGCGGGGACCGTCGGCTCTTCGGGTTCAAACGTGGCGGCAAACGCCGTCAGGAAGGCCGTCTCGCGGGATTCGCGGCGGGTCAGCTTTTTCTCCATACGTAAAGTTCCTGTCTTTCCTTGATTCTCTTACTCTTTTTCGGCTGCGTCGGTCAGGCCCACGACCAGAACATCCACGCGGGACACGGTGATGCCCGTCATGTTCTGGATCGTCTGCTTGACGTTCTCCTGCACCTTTTCGCACAGGGGCATGACCTTGCTGCCGTACACAACGGTGAGGTGCACCGTGACGGTGGCAATGCCGTCCTCCATGACGACGGTGACCGGCTTCTGCAGGCCGGTGCGGCCCAGAAGCGAGCGGACGTTCTGGCTGGTGCCGGTGGCTACATCGGCAACACCGTCAACCTCCAGCGCGGCCAGACGCGCAATTTTTGCGATAACCTCGGTCGAGATCTGTAAGCTGCCGCCGATGGTATTGTGTACATCCATAGTGTGTACCCTCCCGTTGCAAACGGCCATTTGGCCATAGTTCTACTAATATAAATCAGTGTACCACAAAACAGCACGGTTTGCAACAGAATGTTCAGTTATTTTACCTCTACAATCGTAATGTCCTGTGCAGTCAGCCCCTTGCACTGGCTCAAAAGTGCGTCGCGGATGCGGGTGACCTCCTCGGCATTCAGGGCATCGCTCTCGGTCATGACGGTCACATTGGCCTTGCTGCCCTCCAGATTCACCACGCAGTCGGTAAAGCCCTTCGACTTGATGAGCGTTTCCAGCTTGGTTTCAAGCGTGATATTGCTGATGCGGTCACTCAGCTGGGTCGTCAGCTGCTCCTTCTCCTCGCTGGTCAGCTTGGTGTCCTTCAGGGACTTTTTCAGGGTGTCCAGCGCCTCATCCCGCGCCTTGCTGCGCGTTAAGCGGGCGGACTCAAAAAACTCGGTGCCGGAATCCTTGTTTACGCTGACGAGCTGGGCCTCGCCGTAGTTCTTGTTGGCGGTTTCCTCAGCGCTCATCATCTGCGTATCGGCCCCGGCAGCCGTCTCAAGCACGAGCGGGTCGGTGATCGGCTCGGCGGCCTGGGCCGAGGTCTCCACGGCTTCCCCGGCGGTGTCTGACACGACCAGACTGGGCGGGGCCTCGCGGGAGAAAGACCAGTTCAGGTACACGGCGGCTCCCAGCGCCAGTGTCAGAACGACGGCAGTTGCGCCGCGGCTTTTCAGCTTGGCAGAAAGTTGCTTCATGGTGTTCCTCCCTCTAGTTGGCCGATGCCATTTTTGCAACGGTGATATGATTGGTGCCGATGCCGGTCAGTGCCTGCACCAGGGCGGTGACGCGGCTCTGCACGGCAGCACTGCCGCCGCCCTCGCAGACAACGGCGACGCCGAGCACGCGGGGCGTCTCGACGGTCTCCACAAGGCCGTCCGCCCCGCCGCTGCCCAAAAGTACATGGGTGGAGCTGCCGTCGCTGTCGGTGTCGGTAGCATAGATGCTCTCGCTGCCGGATTCCAGCGTGACCATGACGGCAGTCTTGCCCGCACCTTCCACACGGGAGATCAGTGCGGTCAGGCGGGTCTCCAGCTCTGCGGCATAGTCGGCGGTGCTGTCGGTCATGGCGGCTGGCGCAGCGCTCTGCGTGCTGCTGTCCGCGGGCAGCCAGGACGAGACCGCCAGCAGCAACAGCCCGGCCAGCCCCATGCAAACCAGCAGGTTTACCCGCTGCTTTTCATCTGCCAGCGCTGCGCGCAGCCGGGCGGCCAGCGGAGCCAGACGTTCCCGGGCGGTCATGGGGCAGCCTCCGCAAAGCGCCAGGGCAGTTCCCCCGCATTGACGGCGAGCAGGGCCTCAATGGCGGGCTTGTCGCGCGGGTCCACGGGTGTGATGACACATACGCAATTCTGCCAGCTGACCGCAGCGTTGATTCCGGCGTTCCGCAAAACCTCGCGCACGGCATCCACCGAGGCGGCCAGCGCAAGCTCCCGGCTGTAATCGGAGTAGTCGGCGGTGCCCTGCCCATCGGGCAGGCTGCGCAGCTCCCGCACAAGGCCGTCCCAGTCAAGACCGTGCACCAGCTGCACGCCCACTGTTAAAATATACAGCACCAGCACGGCATTTATGACGGATTTAAAGCCGTTCTCCGGCCAGAAAAGCCGCAGTATGCCCGCCAGCGCGGACAGCACGCAGCATCCCAGCGCTATGTGACGCAGTGAAGTCATCCCAAGCCCCCGTTCCCCGCCAGCAGCAACAGCGCCGTGGACAGAAAGATCATGAAGAAATACAGCACCAGCATGGACCCGCAGAGCCGTGCCCCCTCAAAGTAAAGGCGGCAGAGCTGTGCGCACTGCCTTTGCCCGGTGGCCCCGGCCAGGATGCCCGCGGCGGCAAAGGCCAGCGCGCAGGCAAGGCATTGGAGCAGTACCGGGGCAAACAGCGCGGCAAGTGCCAGCAGCGCCGCCAGAGCCAGAGAACCCTTCAGCAGCTGTACGGCGGCGGCAGCGCCCGTCAGCGCTGCGGCTGCGGCGTCCCCGACAACGGGAATGACACCCTGCAATACCCCCTTGCCGGTCCGCAGGGCCGCACTGTCCGCCGTGGCCGCCAGTGCGCTTTGCAGCCCCAGCACAAGGCTGAACAGCGCCCCGCAGCCCTTGAGCAGCCAGTGCAGGCAGCGGGAAAACAGCGCGGCGGCATCCCCCATGCCGGGGTTGTCCCACAGGCAGGCCGAGACCGCAAAGCAGAAATACAGCTGCATGACAGGCAGAAGCAGCTTTTGGATGACGGCTGAAAGAAACCCGGACATGGCAAAAAACATGCCGCTGTAGACAAGCGCCCCCGACGTCTGCCCGCCCGCGGCGGCCAGGCCGCTGAACACCGGCACAAAGGCGGTCAGATAGGTGCGGCAGTCCTGCGCCGTCGCGGCGACAAGCTCGGTCAGCTGCATGGCAGCGGAAAGGCTCAGCGTGCCAAAGCCGAGCACCGCGAGGATCTCCACATAGGCGCGGTACGGGTCCCCGGCCAGCAGGCCCAGCAGCCCCGCCAGCAGCAGATACCCGGCGGACTGCGCCGCAAGGTGCAGTGCGGGCTGCAAACCCTCGGCGGCCCAGGCACCGACGGTGTCACATAAATCGGAAAAGCGCCAGCGGGCGGCGTCGGATAGGTCAGTGCCGCCTTCGTCCAAGATGTCGCGAGTGCTTTTGGGCAATTCGCCGGACAGCTCGTCCGCAAACACAGGCGGCGGTACGGCCAGCAAAAGCACTACTGCAAATAGGCCGCAAACGAGCCGAGCAGCGATTGCAGCAGCGGCAGCGCCTGCAACAGCGCCAGCCCCCTGCCGCAGAGCTCGATGGCGGCAGCCGCCGCGGAAAGCCCGGCCTCCTTGCAGGTATCGGCGGCAAGCTGCGCCACCAGCGCAATGCCCAGCACCTGCAAAAGCACTGCCGGGCTCTGCCCCTGAAAATACTCGTCCAGCGTGCGCAGCCAGTCGAGCAGCGGCTGGACCTGCCGCACAACGATGGCCAGCAGCCCCGCGGCGGTGCAGACCGAGACGAGGAACGCGAACGCGGGCTGGTCCTTTTTCAGGAGCAGGGTCAACACAGCCGCCACAAGCACCGCGGCGGCCAGCTTGCACAACAGCATCATAGCTCATAGCTCAAACAAGGCTTTGATCAGCACAAACAGGTCACTGATCTGCCGTACCAGCATTGACAGCACGACGATCAGCCCCGCCAGCGTGGTCATCATGGCCTGATCCTCCCGCCCGGAGCGGATAAGCAGCTGATTCAGAACGGCCACGATGATGCCGGTGGCGGCAATTTTAAAAACAAGGTCGATGTCCATAGGGGCCACTCCTTACCACAGCAAAATGGCGGCCAGTGCGCCGAGGCAGCCCCCCAGCCGCGGCCATAGCCGCCGGGCCGTGCGGCAGTGCTCCGCGGCCTCCGCAGACTGCGCCTCACAGCGCGAAGCCAGGCGGTGCAGCGCGGCACAGGCCGTCAGGCGCGGAGCCTCCTCGGCGGCGGAAAGGCTCGACTGAACCTCCTGCCGCAGTGCGTCCGGCATACAGGCAGGCGGTGTCAGCGCGGACAGGCTCTCCCCCGGTGCGGAACAAAAAACGGCAAACGCCGGGTCCTGTGCTGCGCGGCGTAATAGCTCCGGTCCGGTGAGCGCCTGTGCGTCCAGCAGCTCGGCCAGGTATGTAAGCAGGCGGGCAAAGCTGTGCAGCTGGCGGCGGCTGTTCTCGGCGCGGGCAGCGGCGGCAAAGCCGCCGCCCATCCCGGCCAAAAGCAAAAGCAGCGTGCCGAGCAGCCGCAAAAGCAGCGTCACAGCGTCACCCACTGCGCCACCGCACCGGGACGGGAGCGCCCGGACAGGAACGCGGCCATTGCAAAAGCACCGGTATCCAGCAGCGCGGCCAGCGCCGGCTTTTTGCGCAGTCCCGCCGGGTCGTCACAGTGTACCGTGGCAAAGAATACAACGCCGGAGGCGACCCCCTGTGCGACAGCCTCGGCGTCGCCGGGCGTGCCCAGCTCATCACAGACGATGACCTGCGGGTTCATGCAGCGCAGCGCCATGGCAATACCCTCGGCCTTGGTGCAGCGGGCGTAGACATCGCACCTAATTTGTTTTTGAACGGCAAATTTATTTCGGTGGATG
>OGMO01001960.1_pt1 | contig 10536 bp, 10 predicted proteins | sample 1573241 | NCBI WGS metagenome assembly OGMO01 (sample SAMEA2581896, study PRJEB24529) | metagenome | biome: Human gut stool | place: China | collected 2011 | reverse complement strand
TTCTTTCTCGGGAAAGAAAATGGGGGGTGTGGTCTTGCCGCCCGCAGGCGGCATATCCCTCCGCGCTGTGCGCGGAAAATATTGTGTTCCTGCCTATCGCAGGAACCTTATTTTTCCTCAGGATTGAGCTTTGCCAGCATATCGATCGCCATAGTATAGCTCTCAAACCCGTGTCCGCGGATCTGAGCGATGCAGGCGGGGGCGGTGACGGACAGGTGGCGGAACTCCTCGCGCTTCTGGATGTCGGACATGTGGACCTCGACGGCGGGGATGCTGACGGCCTTGAGCGCATCGTGGATGGCGTAGCTGTAATGCGTGTAAGCGCCGGGGTTGATGACGATGCCGTCGAACGCCGTGTCGGCCTCCTGAATGGCGTCGATGATCGCGCCCTCGTGGTTGGACTGGAAGCACTCCACGGCCACACCGCGGCTCTGTGCGTGCTCATAGATGCGGGCGCAGAGGGCGGCGTAGTCCTCCTTGCCGTAGATGTCCGGCTCGCGGCGGCCGAGCATGTTCATATTTGCGCCGTTGATGACTAAGATTTTCATATGAGAATTCCTCCTGTGCTTGCCTTACGCCTGTTTGGCGGCGTGGGCGCGGTATTCCTTGCTTTTTTCAAGATAGAGCGCGGCGTTGGTCAGAATGCTCTCCTTTTCCTTCTCCGTCAGCTCGCGCACGACCTTGGCCGGGGAGCCGAGGATCATCGAGCCGTCCGGTGCATTCATCTTGCCCGTGACAAGAGCGCCCGCGCCGATGATGCAGTCGTTGCCGATGACAGCGCCGTCGAGCACCGTCGCGCCCATGCCGACGATCACGCGGTCGCCGATGGTCGCGCCGTGGACGGTGGCGCAGTGGCCGACGGACACATCGTCGCCGATGGTGACCTTGTTGTGGATCAGGGCGAGGTCCTGAATGTTGCAGCGCTTGCCGATGCGCACGCTCTGCATCTCGCCGCGGCAAACACTGTTGTACCAGAACGCCGTGCCTTCACCCGCGACGACATCGCCGAGCACCTGCGCGCCCTCCATGATGAGAATTTTGTCATCGGTGGAAAGACGGTTAAAATTCATAGACATGGTTTTTCTCCTTTGTGAGCGGGCAAGCGCCCGCAGTATCATTTTTTACAGGGCAAAGTTGCCGTTGACGAACACGGGAATCTCGCGCCCGTCTTTCGTCGTGCCGATGATGGAAAGATCCGCGGTACCGACCATGAAGTCGACATGCGTGTTGGAATCGTTCAGGCCCGCGGCCTTGAGCTCTTCCTTGCTCATGGTCTCGCCGCCCTTGACGCACTCGGGGTACGCCTCACCGAAGGCGAGGTGGCAGGCCGCGTTTTCGTCGAAGAGCGTGTTGTAGAAGAGAATCTTCTGGTTCGAAATGGGACTGTCGTAGGGAACGAGCGCGACCTCGCCGAAATACGACGCGCCCTCATCCTCGGCGATGGCGGCTTTCAGGATGTCCTCGCCCTTTTCCGCGTGCGCCTCGACGATCTTGCCGTCCTTGATGACAAAGTGGAAGTTTTCAATGATGTTGCCGTTGTGCACGAGCGGCAGGGCTGCGTAAACGACGCCGTCAATGCCGTCTCTGAGCGGGGCGGTGAAGACCTCCTCCGTCGGCATATTGGCGACGAACGGAAAGCCTGCGCGGCTGGTGTTGTCGCCGCCGGCCCAGACGTGCGTCTCGGGGAGCTTGATGTTGAGGCTCGTGCCGAGGGAGTTCTGGTAATAGAGCGAGGTAAAGTGCAGCTCGTTGAGCTTTGCGATGCGGCTTTTGAGCAGCGCCACATGCTCATGCCAGTGCGCGACGGCGTTACCCTTGCCGCTGATGCGGACGGAGGTGAAGATCGCGTCCCAGAGCTTAGTCATCGCCTCTTCCTCGGAGGCGTCTGGGAAGACCTTCTTCGCCCAGCTCGGAATGGGGACGGAGGCGACGCACCAGGGATTCACGTTTGCCATCATCGCGTCATAGAAAGCGGAGACCTCGTCATCGCAGTGGTTCGCGCGCGTGATGCGGTCGGGGTCCACACCGCGCAGCACCTCGGGGTCGCGAGCAGAGATGCTGAGATACGCTGCGCCCTCGGCGGCGTAGCCGTTGAGAAATTCCTTCTGTCCGAGCGGGAGCGAGTCAAAGACAGAATCGTCCGCGCGCAGGAAGCGCTCGCGGCTTAAGTAGTCGTCCGTCCAGCGCATCACGACCTCGCGGCAGCCGACATCGTAGGCGGCGGAGGCGCACAGTCGCGCGAACGGCGCACAGTCGACGGGGCAGGAGATGACGAGCGTCTGTCCCTGCTGCACATTCAGACCGACTTCGATGAGAAGTTTTGCATATTCTCTGAGTTTTTCTTCCATGAATGACCTCCAAAAAAGAAGGCGGCTGTGCGTGGCACAGCCGCCTTTTTCTATCGTACGATGCCATACAACATGCATCATAACACAGTTCATGCGCGATTGAAAAGAGTTTTTCGTATTTTTATCAGATTCCGAGAAGAAGCGAGGCAAAGTTGAAGTAGATCATCAGCGAGATGGCGTCCACGACCGTCGTGATGAACGGCGAAGCCATGACCGCGGGGTCGAAGCCAATCTTCTTGGCGAGCAGCGGCAGCGTGCAGCCTACGACCTTGGCCGCAAACACCGTGACCACGAGCGTCAGGCAGATGACGAGCGCGACCGTGATGGTGATGGGGTTGCCGAAGATCATCTTGTCGACGAGCATGAGCTTGACGAAATTCGCTGCGGCAAGCGTGGCGCCGCAGAAGACCGCCACGCGGATCTCCTTCCAGATGACGCGGAAGAGGTCGGAAAATTCGATCTCGTCGAGCGAGATACCGCGGATGACCGTGACGCTCGCCTGTGAGCCGCAGTTACCGCCCGTGTCCATCAGCATCGGGATATAAGCCGTCAGAATGGCGAACGCGCTGAGCGCGTCTTCAAAGCGGGCGATGATCTGGCCGGTGAACGTGGCCGAGACCATCAGAAGCAGCAGCCAGGGGATACGGGACTTGTACGTCTCCCAGACACTCGTCTTGAGGTATGGCTTATCCGTCGGCAGCATAGCCGCCATCTTTTCGATATCCTCGGTCGTCTCCTCTTCCATGACGTCGATGGCGTCGTCGACCGTGATGATGCCGACGAGGCGGTCTTCCTTGTCGACGACCGGAAGGGCGATGAAGTTGTACTTCGAGAAGGTCTGCGCAACGTCCTCTTTATCCTCGAGCGTGGAGACAGAGATGACGTGCGTTTCCATGATCTCGTCGATGGTGTCGTCCTCGTCGGAGAGGAGGATCGTTCGCAGCGAGACGATACCCTGCAGCTTGCGCGCCGGATCGACGACATAGCAGACGTTGATGGTCTCTTTGTCCGTACCGGTGCGGCGGATACGCTTGAGCGCGTCCTCGACGGTCATATCGCGCTTTAAGTCGACAAACTCCGTCGTCATCAGCGCGCCCGCGCTGTCGTCGGGGTATTTGAGAATTTCATTGATGCTCTTGCGCGTGTCGGGGTCCGCGTGCTTTAAGATGCGCTTGACGACGTTCGCGGGCATTTCCTCCACGATGTCGACCGCATCGTCCAGATACAGCTCGTCAAGGACCTCTTTGAGCTCGGTGTTCGAAAAGCCGCGGATCAGCATCTCCTGCGCGTCGGGATCGAGCTCGACGAACACCTCCGCCGCGGGCTCTTTGGGAAGGAGCCGGAACAAAAGGGGAATGCTGTCCTCATCCAAATCTTCAAAAAGCGAGGCGATATCCGCGGGCTCCAGGTCTGCAAGCAGGTCGCGCAGCGCGGTATATTGTTTTCGCTTGAGCAGATCCTCGATTCTTTCCAGCAGTTCGTCGCGCATTTCTTCAAAGCCGACCATACCGACTCCTCCTTTCTGAAGATAGTGCCAAATCAAAGTGTTCAGGTGAATTTTGCGATAAAAAAATCCCCCATATCCTGCGTCCGGCGACGCGGCTATGGGAGCGACAATCAAGAAACACCCGCCCCTGGCGAGAAGTTTCCTTACCGTTCAAGCTTTAGCATCACGAGGCGGTGAAACTGCATTAGATGGCACCTTGCTTTCGATGCAACCTGTTCAAACCCTCTCATAGTGTCTCCACTACTCCGCGGCAGCAGTCCGTATCCTTGTGGTAGCCTTACCTACCGGACGATGTATGAACTTAACGGTACTATATTATGCACATTTTCCCGTCGTGTCAACCCCTTTTCCGGCTTTATTTCTGTAAAAAGTATGTCATGGTACGCTTTTCTGCTTCCCTTTCGAATTGGGCTGTGCTATACTACATAAATTGAAGAGAAATCGACTTTTGAGGAGGTGAGCATCGCCCTTGCAGCAGTATCTTGACCGGCACCGCTTTTTGAAAGGCATCTACCTGATGGTCAGGCGGTACTTCGATCATCATGTCGGCCGCGACAGTGCGGCGCTCACATACTACCTTTTGTTTGCGCTCTTCCCGCTTTTGATCTTTTTGAGCAACTTAGTCGGCATCATGTCCGTGGATATCAGCGGCTTTCTGTATGAAATTCGCGCATTCATCCCGCAGGAGGCGCTCGAGATCATCGAGCAGTATTTCACTTATGTCAGCCGCGATTCAAGCCCACGGCTTTTGTGGTTCTCACTGATTTTTTCCATTTACTTTCCTTACCGCGCGGCAAGCTCGCTTCTGGGCTCTGTCCGTCGGGCCTACGGCGAGCACCGGCCCACGCAGTTTTTGCGCTATCAGCTCAAGCTCCTGCTTTATACGCTGAGCCTGATTTTAATGGTCGTTTTGTCCATCGGATTGTCCGTCGTCGGCGGGCGGGTGCTGAACTACGTGTCGAGCCACCTGTCGGCCTATATCACGCTGAGCAACGGCTTTATCCACCTGTGGTCGAGCCTGCGCTTTGTTATCATCGGCGGCATCGTATTCTTCCCCATCGCGATGATGTACGGCCTTGCGCAGGAGTCGCACCGGATGAACCGCATCTGGCCGGGCGCGGTGTTCTCGCTCGTGATGTGGCTCGTATTGTCATTTCTTTTTTCGTATTATGTTGAAAACATCGCGCGCTACTCCGTCATTTACGGCACGCTCGGCGCGGTGATCGTATTGCTTTTGTGGCTGTATCTCGCCTCGGTCATGCTGATCATGGGGGCGGAATTCAACAGTGTTTTGATGGTGCTGCGTAAGCAGCACACGGCGGAAGCCGAAGAGAATTTAGGAGAAACGCAGAAATGAAAATCATCATTGTCGGTATCGGTAAGGTCGGCTACGCCATCGCCGAGCAGATGACGGGCGAAAACCACGATCTGGTCGTCATCGACCGCAACAGCGCCGTGCTCGACCACGTTGACTCCATGCTCGACGTCATGTGTGTGGAGGGCAACGGCGCGAGCGCCAGCGTCCTTTTGGAAGCGGGCGTGCGCGAGGCGGACCTTCTCATCGCCGTTTCGGAAAACGACGAGGTCAACCTCATCTGCTGCCTGATGGCGAAAAAGCTCGGCGCGAAGCACACGGTCGCCCGCGTACGCAACCCCGAGTATTTCCGCGATGCACCGATCCTGCGCCGCGAGATCGGGCTTGATATGATCATCAACCCCGAAAATGCCGCCGCGCAGGAAATTTCGCGCATTCTGCGCGTGCCGTCTGCGTTCAGCGTGGAGACGTTTGCCCGCGGACTTGTTGAGCTCATCGGCTTTCAGACCGAAGAGAGCGACAGCCTTGTCGGCAAGTCCCTCATCGACTACAACCGCGAAAATCCCAACAGCATCCTCATGTGCGCGGCCAAGCGCGGGGAAGAGGTCATCGTGCCGAACGGCTCGTTCGTCCCGCAGACGGGCGACCGAGTGTACGTCATCGGCACACCCGCGGAGACGACGCGCGTGCTGCGCTCGATGGGCAGGGCCATGGCGCCCATCCGCCGCGTGAGCATCCTTGGCGGCAGCCGCATCGCACAGTACCTTGCCTGGGTGCTCACCGACATCGGCACGCACGTGACGATCGTGGAAAAGGACGAGGCCAAATGTCTCATGCTCGCGGAAAAGCTGCCGAAAGTCACCGTCATCCACGGCGACGGCACGAATCACGACCTGCTCGAATCCGAGGGTATCTTCCACTGCGACGCGTTCATCGCCGTGACGGACCGCGATGAGGAAAACCTCCTTATGGCGCTCACGGCGAAGCGCTACGGCGTGAAGAAGGTCGTGCCGAAGATGTCGCGCATGGGGTATCTCGACATCGTGAACCTCACGGGCCTCGACACGGTCATTTCGCCCAAGGCCATCATTGCAAGCCAGATCTCAAGTTACGTCCGCGGCCTTGCCAACTCGCAGGGCAGCGCGGTGGAAAGCCTGCACTATATCCTCGGCGGCGCGATCGAGGCCGTCGAGTTCACCGCGACGAGTGCCACGCACTTTCTCGACCGGCCGCTCAGCGACCTGCATTTTCGAAACGGCCTGCTCGTTGCGGCCATCGTGCACAACGGCCGGATGGAGATCCCGAACGGCCATTCCCAGATCCATGCGGGCGACCGCGTGATCGTGGTGGCGAAAAAGCTCTTTTTGCAGGACCTCAACGATATTCTCGGCTGATGTGCCGGCTGCTTGCGGCAAGGAAGTTTCATTATGAACCAAAATCTTATTCTCAGAATCGTGGGCGTTATCCTCTGCATTGAGGCGCTTTGTATGATCCCGCCGCTGCTGCTGAGCGTGTTCGGCGGAGGGCCGGATCAGCGGGCGTTCCTGTATGCGCTGCTTATCTGCGGCGGCGTGGGCGTGCTGCTCTCGCTCATCCGCGCGGACAACACAAGACTTCAGCCGCGCGACGGCTTTGTCTGCGTGGCGCTGTGCTGGATCGCGCTGAGCGTGTTCGGCGCGCTGCCATACTTTTTCAGCGGCAGCTGCAGCTTTATCGACGCCATTTTCGAGACCGTCTCCGGCCTGACGACGACCGGCGCGTCCATCTTCCCGTCGCCTGCGTCGCTGCCGCGGGGCATCCAATTCTGGCGCGCGCTCACGCAGTGGATGGGCGGCATGGGCATCCTCGTTTTGATGCTGGCGCTGCTGCCCAAGCTCAGTGAGGGCAGCGTGAACCTGATGAAAGCGGAATCCCCCGGCCCCATCAGCACAAAGCTCCGCCCCCGCACGGGTGAGACGGCGCGCATCCTGTACCGCATCTATATCGCGCTCACCGTGGCCGAGGCGCTGCTGCTGCGCATTGCGGGCCTCCCGCTGTTCGATGCGATCACCACGGCGCTGACGACGATTTCTACCGGCGGCTTTTCCATCCGGGATGCGAGCATCGCGTATTATCAGTCGCATCTTGTCAACTGGATCCTCATTCTCTTCATGTTTGCCGCAAGCGTGAACTTTACGCTCCTCTACCTCTGCGTGACGCGCCGCTTCCGCGAGGCGCTCAAGAGCGAGGAGCTGCGCGTTTACTCGCTGGTCGTGGTCGGCGCGTCGGCGATGATCGCGGCGGATCTGATCGTGCGCACGGGGCGCGACATCGGCTCGGCCATCGAGAATGCGGCCTTTCAGGTAACAACGCTCATTTCAACGACCGGCTACTGCACGGAGGATTTTGACCTCTGGCCGCAGTTCTGCCGCTGTATCCTCGTGCTGGTGATGTTTTTCGGCGGCTGCGCGGGCTCTACGGCGGGCGGCGTCAAGGCCTCGCGCATCGTGCTTTTGTGCAAGGCGCTGCGGCGTGATCTGCGGCGCGTGATGCACTCGCGCGAGGTGCGCCCCATCACGCTCGACGGACATCGCGTGACGGAGGAGACCGTCTCGTCCGTTTCGGTCTTCTTCTTCGCCTATATCGCGATCATGCTGCTCGGCACGCTGATTTTGTCGCTTGACAACATCGACTTTACCGCGGCGTTCACCGCCTCGCTCACGGCCATCAGCAACGTGGGCCCGGGCCTTGGTGCAGTGGGACCGACGTGCAACTTCGGCTTCCTCTCCGGCATCAGCAAGCTCACGATGAGCGCCATCATGCTGCTCGGCCGTCTTGAGATCATGCCGCTGCTTGTCCTCTTAATGCCCTCTGTCTGGCGCAGAAAATAAAAGAAAATCAAAAAGGGTGGATCGCAATTTTGCAATCCACTCTTTTTGAAAAGGATTCGCTGCGCTTCGTGCTTTGCCGCCCGCAGAGTGGCTGCGACACACGCTCCGCGCAAAGAGTAAATTCCGACGCGCCTGTCGTCGGAATTTACGATCAAACAGATTTCGCGTCTGCGGACGCGAAACTCTGCGAGGCGGTTTGCCTCCATTTTAGCAGAAGGGCCGAGTTTGTGATGACAAGCACGCTGCCTGCGTTATGGACCAGCGCACCGACAACAGGGTTCAGTGTGCCGGTGATGGCGAGCACGATGGCGATGAAGTTGAGCGTGAGCGAGAATGTTATATTGAGCTTGATGGTGCGCATCATGCGCTTGGAGAGCGCGATGAGGTGCGGCAGCTCCTTGACCTCGTCGTCGACGAGCGCGATATCCGCGGCGTCCACGGCGATGTCGCTGCCCGCGCCGTCCACGGCGGCGTAGGTGATGGTGCAGCCCTGCGAGAGCTGCGCGTTCGCGGCCTTGGCGGCTTCTTCGGGGATGGCAATGTGATGCTCGGCAAGGAGTTCTGCGTTGCCGGCGAGGATGGCTCTGCCGCCGACCTGCGCGGAGACGCCGCGCCCGGGGACCATCTGGAAATTTTCGGCCTCTTCAAGCGTTATGCCCGTCTCCTGCTGGCAGCAGCGGGTGATAGCCTTGCCGAGCGGGTGCTCAGAATAGAGCTCTGCCGCGGCACAGAGGCGGTAGAGCTCGTGATCGGAGAGGGAGGGCAGCGCGCTGTGCACCAGAACGACCCTCGGCGTGCCGTAGGTCAGCGTACCGGTTTTGTCAAAGGTGATCTTCTTCACGGCGGCGAGACGCTCGAGCGCGTCTCCCTCGCGGACGAGGAAGCCGTGCTTCGTCGCGTTGCCGATGGCGGCCATGATGGCGGTGGGTGTGGCCAGCACGAGCGCGCAGGGGCAGAAGACGATCAGGATCGTCGCCGCGCGGATGATCTCACCGGAAAATATCCACGTCAGTGCCGCGGCAGTCAGCGCGATGACAACGATCCATGTCGCCCAGCGGTCGGCAAGGCCGACGATCTTGGCCTTGCCCGCGTCGGCGGACTGGACAAGGCGGATCATGCGCTGGATGGAGCTGTCCTCGCCGACCTTTGTGGCCTTCATCTCGAAAGCACCGAACTGGTTGACTGTGCCGGAGGACACCTCGTCGCCGACTCCCTTGTCGACCGGCAGCGATTCACCCGTCATGACAGCCTGATTCACGGACGTCTGGCCCGATACGATCTTACCGTCGACGGGGATGGTCTCGCCGGGCAGCACACGCAGCAGGTCGCCGACCTTGACATCCTCGGCGGGGACGGTCTTCTCCTCTCTGCCAGAGATGACGCGCGCGGTCTGCGGCGTCAGGTGGACGAGCTTTTCAATGCCCGCGCGGGCGCGGGCGACGGTCAGTTCTTCAAGAAGACCGCCGAGCTGCATGATGAACGCGACCTCGCCCGCGGCGAAGTCCTCGCCGATGCAGACCGACGCGATCAGCGCGAGCGAGACGAGCACGTCCGCCTTGATGTCGAACGCTGTGACAAGGCCGATGGCGGCCTCTAAAATAATGGGGATGCCGCAGAGGATGATCGCGGCCACGAGGCGTCGAACGGCAGGGGAACGAGATCAAAAATGCTGACGATCAGCGCGATGCCGGAGATCACAAGCAGTGTGATGTCCTTTTTCGTGCCGCCCAGCTCTAAAAAATGCTCCAGCTTTTCCATTGCCAGTTTCACGGAAGTGACTCCTTTCTGTACCATAGGGGGTATGGGCTTATTATACATATGGGGGTATAGGTTGTCAAGCGCGCAAAAAGAGAGAAGCAGCACAAAACTGCTTCTCTTCTTTCATGTAATTCTGCTGAAAATGGGCGCGAGAGGGGAAAAACCTGCTCAGCCCATGTTCGAAAAGCGCTCGACCGCTTTTGTAAAGTTCTCGATCGTCTTGTCCGCGTCGCCGTGCTCGATGCCGTCGCGCACGCAGTGCTTGATGTGCCCCTCGAGAACGACCTTGCCGCAGCCGTGCAGCGCGGATTTGGCCGCATTGATCTGCGCGAGCACATCCTCGCAGGGGACGTCCTCGTCCACCATGCGGTCGATGGCCTGCACCTGGCCGATGATCTTTTTAAGCCGGCGGTGCAGATTGTCGGCGTCCATACACTGTTTCATCGTTTGACCTCCATACCTGTTGGGGTATCTGCATTGTACACTCTGCGCCGCGATTTTGTCAATATGCGCTGCCGCGCCGGTTTTGTGCGCCTTTGGCGAAAAAATGGCGTTTTGCGGCAATTTTCTCTTCCTCCGCGGTGTTGCAGAGCATAAAAAAGTGTGATAGGATATATTAGAAATAGTATGACCGGCGGCCATATTGCCGCCGGAGCAATTTTGAGGTATCCGAATGAAGAAAAGCGACAAAACACCCAAGCAGACCCACCGCCGCGCGGACCCGAACGTCATGGGCCT
>OGMO01001954.1_pt1 | contig 10559 bp, 7 predicted proteins | sample 1573241 | NCBI WGS metagenome assembly OGMO01 (sample SAMEA2581896, study PRJEB24529) | metagenome | biome: Human gut stool | place: China | collected 2011 | reverse complement strand
GGAAATGACAATTTTACGGTTGCGTTATCGGATCCGACCTCGACCCGGCAGATTGTACTGAATACAACCCGTGATATTCTGGATGAGAAGGAAGTGCGTAAGGCACTTCAGCATGCGACAAACAAAGCAGCGATTTCAGAAGGTATTTTTTATGGTCTGGAACAGCCGGCGGATACACTGTTTGCATCTACCGTTCCTTACTGCGATATCAATCTGCCCCCATATGAGTATGATGTGGAAGAAGCAACGAAGATGCTGGAGGAAGCAGGCTGGACGTTGGCTGGAGACGGCGTACGTGAAAAAGACGGCCAGAAAATGGAACTGGAGCTGCTTTATAACAGCGATAGTGTGACGGAAAAAGCGATTGCGGAGTACCTCCAGAGCGAATACCAGAAGCTGGGTGTCTCCCTGAACATTCATGGAGAGGAAGAACAGTCTTACCGTGATAGTATGAAGGCTGGAAACTTTGACATGGTATTTAATATCTGCTGGGGAACTCCGTATGACCCGCAGTCCTCCCTGGCGGCGATGCGCGCTCCGGTTTATGGAGATTTTGCGGCACAGCAGGGACTGGAAGATAAGGCAGATATCGATGATGCGATTACAGAGATCCTGGTTTCCACGGATGAAGAGCGCCGTCAGGAGCTGTATACATTTGTGCTGACCCGTCTGCATGAGGATGCGGTCTATATTCCGCTTACTTATGAGTGCAATAAGGCAATCTACCGTTCGGATCTGCAGGGCTTCCATTTTACGCAGACTCAGTATGAGGTTCCGTTCGCTGATTTCTATTTTGGAGAGAAGAAATAAAGGAAAAATAAATGAAACAATATATCATAAAACGAATCCTGTCGGCAATTCCGCTTCTTATTATCATTTCGTTTGTGTGTTTTGTGTTTATTAACCTGATACCATCCGATCCGGCGGAGGTGGCACTGCGCATCCGCCAGGTACCGATTATTACAGAAGAAGCGGTGGCACAGGTAAGGGCGGAACTTGGATTGGACAAACCATATCTGATACGATATATTTCCTGGCTGGCTGACTGTCTGAGGGGAGATTTTGGAATCAGTTACGTCAATCCGAGCCGTACAGTTGCGGGCGAACTGATGCGCTGTCTTCCGGCGACTCTGCAGCTTGCGGGTGTATCGTTTGTGATGGTTCTGGTACTGAGCATTCCGATTGGAGTGCTCTGTGCCGTTTATAAGGATGGTGTGTTTGACCGCATCATGCGGGCGATTGTTTTTATGACAACGGCGATGCCTGCATACTGGGTAGGGCTTCTTCTGATCTGGCTGGTTTCGATCAAGCTGGATCTGCTTCCAACGAGCGGAAGCGGGAGCTTTAAACACCTGATTCTGCCATCGTTTACGGTATCATTGAGTTATATATCGACGTATATCCGCCTGATCCGCAATAATATGTTGGAAAACATGAAACAGGATTATGTTCTCTATGCCAATGTGAGAGGCATTCCAAACCGGCAGATTCTTCTTAAACACATTTTGAAAAATTCGATGCATACTTGTATTGTAGCGATCGGAATGAGCATACCGCAGCTGATTTCCGGAACGATCGTCGTTGAGAATGTATTTGCCTGGCCGGGGCTTGGGACACTCTGTATCAGCTCGAATTTAGACCTCGATGTCGTCGGGCAGCTCAGGCATGACCTCGAGCGCTGCAAAGCTCGTCTGGCGGCGGGCGTTCGCGTCGAACGGGGAAACGCGCACTAAGCGATGCACGCCGTTTTCGCCCTTTAAGTAGCCGTAGGCATTCTCGCCCTTGACCATGACCGTCGCGCTCTTGAGACCGGCCTCGTCGCCGTCGAGATAGTCGAGCATCTCGAATTCAAAGCCGTGCTTGTTCGCCCACTGCATATACATGCGGTAGAGCATCTGCGCCCAGTCCTGCGCCTCGGTGCCGCCCGCGCCAGCGTGGAACGTCAAAATCGCGTTGCAGTTGTCGTATTCGCCGGAAAGGAGCGTCGTGAGGCGCGCCTGCTCCACATCGGCTTCGAGTTTACTGTAGCCCTCTTCGAGCTCTGGCAGCAGGCTCGCGTCGTCCATCTCCGTTCCCATGTCGATCAGCGCGAGCAGATCGTCGCGCGTGGAAACGAGCTTTTCGTAGCGGTGGATCTTATTTTGCAGCTGCTTGGAGCGCATCTGGTTTTTCTGCGAGCGCTCCAGATCGTTCCAGAAGCCGTCCTCGTGCGCCTCGAGCTCGAGGCGGTTCAGCTCCTGACGGGCCTGCTCGATCTCCAGCGCCTTGAAGAGGTTTTCAAATGTTTCGTCCATCGCAAGCAGCTTTTGCTTGTAGGAATCGTATTCGATCACAGCCATGGCGTTCTCTCTCCTTACTTTTATCCTTCATTAGCCGAAAAAGTATATCACACACACCGGTCAAAGGCAAGAAAAATCCGCCTCTCGGGACGAAAATTCCCGTGGAAGCGGCCCTTTTTCGCCTTTCCGGCGATAAAAACAAAAAAGCCACGCTTTCGCGTGGTCGATACAACGGATCTCAGCGCTCGCTGATGATCTGCTTGGTGCTGCCGAAGATCATGTCGTCAACATCCTGCTTGATGAAGTTCTCAAACATATTCGTTTTCACGCTCCTTTCCTTCATTTACTTCAGTTTGTATTATAAGCGCGGAAAACGCAAATTTCAATCGTCAGCTCTCATGTTTTTGCCTAAAAAATTAGCGGCTTTTTCATGCAAGTTGCCATATCCACACTTGCATTTCCGTTATTTTCCACTTATAATAAAATAGAAATGATGTTTGAAGCGGAGGAGTCGGACTATGGCGGCTTTCGTCACATTTGAGGATGTTTCCAAGGTCTACCACAGCGGGGAGATCGAAATTCGCGCGGTAGACCACATCAGCTTTACGATCGAAAAGGGTGAATTCTGCGTCATCGTCGGCCCCTCGGGCGCGGGAAAGACGACGGTTTTAAACATGCTCGGCGGCATGGACGCCTGCTCGGGCGGCACCATCACGGTCGACGGGACGCGCGTGAGCGGCTTCAACGCCCGCCAGCTCACGACCTATCGCCGCCACGACATCGGCTTTGTCTTCCAGTTCTATAACCTCGTCGGCAACCTGACGGCGCTTGAAAACGTCGAGCTCGCGGCGCAGATCTGCAAAGACCCGCTCGACGCGGCGACGGTCTTGAATGAAGTCGGCCTGTCCGCGCGCGCGAACAACTTCCCCGGCCAGCTCTCCGGCGGCGAGCAGCAGCGCGTGGCCATCGCCCGCGCGCTGGCGAAAAATCCAAAGCTCCTGCTCTGCGACGAGCCGACCGGCGCGCTCGACTATGTGACCGGCAAACAGATCCTCAAGCTCTTGCAGGACACCTGCCGGCAAAAGGGCGTGACGGTCGTGGTCATCACGCACAACAGCGCCATCACGCCGATGGCCGACCGCGTCATCCACATCAAAAACGGCACGGTGGAGAGCATGCAGTGCAATGAGCATCCGACCAGCGTGGAACTGATCGAATGGTAACGAAGAAATCGGAACGAAAGGGGGCGGCGCGATGAAAAACGCCATGCAGAAGGACTTCTGGCGCGAGATCAAACACACGCGCAGCCGCTTTTTCTCCATTATGATTTTAGTCGCGCTGTCGGTCGCGTTTCTCTCCGGTCTCAAGGCGACCGCGCCGGACATGAAGCGCACGGGCGACGACTATCTCGATTCCCTGCATCTGGCGGACATTCAGGTGCTCTCGACGCTCGGCCTGACCGACGACGACATTACCTCTCTTCGAGCACAGGACAAGGTCGAGGACGCCGAGGGCGAGTACGTCATCGACGCGTTCGCCTCGTCCGACTCGCTCGACGCGGTGGTCAAGGTCCTCTCCCTCACGGGCCGCGGCATCAACGAGGTGCTGCTGCGCGAGGGGCGCATGCCAGAGCGTGCGGACGAGTGCGTGGTGGAGGAAAACATGCTCTCACTGATGAGCATTTCCATCGGTGATACGATCACACTCACGCCGGGGGACGATCTCTCCGACGCGCTCGCGCAGGACACGTATACCGTTGTCGGCACGGTGCGCTCGCCGGTGTATCTTGCGGTGGAGCGCGGCACGTCGACGCTCGGCAGCGGCACGGTCAAGGCGTATCTGTACCTGCCGCGCGAGGCGTTCACGCTCGACTACTACACGGCGGCCTATGTGCGCGTCTCCGGCGCGGCGGAAATGACCGCGTTTTACAGCGACTATGACGACTATATCGACGCCGTCATCGACGAGCTGGAGCCGTTCGGCGACGCGCGGGCGCAGCTGCGGCACGACGATCTCGTCGACGAGGCGACGGAAAAGCTCGACGATGCGCAGCGTGAGCTCGATGACGCGAAGGCCGAGGCCGACGAAAAGCTCGGCGACGCGCAAAAAGAACTGAGCGACGCGCGCAGGAAGCTCGACGACGGCTGGAAGGACTACTACGACGGCCAGCAGGAGCTCAAGGACGCGCGCGTCGAGCTGGACGACGCAAAAATCGAGCTCGACGACGGCGAAATGCAATACCTCAACGGCATGGAAGAGTACGAAGACGCGCTGGACGAGTACGAAAAGGGCAGGGCAGAGTATGAAGACGGCCTCGCCCAGTACGAGGACGGCGTCAAGGACCTTGAAAGCGGCGAAAAAGAGCTTGCCGCGGGCCGGAGGCAGCTGGAAAGCGGCGAGCGCCAGCTCAACTCGCTCGCCAAGACCGTGACGGACGCGCTCGCGGGTTCGGGCTCGCCCTACGAGGGCGCACCGGAGAAACTGCTCGATGATCTTGCGCGCGGCGACAGCGCGGCCATTGCCACGACGGACAGCGCGCTGGGCGGTATGCGCGCACAGATCACCGGCGGCATTGCGCACACACAGAGCAAGATCGACGAGATGCAGGGCCAACTGAATGAGGTCAATGCCGGACTTGCCCAGCTCGCGCAGACGCCCACCGAAGGCATGACGGAAGAGGCGCTTGCAGCGTATCATGCACGCCTTGCCGAGCTGCAAGGCACCAAGCAGCAGCTTGAGGCAGGCATTGCGACCGCGCAGGCGACGAAGGCGGAACTGGAAGAGAACCTCTCGCAGTTAAACAGCATCAGCGCGAGCAGCCTTGCCGCGAGCAAGCGCGAGCTGGACGACGGCTGGGATGAGTATTACGCGGGCGAGGCCGAGCTCGACGCGGGCAGAAAGGAGCTGCGCGACGCGAAAATGGAGCTCGACGACGCCAAGGCCCAGCTCGATGACGCGCCCGCGCAGCTCGCGGACGCGAAAAAGGAGCTTTCTGACGCGCGCAAAAAGCTCGACGACGGCTGGAAGGACTACTACGACGGCGAAGAGCAGTACGCCGACGGCATCAAGGAGCTCGCGGACGCCTACACCGAACTGACGGACGGCGAGCGCGACTACCGCAAGGGCCTGCGCGAATACGCGGACGGCAAGGCGGAGGCGGACGAGAAGATCGCCGACGCGCAGGAGAAGATCACCGACGCGCGCCGCAAGGTCGCGGATATCGACAGCTGCGAGTGGTATATCTTCAGCCGCAGCTACAACCCCGGCTACACGGGCTTCGGCCAGGACGCCGACCGTATGGCGAACCTCGCGAGCGTGCTGCCGATCATCTTTTTCCTCGTCGCGGCGCTCGTGTGCCTGACGACGATGACGCGCATGGTCGAAGAGCAGCGCGTGCAGATCGGCGCGCTCAAGGCGCTCGGCTACAGCCGCCTTTCGATCTCATGGAAGTACATCGGCTACGGGCTGCTGCCGAGCCTTGTCGGCGGCGTTTTGGGCCTTGTCATCGGCTATATCCTGTTCCCGAAGATGATCTTCACGGCCTATCAGATCATGTATCAGATGCCGGATATCGAGCTGCACGCCTACACGGATATTTCGCTCTTTTCCGTGCTCGCGGCGGTCGCGTGCACGACAGTCGCGACGCTCTGGGCCTGCCTTGCCACGCTGCGCGAAACGCCTGCGAGCCTGATGCGCCCCCGCACGCCGAAGGCGGGCAAGCGCGTGTTCCTTGAGTATATCAAGCCCCTGTGGAGACGTATGTCGTTCATCCACAAGGTCACGGCGCGCAATCTTTTCCGCTACCAGAAGCGCTTCTGGATGACGGTCATCGGCATCGGCGGCTGCACGGCGCTCATCATCGCGGGCTTTGGCATGAGGTCTTCCCTGCTCTTTACGATGTCGCGCCAGTATGACGAACTGTTCCACTACTCGGCACAGGTGACGCTTGCCGACAACGCCCTGCCCGAGGAGCGCGCGGCGGTGGAGGACTTTCTTGCAGGCGACTCCCGCGTTGTGAACTACATCCCCTGTGCGGCCTCGTCCGCCACGGTGGTCACCCCCTCCTATTCAACCACCGCCTATGTCGAGGTGATGGCCTCCGACGAGATCGGCAAGGTCGTGGACCTTTTCGACTACAAGAGCGGAGATCCCATCACAATGGGCGATGAGGGCGTATACATCGACCAGAAGCTCTCCGAGCTTTTGAAGGTCTCGGTGGGCGACACCTTCTTCCTCGACGGCGACGTGCGCGGCGATGTGACGGTCGCGGGCATCTACGAGCACTATACGGGCCACTTCATCTATATGACGCCCGGCTACTATGAAAATGCGCTCCACGCCGACGGCGAGCCGAACGCCTACCTTCTGAACTTCACGAGCGACGATACCGACACCTGCAACGCCATTTTTGAAAAGCTGCTCGACATGAGCGGCGTGGCGACGACCTCGCGCATGCGCGACACGCAGGATACCTACACCCACAGCATGGAGCGCGTGGACTTTGTCGTGGTCATCATCATTCTGGCCGCGGCGGCGCTCGCGATGGTCGTGCTCTTCAACCTTTCGAACATCAACATCACTGAGCGCCAGCGCGAGCTCGCGACGATCAAGCTGCTGGGCTTTTACGATGGCGAGGTCTCGGCCTACGTGTATCGCGAGAACATCGTGCTCACGGTGTTCGGTATCCTCATGGGCTGCTTCATGGGCCACTGGCTGCACATTTACCTCGTCCGCTCGACGGAGATCGACCTCATGATGTTCGGGCGGCAGACGGAGTGGACGGCCTATGTCTACGCGGCGATATTGACGATGCTCTTCTCCGTGCTTGTCAATGTGCTTGCGCACTTCAAGATGAAGAAGATCGACATGGTCGAAAGTCTCAAGAGCGCGGAATAAATTTCTTGTTTCGCGGCGGTGCATTGTGCTACAATAAGGGGCGGCAAAAAGCCGCCCCTTACTATTGTCGAAAAAGCGGCGCGCCGCTTTTTCGAGGAGAATTCGCTGCGCTTCGTGCCTTGCCGCCCGCAGGGCGGCTGCGACACGCTCTCCGCGCAAAGTGTTTTCTGCCATGCACGTGTCGCGGCAGAAAACGGATTTGAATTGATTGCGTGCCGTGCGCGGCACGCAACTCTGCGAGGCTTTTTGGCTTATAGCCTCCTTATAGATTGGAGTTCCCATGGTGAGACAAAGAAAAAAGCATCATTTCTGGCGCAACCTGCTCATTTTGATCGTGCTGTTCGGCATTTACCTCTACTGGGGCAACCGCAGCATCGAGACCGACGAGGCGACATTCACCTCAGGCGCGCTGCCTGCGGGCTTTGACGGCTGCCGCATCGTGCAGCTCAGCGATCTGCATGGCAAATACTTCGGCAAGGGCAACGAGCGCCTGTACAGTGCGGTCAAGGCCGCGCAGCCGGAGTATATCTTCGTGACGGGCGACCTGGTCGACCGCAAGACCGAAAACCCGACCGTCTACGCCGATGAGGTCGGCGCGGCGCTCTCTGCCATCGCGCCGACGTATTACGTCACGGGCAACCACGAGTGGGGTCACGGCACAAAGGTCGTGGAGGAGATCAAGCGCACACTGCGGGAGAGCGGCGTGACGGTGCTCTCGAACGAATTCGTACCGCTCACGCGAAACGGCGACAGTATCGTCCTCGCGGGCATCGACGACCCGAACGGCTACGCCGATCAGGAGACACCGCAGGAGCTCGCGCAGGAGGTCTACGCGAAATACGGCGACCCGTTCTGGCTGCTGCTGGCGCACCGCAACAACAATTTTAACGGCTACTACTGCCGCCTCGGCGCGGATCTGACGTTCTCGGGCCACGCGCACGGCGGCATCTGGCGCCTGCCGTTTACCGACGGTCTGATCGACACGACGCTGACGCTTTTCCCCTCATTCACGAGCGGCTTTTATCACTGCACGGACGAAAATTGCGAGGGCGCGATGGTGTTCGTCAACCGCGGGCTCGGCAATTCGCCGAAGATCGTCCCACGCATTCTGAATCGGCCGCAGGTCGCGGTCATCACACTGGAAAGGGGCTGAGGCTATGCGTGAATTTTCTGCCGGAAGCTACGATGTCGCCGTCATCGGCGCGGGACACGCGGGCATCGAGGCATCTCTTGCCTGCGCGCGCCTCGGCATGAAAACGGTGTGCTTTACCATCAACTTAGACGCGGTGGGCAACATGCCCTGCAACCCCGCCATCGGCGGCACAGGCAAGGGCCATCTCGTGCGCGAGCTCGACGCCCTCGGCGGCGAGATGGCAAAGGCCGCGGATAAAGCCTGCATCCAGTACCGCATGCTCAACCGCGGCAAGGGCCCCGCGGTCTGGTCGCTGCGCGCGCAGGCCGACCGGCGGCGCTATCAGAGCGTGATGAAGCACACGCTCGAAACGCAGGAAAATCTGCTGCTGCGGCAGGCGGAGATCGTCGACTTACGCGTCACCGACGGCCACGTGTCCGCCGTCGTGACCGAGACAGGCGGCGTTTACGCGGTCAGGGCTGTCATCCTCTGCTCGGGCACATTTTTGGATGGCCGCACCATCGTCGGCGAATGCGTGCGCGAGAGCGGCCCCGACGGGATGCACGCCTCGCTCACGCTGGCGGACGCGCTCAAAAAGCTTGGACTGCCGCTGCGCCGTTTCAAGACCGGCACGCCGCCGCGCGTGAACGCGCGCAGCGTCGATTTTTCGCAAATGGAGGTGCAGACGGGTGACAAAACGCCGCTGCCGTTCTCGTTTTCGACGGAACACCCGCCCGAAAATCAGGCGGTCTGCTACCTGACTTACACCACGGAGGAGACGCACCGCGTCATCCGCGAGAATCTGGATCGGAGTCCCATCTACTCCGGCGTCATCGAGGGCGTCGGTCCGCGCTACTGCCCGAGTATCGAGACAAAGATCGTCCGCTTTCCCGACAAGCCCCGCCATCAGCTCTTCATCGAGCCGATGGGGCTTGACACCGAGGAGCTCTACATTCAGGGCTTTTCCTCTTCCATGCCTGAGGAGGTGCAGATTGAAATGCTGCACTCGGTCAAGGGCCTTGAGCACGCGGAGATCATGCGTCCGGCCTACGCCATCGAATACGACTGCATCGACCCGACCGCGCTCTACCCGACGCTTGAATACAAGCACATTTCGGGCCTGTACGGCGCGGGACAGTTCAACGGCTCGTCGGGCTACGAGGAGGCGGCGGTGCAGGGCTTCGTCGCGGGCGTGAACGCCGCGCGCAAATTGAAGGGCGAGACGCCGTTCATTCTGGGCCGCGAGCAGGCGTACATCGGTACACTCATCGACGACCTTGTGACCAAGGGAACGAACGAGCCCTATCGCATGATGACGAGCCGCAGCGAATACCGCCTCATCCTGCGGCAGGACAACGCCGACGAGCGGCTCGCGCCCATCGGGCACGAGCTTGGCCTTGTCAGCGATGAAACGCTGCAAAAGGTCGTGGGCAAATACGACGCGGTGCGCCGCGAGATCAAGCGCCTCGAGCACACGGGCGTAGGCGCGTCCGACGCGCTCAACGCGCTTCTGAGCGCGCGCGGCACGGCGGAGGTGCACGACGGCAGCCCGCTCATCGCGCTGCTGCGCCGCCCGCAGATCAAATACGACGACCTGCGCGCGTTCGACGAGATCTGCCGGGGCTTCCCGCCTGCGCTGGCCGAGAGCGTGGAGATCGCCGTCAAGTACGATGGCTACATCCGCCGCCAGATGGCGGAGGTCGCGGAGTTTGCGCGCCTGGAGCGCCGCGCCATTCCCGCGGACATCGACTACGCAAGTATCGACGGTCTCCGCCTGGAGGCGCGCGAAAAGCTCGCCGCCATTCGTCCGCAGAATCTGGGGCAGGCGGGGAGAATCTCGGGCGTCAGTCCGGCAGATGTTGCAGCGCTGATGCTCTATATTACTTCAAAAACGCGGGACTGAGTCCCGCGTTTTTGAGAGGGGATTGCAGCCCGCTGCGCGCAGAAGTTGCCCGCCTTGGCGGGCAACTTCCACACTTGCGGACTGAGAGGTGTAAATCGCCACGCACCGGTCGCGGCGATTTACGATCAAAATCATTTCGAGCCTGCGGGCTCGAAACTCTGCGAGGCTTTTAACCCTTATATACGAAAACAGGCGGTCGCTGCGTTGGCAGCGGCCGCCTGTTGATTATTGAGGTCTTACTTCTTGCCGAATTTGGTGAAGAGTGTGACTAATACGGTGATGAGTCCCATCACGGCGAAGATGCCGAGCATTCCCTGCCCCGTGATGAGCAGCGCGATCTCAAGATTTG
>OGMO01001939.1_pt1 | contig 10659 bp, 10 predicted proteins | sample 1573241 | NCBI WGS metagenome assembly OGMO01 (sample SAMEA2581896, study PRJEB24529) | metagenome | biome: Human gut stool | place: China | collected 2011 | reverse complement strand
CCGAAGGCGCAGGCGGGCCGCTCGGGCCTTGGCGCGGCAGTCGACCTCGGTACGACGACGGTGGCGCTGCGGCTCTTCGACCGCGCAGACGGAAAGCTGCTCGCGCAGTCTCAGGACTGGAACGCGCAGGCACCCTACGGCGCGGACGTTATCAGCCGCATCCAGCACACGATGGAAACGACTGACGGGCTCGGCGAGCTGTCGCGCTGTATCCGCGCGCAGACCGAGACACTTTTAGGACAAACACTTTCCGCCGCCGGACGGAAGTTGGAGGAGGTCAAGGAGCTCATCATTGCGGGCAATACCGTGATGCAGCACATTTTCGACGGGCGCGAGGTCGCGTCCATTGCCCGCGCGCCGTTTCAGCCGGAAACGTTGTTTGAAGACGGCGCGGGCAAGCCGCTTTCGGGCATTCCCGTGCGATTTGCCCTGTGCGTCGCGGGCTATGCCGGCGGCGATATCACGGCGGGACTGTTGGCAGACGGGCTTTTCGCGCAGCCGGAATTGCGGCTGTTTCTCGATATCGGCACGAACGGCGAAATGGCACTGGGAAATGAGAACGGCGCGCTCTGCTGCGCGGTCGCCTCGGGCCCCGCGTTCGAGGGCGCGGGCATCAGCTGCGGCATGCCGGGCATCACGGGCGCGGTGAGCCATGTGCGCTACGACAGGGGATTCCTCTGCGACATCGTCGGCGGGGGAGAGGCAAAGGGCATCTGCGGCTCGGGATTGGTCGACCTTGTCGCTGTGCTTTTGGACTGTGGCGTGATCGACGAAAGCGGGCGGCTGCTGCCGCCGCAGGACGTACCGGAGGACATGCGCCGCTATCTGACCGAGGACGGTCAGGGCAACGGCGTCTTCCACCTGACGAAGGCCGTCAGCCTGACGGCGCGCGACGTGCGCAACCTGCAGCTTGCCAAGGCGGCGGTGGCGGGCGGTATTCGGGTGCTGCTCGAGCAGCGCGGCGTGACGGCGGACGACATTGCGAGCGTGGAGCTCGCGGGCGGGTTCGGCAACTATCTCTTGCCCGAGAGTGCGGTGCGCATTGGTATGCTGCCGCGCGCGTGCCTTAGTAAAATCAGGCCGCTTGGCAACACGGCGCTCGCGGGCGCTTCGATGCTGGCGCTCGACGGGGAAAACTGGCGAAAGCTCGCGGAGATTCCCGAAAAGTGCCGCTATCTCGAGCTTTCCGGACGTGACGACTTTTCCCGCGCGTTCACCGACAGTTTGACATTTTGAGAATCGTTCCGAACAGGAATTTTTAATGGAGGAATACCCTATGGAAATGCAGTTTCCCGTGATTTTGGACGGCGCGACCGGCACAGAGTTCCAAAAGCGCGGCTTCACCGGCGACATGAGCGCCGAGCAGTGGGTGCTCGAGCATCCCGAGAGCATCCTTGAAATTCAGCGCAAGTATGTGGCGAGCGGCTCGAATGTGCTCTACGCGCCGACGTTCGGCGGCAACCGCCAGAAGCTCGAAGAGCGCAGCATCTTCAACCGCACGGAGGAGATGAACAAAGCGCTCGCGCAGCTCTCGAAGCAGGCAGCGGACGGAAAAGCATGGGTCGCGGGCGATATCGCGCCCACGGGCCGCTTTTTAGCCCCCCTTGGCGACGCGTCGTTTGAAGAGCTTGTCGACATTTACACCGAGCAGGCGGCGGGCCTTGAGCAGGCGGGCGTTGACCTCTACGTCATCGAAACGATGATGACGCTGACCGATGCGCGTGCGGCGGTTCTGGCGATCCGCAGCATGAGCAAAAAGCCCATCCTTGTGTCCTTTACCTGCGATGAGAGCGGCAAGATCCTCTCCGGTACGGACGTGGTTGCGGCGCTTTCCGTGATGGAGGGCATGGGCGTGAGCGCATTCGGCCTGAACTGCTCGGCAGGCCCCGAGCAGATGTTGCCGCAGCTCCAACGCCTGCATAAATACGCGCGCGTGCCGCTGATCGCCAAGCCCAACGCCGGCATGCCGGAGATCGTGAACGGCGAGGCCGTGTACAACTGCCCGCCGGAGGAATTTGTCGCGCTGGTGCCCGAGATGCTCAAGGCAGGTGTGGCCCTCTTCGGCGGCTGCTGCGGCACGACGGAGGAGCACATCGCCGCGCTGAAAGCAGCGCTCAAGGACGCGGAATACGTTCGTCCCGCACCGGAATGCCTCGACCTTCTTCCCGCGGCAACGGAGAAGAAAGCCTTCTTCCTGCCCGCCGATGCGACGCACGGCGCGGTGCTGACGGCGGACGGCGATTTGGAGGACAAGCTCTCCGACGCGATGGATGACGAATGGCCGATGGTCGCGCTGAAGCTCGCGTCCTGGGCGGACGTCGACGCGCTGGCGGACTACCAGTACATGCTTAGAAAGCCGCTGTGCCTTATTTGCGACGACGCGGAGCTTTTGGAAGCGGGCCTGCGCGCCTATCAGGGAAGAGCCTTGTACGAGGGAAATCTCACCGAAGATGCCCTTGCGCCGCTGGTCGAAAAATACGGTCTGCTGGTGTAAAAAGAGAAAAAGAAGAACGGGACGGAAATGAACATTTCCGTCCTGTTCTCTATATAGTAAAGCGCGTCACGCCGCGGCGCCGCCGGTGCTGACGATGCGGAAATACGCATTCGACGTCAGGCGGTACATCGCGCAGTAGAGCAGCGCGAAAAGAAGCAGCGCCGCGCCGGTCACGCCGAGAAACAGCGTGAGGTTCTGGATGCCGAACAGCTGCATGATCTGCCAGACCATCGGCTGGGCGAAGGCGAGGTGCAGCGCCGCCGCGGCAAGCGGCAGCAGGAAAATGAGCAGCATTTGCGCGTTCACGCTCTCACGGATGTCGCGCTTGGTCATGCCCACGCGCTGCATGATGGCAAAGCGCGAGGCATCCTCATACCCCTCCACGACCTGTTTGTAGTAGAGCATCAGGAGCGTTGCGAACAGGAACAGCACGCTTAAAAGAATGCCGAGGAAAAAGAGACTGCCGTAGAGGGAGAAAAATTCCGCACGGACGTCCGCCATTTCCGTGGGATGCCAGTGATTCTGGACGGCAAGCGTGTTGATCGCGTCCTCCGCGCCAAAATAGAGGCTCGCCGTCGAGGCAAGCATCACCAGCACCATCGTCGAGAGAATGCAAATGGAGGCGAGGCCCGCGCCGTTTCGCTTCATGCGGTAGGTGAGCGACGAGAGGGAAACAAAGTTGCGCTTTTTGTAGTAGAATTTTTCATCCTTCTGGAGCGTTTTGCAGAGCGTCACGCTGCCGGAGATGAAGAGAAGATACGTCGATAGAATGACCATGATGACCGCGAGGAAGAAGAGCAGCATCGCCTGTACGGGGTCGTTGATGGTCGCGGCGATGTAGTACGCGCCGAGCAGCAGCGCAAGACCGGGGATGACGAGCAGCCATTGCGACTTCGGCGGCTTTTCGCCGACGTTTTCGCTCTTCAAAAGCGCCGCGCCCTGCGCATGGCGCAGCGACAGCACACCGCGTACATAGAGCAGCGCGAAGATGGCGATGAACGTGATGGCGCACTGCTTGATGGCGGCAAGGCTCACGGTGAACGCCGCGGCGGGGAGAGATAAAAGCCGCAGCAGTGCGGACTGCGAGACATAGGAGAGCAGCAGGCCGAGGCCAAGCCCCGCGATCAGCGTGAACGCCGCGGCCAGAAGTGTCTCCCAGAAGAGAATGGCGCTGAGTGCGCCGCGGTCCATGCCGAGCACGCTGTAAAGGCCGAATTCCTTCTTGCGGCGACGCAGGAGAAAGCTGTTCGTGTAGAAGAGAAACAGCGCGATGAACACCGACACGACGAACGAGCCGAGGTTCATCGTCATCGCGACCGCAGAGGTGCCGGAGCCGTTCACCTTGCCATTGACCGTATAGAGCGCGGGGGTGACGGCGAGGTACGCAATGACATACAGCATCGCTGTCATGAACGCGCAGGAGAGAAGATAGGGCACATAGAGCCTTGCGTTCTTTTTGATACCCATCCACGCAAGGCGGGGGTAAAAGGTGGGCTTCATGCGCATTCGCCCCCCGTCTGCTGCTGCGTGAGCGCATCGGTGATACGCTGGTAGAACTGGGAATCCGTGTCCTTGCCGCGCTTTAACTCCAGCGAGACCTCGCCATCGCGCAGGAACAGCACGCGCGAGGCGCAGCTCGCCGCGCGCACAGAGTGCGTGACCATCACGATGGTCTGGCCAGAGGCGTTGATCTCGCCGAAGAGCTTCAAGAGCTCGTCGGTCGAGCGGGAGTCGAGCGCGCCGGTCGGCTCGTCGGCCAGCAAGATCTGCGGGCGGGTAATGAGCGCGCGGGCGACGGCGGCGCGCTGCTTCTGTCCGCCGGAGACCTCGTAGGGGTACTTTTTGAGCAGCGTCTCGATGCCGAGATCGTAGGCGAGCGGTGAGAGCCGGTCGCGCATCTCCGTGCGCGACTTGCCCGCGAGCACGAGCGGCAGGCAGATGTTATCCTCGAGCGAAAACGTGTCGAGCAGGCTGAAGTCCTGAAACACAAAGCCCAGATTGTCGCGGCGGAAGGCTGCGGCGGTCTCCTCGGGGATCTCGGAGAGGTTCTTGCCGCCGAGCAGCACCGTGCCGCCGGTCGGCTTGTCGAGCGCGGCGAGGATGTTCAGTAGCGTCGTTTTGCCGCTGCCGCTCTCGCCCATGATGGCGACGTATTCGCCGGATTCGACGGTGAAGTTGACATTTTTGAGCGCCTGGACCTTGCTGCCGCCAAAGCGCGTGGTGTAGGTCTTTTGAAGACCGGAAACGGTCAGGATTTGCATGAGATGACTCCTTTCAAACGAGTGAGTTAGAAGATGACGGTTGACATAACTTTTTGCTTTCGAAAAATTCTGCCGAAAAAAGGGCGCAAAAAAGCAGCCGGAAAAGCGGAGGCCTTTCGCGGCTGCTTTTTCGAAAACGCGTTACTCGAGATTCAGTTTTTTCGTCGTGAAGTACCACGTCACGGCGTAGCCGATCGCGCAGAAGAGAAGTTCGCCTAGCATGCCCCAGAGGAGCAGCAACTCGACGCCTGTGGGCAGGTTGTTGGCGTCCAGTGAGATCCATGTATCAGAGAAAGTCTGGATGAACAGGCCAATCATGGCGATGGCGGTGAACTGCGCAAGCTGGAAGAACACGAGAATCAGGATGACCGTCCACAGCTCCTTGCGCTTATTGAAGCTGTAACCGATGGAATAGGCGGCGTAGACCACGAGCTCGGCGGCAGAAACGGCAAAGACGAAATTGCAGAAAAGCTCAAAGACGATCAGCAGCGCGTGACTGCGCAGCGAGGCCTCCATTCCGAAGAACGCTGTGAAAACATCATTGAAAAAATCGGGGACATACTGGAAAGTGCTCCAGCCGGAGGCAGCAATCAGCAGCGAGAGAAGTCCCACGATGAACGCCGCAGCATACCACACGGCGGAAACGATGAGCTTGGAGATGAGCAGCTGATGGAGGCTCACCGGCAGCGTCAGCGTGAGGTAACCCTCATCCTTGAGCACGTGGTCGCGCCAGCGGCAGGCGGAGAGCACCAGCGGCGCAAACGCCAGCGCAAAGAGGCCCATCACAAAGCCGATGACCAGCAGTACGCCGATGAGCTGTAAGAGCCAGGGAATGTGCCCGCCGTTCAGGAGCAACTGAGAAAAACGCATCAGTGCCGTCAGTGCCAGCATTCCAAGAAAGACCGGCCACATGATGCGGCTCGTTGCACGGAATTCATGTTTGATCAGTTTGCTCAGCATCTAAATACCTCCCGGAAGAGCTCGTCAACGCTCTTGCCCTTTTCATCTCGAATGGTCTCCACGCTCTCGTGGAGCATGACCTGCCCCTCGCGCAGGAACACGACCTCGTCAAGGATCTGCTCGACGTCGGCGATCAGGTGCGTGGAGATGATGACCGTTGCGTCCTCGCTGTAGTTGCCGATGATCGTGCGCAGGATGTAGTCACGCGTCGCGGGGTCCACACCGCCGATGGGCTCGTCAAGGAGATAGAGCTTGGCGTCGCGGCTCATCGTCAGGATGAGCTGCGTCTTCTCGCGCATGCCTTTGGAGAGCGTCTTAATCTTCTGTGTGCGGTCAAGGCCGAGGTTCATCAGCATCGCTTCGGCCACGCCGCGGCGGAAGTCCGAATAAAAGTCGCCGTAGTAGTCAAGCGCCTGCGCGATCGTCATCCAGCCGGGCAGCGTGTTTCGGTCGGGCAGGTACGAGACGATGGCCTTCGTTGCGCGGCGGGGGGCCTTGCCTGCGATCAGAATTTCGCCCGACGTCGGCGTCAGAAGGCCGTTGGCAAGCTTGATGAGCGTCGTCTTGCCGCTGCCGTTGGGGCCGAGCAGGCCCACGATGCGCCCGGGTTCGATCGTGAGATCGATGCTGTCGAGCACCGTTTTGGCGCCGTAATTTTTCGTGAGCGCCTTGCATTCAAAAATACTCATTCTTCCTCCTCCTTAGCTCCCTGAATGAGAGCTATGACTTCGTCTCTCGTGCAGCCGAGCGTTTTCATCGAGTGGAGAAATTCTCCCACGCGCTCGTCCGCAATGCGGAGCTTGGCATTTGCGATCATGTTTTCATTTTCCGTGACGAACCGTCCCGCCGTGCGCTGGGAAAACACCAGACCGTCGCGTTCGAGCTCGGATAGCGCGCGCTGGACCGTGTTGGGGTTGACGCCCGCCTCCACCGCAAGCTCTCGCACGGAGGGGAGCTTTTCTCCCGGCGCGTAGATGCCGGAGACGATGGCCTCCGTCAACCGCTGTGTCAGCTGGGAGTAGATCGGCTGGTCATTGCGGAAGTTCCAGTCCATAGTGATCCTCCTTGTGTATCACTGTATTAAGTAATTAGTACAATAATACATCAAGCGGCATTTGTCAATAGCCGGACGCAAAAAAGATCAAAAAATTTCGCGGCAGAAAAAAGCTGCGAAATTGACATAAAATCCTAAAACAGATGTTGCATTTCGGGAAAAATGTGGTATCATAAATTCGAACAAATGTTGGAAGGGGCGCACAAGATGGAAAAACTGTCCAGAATGCAGCAGCGCGTATACGATTATATAGCAGAGAGCATCGCCGAACACGGCTATGCCCCCTCTGTGCGCGAAGTCGGTGAGGCGCTGGGACTCAAGTCACCCTCCACGGTCCACTTCCATATCAAGCACCTGCAGGAGATGGGGCTCATTGAGAAGAGCGCGGGCAAGGGCCGTGCCATCACGCTCAAAAAGCAGCTGCAGGCCGTTCCTGTTGCGCCGCAGCCCATCGAGATCGACGAGCTTGCCCCGCGCCGCCGCCAGGTGCCGATCCTCGGCAATGTCGCCGCCGGTAACCCGATTTTGGCGCAGGAGTGCATCGAGGACTACCTGACGTTCGACACCGGCGGACACGATGACGAGTATTTCGCCCTGCGTGTGCGCGGCGAGTCGATGCTCGGCGTTGGCATCCTGCCGGACGATTTGGTCGTCGTCCACCGCCAGAACCTTGCGCAGAATGGGCAGATCGTTGTTGCCCTGCTCGGTGACGAGGCGACGGTCAAAACGCTCAAGCGCAAGGGCAGCGAGGTCTGGCTCATGCCCGCAAACCCCGACTACCAGCCAATCGACGGCCGCGAGTGCACGATCTTGGGCAGGGTCGTGGCAGTCGTCCGGCAGTATTGAGTGAGAAAAGGAAAGAAGCTCCTCCGCATCGCGCGGAGGAGCTTCTTTGGCGTTGACGGGCAGGAAGGTGTGCAGCCGAAGGGGAATATTGTGGTAAAAGGGTCGTTACATGGGGGAATGGATCCACAGATATCCTAAGATCAAAATGCTGAGGACCATTACAAGCAGGAATACGATACCGATTGATTTGTGCCTGCGCTGAAAAGCGATGAAAGCCCCCGCGATCATTACCGCATACGCGAGAAGCAATAACACGGTAAAGCTCATAGGATCTCCTTAAATTCTCATTTATGATGCCGCTCATCCCTCGCTGAGGTGCACAGTCCAGCCCTCGATCCCGTAGAACGGGGAGGAGACGGTGGGGTTCAGTCCGTCGATGAGGCCGCTTGGCGTCAGGACAGACGCGGTCTTGAATGCGATGGGCGCGATGGGCGCGCTCTGGGCAAGGTAGCGGTACAGCGCGCGGGCGGTCTGATCCGTCTCATTGAGCGAGAACGCATCGAGCAGCGTGTTGCACTGCTCGTCCGCGTAGCGGCCGTAGTTCAGCGCGCCGCCGGTGCGCGCGAGGGACGAAATGTCCCAGTTCGCCGTCAGGCGCACCTCGCCGAGATACAGGTCAAAATTCCCGTTTTGCAGCGCGGTCAGATAGTCGCTCCACGGGAGTGAGCGCACGCTGACCGTCAGAACGTCGGTCGAGAGCGTGCGGCTCAGATAGTCGGCGATGGAGACCTTGAACGAGTCGCTCTCACTGACCAGGATCGTCACCGTGCGGGGGCGGCTTTCCGTCACGCCCGCGCTTTCGAGCGCAGCGGCGAGGTCAGGCGAAGCGAGCGTCGACGCCATCTCCGTTGGATAGAGGCTGGAGTGCGGCGAGAGCGGGAAGCGCGCCGCCTCGGCGTGACCAGCGAGGTAGCCCGTCGTGATGGTCGCGCGGTCGATCGCACCCGCGAGGGCGCTGCGAAGCGATGCATCGGAGAGCGGCGCGCGCTGTGTGTTGAAGCCGAGGTAGATCATGTTCGCTGTCGCGTAGTCGGTGAGCGCCGTGTTTGCGCTGCGAAGGTCGCCCGTGCTGCTCGTCAGGTCAGCCGAGAGCAGATGCACCTCGCGCGAGGAGAAAAGGTACGATGCTGTGTCCGCGTCCTTGACGGCGCGCAGCTCGATACGCTCGAACGGCAGCGTGCCGTCGCTGCGCCAGTCGGGGTTCTGCTTGAGGCACGCGCCGTCGCTGTCCGTGACGAAGAGGTACGGCCCCGTGCCGAGCGGCACGGGATTCTTCTCCGAACCGGATTTGACGATTGGGATGTCAAGCAGCGCGGGGAATGCGCTGTCCGCGCGCGTGAGATTGACAATGAGCGCGCCGTTGCTCGTGCGCATCGAGGCGACGTTGGCAAAGCGCGCGCTGTAGCGCTCGCTCTCTTGCGCGCGGCGAAGCGTCGCGAGCACATCGCTTGCCGTCAGGCTGCTGCCGTCGGAAAAGCTGACGCCGTCGCGGAGGTAAAAGGTGTAGCTCGTGCAGTCGTCGTTGTGCTCATAGCGGCTGCACAGCACATTTTGCGGCGCAAACGACTCGTCCAGCACGAAAAGCCCCTCGTAGAGCAGCGCGCCAAGCGTCTGCTGCATGCCGTCGGGGCAGGTGATGGGGTCGAGCGTCACGCCCTGCAAATACGGCAGCGCGAACGATGTAATCGGCGTCAGGGTGGAGGAGGTGTCCGCTTCCACCGGCGGCGTTTCCTCCCAGAAGTCGCCGCTGCTGTCGTCGCTCACATCGCCGCTCCAGCAGCCCGAAAGCGAAAGCGCGAGCGTCAGCGCGCACAAAAGCGCAGAGAGGCGGCGCTTCACAGCGCATCCTCCGTAAGGCAGATCATCGCCGCCATGCCGCCGCGCCGGTCGCCCATTGCGCGGTGCGACCAGTAGCGCTCGGGGTGGCACTTCGTGCAGTCGGGGTGTACATCGACGCGCGAGGGGTCGATGCCCGCGCGCAGCAGCCACAGGCGGTTGATCGCCTTCAGGTCGATGTGGTATTTGTCGCCACGCTTTTCGATGCGCTCGTCCATCGCGGGGTCGAGCAGGGCGAAAAAGGCGTCGGCCACGTCGCTGTCGGTCTCAAAGCAGCACTTGCCGATGCTCGGGCCGATGGCGGCGCGCAGTGTGTAGGGATCGGCGCCGTAGCAGCTCATCATCGACACGGCAGCCTTGAGCGCGATGCCGCTCGCCGTACCGCGCCAGCCGGCGTGCACCGCACCGATCGAACGCGAAGTCGGGTCGTAGAGCGTGATGACGCAGCAGTCCGTCCCGTAGGCGAACAGCGGCAGGTTCGGCACGTTCGTGATGAGCCCGTCGGCGTCGTAGGGACGGTCATCCCAGAGAAGTTTGCCTGCGTCCTCTTCCGATGCAATGCGGACAAGGTCAGAGTGGATCTGGCGGCAGCCGACGGCGCGGCTCGCGTCAAAGCCTCCGGCCTCGCCGAGAAGACGGTAGTTTTCGAGTAAGTTTTCGCTCGTGTCGCCCTTGTTGTCGGCAAAGTTGAGTGAATCGTAGGGCGCAGGGCTCACGCCGCCGTGCCGCGTCGTGAACGCGTGCACCGCGCCGCTCCCCGCGGCGGTGATGACATCGGACGTGTCGTAGATGAGACCGTTTACGTTATGTTCGGTGAAAGACATCAAAAGTGCCTCCTTTTTCTGCACCAAAGGGTGCGGAGATGTCACCGCCTGTCTCAGGCGGCGGGGAAAATGCGGCGTGTGCGCCGCAGCACCACACCCCCCATTTTCTTTCCGTGGAAAGAAAACGGGCGGTGTGACCGTTCAAAAGAAAGGCGTTTGCATTGCAAGCGAGCAGCTCGAAGAGCTGCAATGCTTGCCGATTGCACTGCCCATAGCGCGGCGTTGCCGCGTTTGAAGCTGCTATACGATTTGCCTCTGCTTCTATCATCCGCTGTTGCGCAGCCGTTGGCGGCTCTGCTGCCTTACGGATGCGGCACACCCCTTGCGGGTGCCGCTCTGCCCATCTTGTAGAAGTACAGCCTAATTTCCGTCTACCTCCAGTCT
>OGMO01001934.1_pt1 | contig 10671 bp, 8 predicted proteins | sample 1573241 | NCBI WGS metagenome assembly OGMO01 (sample SAMEA2581896, study PRJEB24529) | metagenome | biome: Human gut stool | place: China | collected 2011 | reverse complement strand
ATCTGGCGGAGCAGGACTATGCCGTCGGCAATTATCGCCGTGCCGCAAAGGCAGCTTCCTATGCGGTATTTGCAGAACCGTCAAACCAGCGGGCACGGCTGCTGAACGCAGACGCTCTGGAACAGCTGGCGTACCAGTCGGAATCCGGCATCTGGCGGAATGCGTATCTGAACGGTGCCTTTGAACTGCGGAACGGCACTTCGGAAACTGTGCGGCGGCTGGAGCAGGACGGCAAGAATGACCTGATACAGAACATGACACCGCGAATGGTGCTGGACTATCTGGGCATTGTGACAGACGGCGAAAAGCTGGCAGACGCAGATTTCCAGTTCCGGTTACAGCTGGTGACAAATGCCGCCGGAGAGCCGGCAGTATGGCAGGCAGGCGAGGCATTTCAGGTGCAGGCGGAATTTGCCGTGCACGTTTATCACGGAACGATTCTCTATTACGAGGGGCATACGGAGGAATCGCTGCCGCTGATCCGAATTGCCGCAGATGCTTTTCCGGCAATTACGGCGAAGAACTTGGAAACACTGCTGCCGTTTGTGGAAACCGAGCATTTGGAATGTTTGCAGCAAATTCACGATGCCGTAGTGGACCTGAACCAGCATAGCCAGTTTGCCTTGATCGAACCGAATCGTGAGAACCACTGAATCAAGGGCAATACCGCACAAAGATTGTGCGACAGATGCGTGCGAGAAGGTACGAAACAGGCTCTGAAGGGAAATTCGCAAGCAGATGGCGTGCAAAGTCGCCAGACGCTCTTTGTGCGGTATTGCCATAAAACCAATCAAGGGGAATTGGGGGATTTTTCAATCCATATGAATAGTATACCGGAAAAAGCTTGAATCAGGCTTAAAGCCTGCCGAAAACAAAAAAGTCTGTATGCCTCGCGGCACACAGACTTTTCTCATTTCAAAACACAGTTTCCCGAAAGTTCCAATCAGTTGATAATGGTTTCTTCGGTTTCCTTGTCGAACAGGTGAATCTTGTTCGGATCCAGAGCGATCTTGATCTCATCCTGCGGACGAGCGGTAGAGCGAGGATCAACACGAGCAGTCATCTGAACGCCAGCGCATACCAGGTACAGATAAGTCTCAGCACCCATCATTTCGGTGATTTCAACAGTAGCGTCAACGACACCGGTAGATGCGTTGGACAGGAACATCTCGTCATCGTGGAGAGCCTCCGGACGGATACCCAGAGTCACTTCCTTATCCACATACTTTGCCAGTTCCGGTGTTACCTTTGCAGCCGGTACTTCGACCTGATACTTGACAGCCTTGCTGGTCTTGGTAGCTTCAGCACCGAATTCTACATAGTAGTTGTCTGCCTTCTTCAGAACAGCATCGATGAAGTTCATCTGCGGAGAGCCCAGGAATCCTGCAACGAACTTGTTGCCCGGACGCTCATACAGAGCCTGCGGTGTATCGATCTGCTGAATGATACCGTCCCTCATAACTACGATACGGTCACCCATGGTCATAGCTTCGGTCTGGTCATGTGTTACATAGATAAATGTAGTACCCAACTTCTTGTGCAGCTTGGAGATCTCAGTTCTCATCTGTGCACGCAGCTTAGCGTCCAAGTTGGACAGCGGCTCGTCAAGCAGGAATACCTGCGGATTACGAACGATCGCACGACCCAGTGCAACACGCTGTCTCTGACCACCAGACATTGCCTTCGGCTTACGATCCAGCAGGTGGCTCAGGTCCAGAATCTTTGCAGCTTCTTCTACCTTGCGAGCGATTTCGTCCTTCGGAACCTTACGCAGCTTCAGACCGAATGCCATGTTGTCGAATACGGTCATGTGCGGATACAGAGCGTAGTTCTGGAATACCATTGCAATATCTCTGTCCTTCGGAGCGATGTCGTTTACCAGGCGGTCGCCGATGTACAGCTCACCTTCGGAAATTTCTTCCAGACCAGCGATCATACGCAGGGTCGTAGACTTACCGCATCCAGACGGTCCTACCAGAACGATGAATTCCTTATCCTTGATTTCCAGCAAAGATTTCAGCATTTCATTCACTTTAAGAATATCAATACGATCGAGAATATCTGTCGGTCCTTCCCGATCCTTTCGTAAATTGCTTGCTGAAATTCTTAAATCATTTGATTTAAAATCTCTGGTCAATACCTCCATAGTGAATCGATGGTTCATATCCTCCACAATTCTGTTAATTGCGTTGGTTAATTCATTTTTCTCATATAAATCCCGCAATGAACGGAAATGACCTTCATACTTATAATTTTTTAAGGAATGCTGAATATTTCTCGCAATGGCACTGTCAACGTACTCGTCGGTACTCTTCTTAGTGGCAAAAATCATGGCATTATCATTATACTGCTTTCCACCAAGACTCATCGTTCCGCCATATCGAATGAAATCATCAATACCAACAATTCCCAGCACTCTCTCAAATTCGCGATATGGAATAAAAGTTGTATGACACATAATGCACCTGTCATACAACTCCTCATCCTCTGTAAACATAAAGCCTAAGGAATCAGTACCGGAAAGTACTATCTTCATTCCGCTCGCCGCAAATACATCAGAAAACAGTGCTGCACCTTCGATAAAATCATTCAGTAGTGTAACCTCATCGATAAACACATAGCGATAACCTTTTTCTTCCAGAACTTTTAAATCCCGATTCACATCATCCAAGGTCTTATTATCCTGTATCTGAATGAACACAGTTTTACTTCTCATTGATGTATCCATCTCTGATATCAACTGACGTATCAGTGTTGTTTTACCGGTTCTTCTAAGACCATACAAAATATATACTCTATCATGTATATCTCCATAAACATAATCATGAAGTTGCTGGTAACATTCACGTTTTACCCACTTTGCCACTGGTTTTACAAAACGCTCCAGCTCCTCTCCAATTCTTACTGTACATCGAAACTGCGAAACCGGCTTTTCTTCATTTATTTCCTGATTATCTATGTTTTTTATTAAGTTTTGAAGTACTTTCCTGCGTTCGATTTGCTTGGAAAGCTGTTCTAACTCTTCATCCTTCGTCCTTCTGGTATGTTGCTTTCCATCCTCGCGCCATTGATAATAAGCATACTCTTTTCCATTTATTTTTTTATAAGTAATACCGCCTGTTGGCAATGTTTCAATCTCGGCAATAATCTTGTTATATTCTTCGTTTGTCATAAGCAACCCTCCTTATAGGTCTATATTAACTTTTTTAACTTCGTTTGTAAAGTTAAAAAGTTAAAATTATGATTTTTTTCATATTATTGGCTAATTCACTCAGAAATGCTATAATTCTTCCAGTTGAGAAATCTGCGAGGTTTGAACCACAATATAGGTCAAACCTCACTCAATCTTATCGAATACGAACACCTCTTTCATAACTTCTGTCTTTGTCCACATTCTGTAATTTCATCTCCGCCTTAATACAAGCATCCCGAAATCCATACTCAGAAAAATCTTTTCCATGCATATCTTTCAAAATAGCCTTCGCCTTTTTCTCTGCTATATCATCTACCTGTTTATTATTGCCGAATCCTTCACTGTTTAAGACACCTTCTGCACCTCTAAACAACTGTGCATACTCTAGAGTGATTCCTTCACATTCTTCTTTAATGCTACGATTACGCTCCGCCAAGGTATTACACAGACTCCAGTTCTTGTCATAAGCCTGCTGCTTTGCGTAAAGCTCACTTTCCGAACGGCAACCGGCTTTATCCAATATCCGCTCGTTTTCTTCCTCTATACGTTTTACCTCTATAGTAGCAGCTTCAATCTGCTCCTTATACATCATCTTCAAATCTTTTTGAAACAAGCCACATTTAGCTAATTCCTCTGTCCATTGATTGATATATAAAGACTTATCCACAATCCGTAATAAATTGGATTGATAAGTAATATATTCCGGATCCCTGTAACGATGCTCATAATCAAGATCCGAAATCTTATCCAGATTGTATTGAAATTCATATTGTAAACATATGAATCGTGATTTTAATTCTGCCAGTTCTTCCGTATAGTCAGGTTCTGATGATGTTGAAGTCTCATAAACCAATTTGCTTTCTCCTGCAACGAGATACTCATCTTCCAAAATCGCTTCAAACATTTCCGCTGCAGGTTCTTCCACCTCAACGATTTTCTCAAGTTCCTCTGCAGCAGTCGCTTCCACCGGTATCGCCACAAACGCTTGCTCCTTTGTAATCTCAAGCGTTTCCTCACGCATTGTCTCCTGCTCTGCCCTAAGTTTTTCTTCCTTGAGAGCAATAATTTCCGCGATCCGATTTTCCAATGCATCCTTATCATACCTCTCACCCAGAGACTTCCCACGAATGGACTTCTTCATATGTGGCATCCTAAAGGATATGGTTTTATTGGTCTCACGAATCTGCCAATCTTCCACATGCTCCAGATAGTATATCATATGTTTCAAAGATTCTGCATGTTGTATCAACGCATCCAACCTTTCCCGAATCATATCTTTATCTGTCTTAAAATCAGGTTCTGCCTCCTTTCCACGCTTCTCTACCCAATAATCGTTACCATCAGAGCAAGCCAGCAAATTTACCTGATTGTAACCTTTTAGCATACACTCCCGCATTACCCAACACTTTGCTGCGCGCATAAACTTGCCGGTGCTTTTATGTTTGCATCCCTGCCTGTATTCGCATGGCTTATCCTGCCAGCGTTCTTTTTTGCCCTCATACTTTCTGACGGAATTAATTACAATGTGAACATGAACATTCCCGGTGCCATTATGACCGTCGGGATGCACCGCCAGAATTGCCTGATGACCCGGCAGAAACTTCTCCACATATTGTTTTCCAAAATCCATTGCCTCCTGCATGGTAATATTGTCTTCCGGTGCAAAACTGATGATATAATGATGAGCTTTTACATCCTTTATAGCATTGTTTTTGCCATAATACCGATTGACCTCAATACATTCTGCACCGAAGGTATCAACCTCGCAATTGATACCCTCGATTAAGAAATTATCACGCATTATCATTCGTCCCTTGGCATCCACCAAAGGCTTCATAGTATGCTCATCAAATTTGCAGGTGAGATACTCCACCGCTGCAGAATAATATCTGTTCTTTACCGGTATGTGCTTGATAATAGCCATTATGCACTCCTCCTGTGATGATATTTACCACAGCAGACATCTTCTACCTGTTTCAGCATCCGAAAACGCATATCATTCCAATCCTTTATCACTTCCTGCAAATCATAATATACCGAATAAACACTACCGCCAGCATTCAGATGATGTGCTATCTGATTTAGATTGGAACCAATCTTACCAAGCTCAGCCGAAATTTCCCTTAATACTGCCACATCTCCATACTGTGGTATTTTCCTGCCAAGCGCACACCTTCTGATATACTCTGACATACTGATGCCTGCCTTATTTGCTTTTTCTTGAATTTTAGCTTTCTCTTCTTGTGAAAGCCACATATTAAATTGAACTCCGTTTCTCGCCATATAAATCCTCCTCTAAATCTGCTTTATCTATCTTGTGCCGGATACGGCACTTGTCTTTCGCCGTCGCTTACGCTCCTCCCTCCGGTTATATGCTCCCCTAAGGTCGTTCACAAATACGCACGCTAACGCTTGCGAATACGCTCCATTTAAGTCGCGAATAGTAGAGCAAGTTCCGCCCCGTGTAGACACGAGGCAGAACTTGTTGGGGATTTGACATCCCCAAACCCCTGCTTCCATATGAAATTTACTACTCACTTATGCAACACCGTCTGATAGTTCTTCAACTGCTTCCGGTGGTGCCATGCCAACATCTGCTTCTACCGTTTCATCAGCACCTGCAACAGTTCTCGTCACCGCTACTAGACCACCTTTACGCACAGTTGCATCCAACATGTTCTGCATCCGCTCCATCATATTGTCTGCTGTAATGCGGGCACATTCCTGTATTCGATTGTCCCAGTCCACAATTCTGTCCGGCTCTGTCTTTTCCCGATAAAGGCTTTTTATTCCTTCCCGGAAAATGTCAGATTCCGTTGCATACTCACCTGATGCCAGCAAATAATCAAACATCCGGATTACTTCCTTCTGCGAATAATCCTTATTGCTTAGTCTGATGGTCCAGCGATATCCGTCCTTTGTTCTCTGCATTATGCCGACCTACCTTTTATTCATCTGATGAGCTGCTAGAAGCTCATAACCCTTGGCATTCAGTCTGATATCCTCAAGATAAGCTGCATTTTCTCTTGCGTTTCCAAATCTTCTCATAATGGTTGCTCCGCCACCCACATAAAGAATGTTAGAATAAGCAAGGTCAAATCCGCTCTCATCAAGCATACCTTCTATATCCGTTGTAAATGCTTTCATTTTTGATACGATAATCTTCTCTACCTCCTCAGGAATTACCACATCCTTACCAAGTATGAAATTCTGTACCACACTTTCGGGAATCCTTCCGCCTGTTGCCTCCGCAACATCTGCGTTGATTTCCTGAAATAGTGTAATTATGGAATTGGGTATAGTGACGCATTTATCCGGTTGTACCTTTCTCTCATCAATACAGATGATATCCTTTGTCCAGGAACCTATATCCACCACAACATATCGCCCATGCATATTGCCAATACGGTCTGCCACCGCCGCAAAACACTGCGGAAAACAATATACATCTTCAATGGTTATTACATAATCCTCCTCTTCAAACTCGATAAAATGTGGACCCCTACGCTTCAGATATGCTACCAGCTTCGCCTGCTCCTTTCCAAATCGTTTAAAAGGAACTCCCACACCCAGCACCACACGCAAGGTGCGTGGCAATTCTCTGGTTTTAATTTCCTTGGCAACAGCTAACAGCGTCAAAAGGAAGAAATCCTCATCCGCCGTCTTATCCTCGTGAACTTTCTTACGCTCTCCACCGATGCAATAGTAACTGCCATCATAATAAAAACTGTTCTCTGCTACCGGCGGTCTGCCATTACACCTCACTATGCCGTTGCTAAAAATGTGATGCTTGGTTTTCATAAGTGAAAACCCGTGGTCAATGCCGATTACAACCGGCTTGTCCTGTGAATTGTTTTCTTCGTACATACTCTGTACCTGCCTTTCTGCCCATCGGGCGTTTTATTTTGTAGGTATAGAATAAGAAAAATCCACCCAACCTACATTGAATGTAAATTGAGTGGAAATTGAGAGAAAATTGAATTCATAATTTACATTATGAGAAGTTTCAGGATGGAACTGTAAAATGTATTGAAGATGAGATACCGTTTGAAGTGCCGGAGGGGTGGTGCTGGGCACGAGTTAGAGATATTGCAATGGTTAAAGGTGGAAAGAGGTTACCTAAAGGAGCAAGTTTTTCAGAAGAGATTACTACCCATGCATATATCAGAGTAACTGATATGAAAAATCATTCTGTCAATATTTCTAATTTGAGGTATATTTCTGATGAAATATTTTCAGCAATCAAGAATTACACAATTGCAAAAGATGATTTGTATGTAACAATAGCTGGAACAATTGGTGTTGTTGGAGAAATTCCAGACAAGTTGGACGGAATGAATCTCACCGAAAATGCTGTAAAAATAACAAATATAGCCATAAATAAGTCATTCCTTTGCATAATATTGCAAACGGATTTTGTTCAACAGCAGTTTCAAGATAAAACCCACCAAGTGGCGATGCCAAAGTTGGCATTAGAAAGAATTCTTTCAACTTTGATTCCTATATGTCCATATGTACAGCAGCTACAAATTGTTGATAGATTTCAAATCTGTGACAATTTCTTATCTACTATTGATACTGAAAAAGAAGAACTTCAAAAAATAGTATCTTTAAGTAAGCACAAAATCCTTGACCTCGCCATCCGTGGTAAACTTGTTCCACAAGACCCGAATGACGAACCAGCATCTGTGATATTGGAGCGTATTCGTACAGAGAAAGAAGAACTGATTAAACAAGGCAAAATCAAGCGTGATAAGAAGGAATCTGTTATCTTTAAAGGTGATGATAACTCTTATTATGGAATACATTTGCCAGATAGTTGGAATTGGGCATCTCTGAGAGAAATCGCACTTTCAATTAGTGATGGTTCTCATAATCCACCACCAAATAATGGTAGTGGCATCCCTTTGTTAAGTGCTGCAAATATAAATGATAATTCTATTTTAATGAACGAAATATCACGATGGATTACAAACGAAGAATGGAAAATTGAAAATCAACGTACTAATATTGAAGTTGGCGATGTATTGCTTACTATTGTTGGCAGTATTGGTCGAAGTGCAGTAGTTCAGAACAACAATCATTTTGCATTACAAAGGAGCGTTGCAGTTATTAAACCATGCTTAATTAATCCTTTATATTTGATGCACATTGTCCAATCTCCTCAAATTCAAAAATGGCTCACTGACAATAGTAAAGGGACAGCTCAAAAAGGAATATATCTTAATGCACTTTCTCTTATGATTATTCCAATCCCTCCATTAGCAGAGCAAGCAAGAATTGTCGAGCTTATTCATATTGCATATAAACAGCTTGATTTGATTTCAAATGCATTACTTTAGAAAACAGCCGCCCTCATTCAAGGACGGCTTAATATTTTTACCAGGTTACTATTTTATCTACAAGTTCCTGTTGTTCGCTGGCAGTACGGCGAAGGTAAATGCGTGTTGTTTCAATGCTCTCATGCCCCATAAGGTCGGCAAGTAGAGCAATATCATTGTACTTTTCAAGGAAGTTCTTTGCGTATCTGTGGCGGAATGAATGAGGATAAACCACCTTTTTATCAAGACCATATTTCTCGGCGTAGTTTTTCAGCTGTTGTGAAATTCCTCTTGTGGTAATTCTTTCGCCATATCTGTTAAGAAACAAATAACCGGAGGAACGATGTTTTTCCTTCAGCCATTCAAGAGTTTCTTTCTTTAATTTTTGGGGTATGTATAATCGGCGAAGCTTTCCACCTTTTGTATATAGGTCAAAATATCCGATTTCAATATGTTCAATCTTTATTTGGATAAGTTCGCTTACTCTTGCTCCCGTAGCTGCTAAATACCAAACTACAAAATACCATTCCATATTACTATCCTTTTTGAGCTGCTTCTTAAGAAAATTGTAATCTGCATTGCTGATAACATTCTCTAAGAAGTTTTTTTGCTGCACCTTTACAGCTTTCAACTGTAATTGCTGTTCTTCTAAATACTCCAAATATTTGTTTATTGCTTGTATACGTAGATTTACCGTTTTAGGTTTAAAAAATTCCATCAAATACCCTTTGTAGGCAAGCAGATTTTCTTTGCTAACAACATCGTAATTCACATTGAAATAATTCACTGTCCATAGATACGATGTTATCGTATTTTCTGATAAATTTTCCTTTCTCAAGTATTCTTCAAATGTTATTTTTGTCTCCATAAAAAGACACCTCCGATATAATAATTTTGCGAGAAATTCGCTCTAATATTATATCGAAGATGTTTACACTCCTCTTATTATGAGAAGATTGGCAATAAAGTAAATTGCATTGATGAAGAAATTCCGTTTGAATTGTCAGAAGGTTGGGCTTTTATTCGTCTAAAGACTGCATGGGAACTCATATCTGGAAGAGATTTGTCTCCATCAGAATATAACGATAAAAATGATGGAATTCCATATATTACAGGTGCAAGCAATTTTAGAAATGGGCATATTAGCTTAGTTCGTTGGACTACCGTTCCGCAAGTTATTACTCGGAGGGGAGACTTACTTCTGACTTGCAAAGGAACTATCGGCGAAATCGCACATAATAACTTTGGGGAAGCTCACATTGCGCGTCAAATTATGGCTATTCGCAATATCTATAGCCTTAATGTTGATTTTCTGGCATTATGCATTGAATATTCAATGACGAAAATCAAACAAGCTGCCAATGGACTTATTCCGGGAATATCTCGTGAAGATATTTCAATATGGGTATTATACGAGTATGAAGGGCAGTGTAATATGGAGTATGATCCTGTAAGTATGAAAAAGATAGGAGAAAATGGGATAGTACTTTGTATTTCTTGTTGGGAAAAAGAGGGTGAATTATCCTAGAATTTTTCTGAATAGACAATAGGTATTTGAGGAGAAAAATAAAAACTCTCCTCAAATACAAAAAGTACTTTAATTTTTTAAAAAGGTTCTTTGACATATAGGAAGAGTGATGCTGGGTTGCTACTTGAATCTGCAAATTTTGGAGACGGCATGATTTATGTTCAAGTTAAAGTGGGTGGATATACTGTTTATATAAGAGGAGTTGTAATGGATGGAATTCCTAAATTAGGTACTATGTTTATAATATAAATTATATCATGGAAGAATGGAAAGAAGAATTAGCGAAATGTGAAGAGGTTAAAGATTGGGATGCTGCTTTAAAATTGACGCAAAAAGTTATTGAAGATGATCCCGATAATATAGATGTTTATTTGTTAACAAATTATTTGTTAATGAATCTTTTAGTCGAAGAAGATTATGAATTTGCCAAGACTGATTATTATTCTGGATTATTGAAGAGATACTTTAATGAGTCGTACGTGAAATTTTCACAAGAACCAGAATATTTATTTTACACGGCAATCACAGCTTCGATGTCTGAATGGTTTATGGGAATAAATGATAAAGAAGTTTATTATAAGATGTTTCGAAGGGCTTTAGAAATTCGTCACGATAATGCCCTTTATTTA
>OGMO01001921.1_pt1 | contig 10730 bp, 9 predicted proteins | sample 1573241 | NCBI WGS metagenome assembly OGMO01 (sample SAMEA2581896, study PRJEB24529) | metagenome | biome: Human gut stool | place: China | collected 2011 | reverse complement strand
AGACTGCCAATCAAAAGCCTTTCTCTTGGGGTTCCAAAGGGGCCATTCTCTTTCGCGAAAGAGAATGGTCCCTTTGCCCCCGCCGCCCGCAGGCGGCATACCCCCTCGCACTTGTGCGAAGAAAGGGAGCATTCTCTCACGTGAGAGAATAGCCCCCTTTCCTGCGTTCCCCACGTCAGGTGGGGGAATTTTCTGAAAAAAGTTCTGAAATTACTTCAGCTTCATCGGCGTGAGCTGGAGATAATCGTCCAGCGTACCGTCATGCAGGCAGCAATCGATGATCTCGCGGCCCAGCGGGTCGAGATCGTCGGAAACGAACTGCTGGAGCTGCTCTTTGAAGAAGTCGGTCAGGATCTTGGCGCCGGCGTCGTAGCCCGCGTTGCCGAGCTTGGACTGCGTCTCGGGGCGCAGGAACGTCTGACGGATAAACTGGCCATCGAGCTTCATTTCATCGAGCGCGTAGCCGAACAGCGGGCAGCGCGCGGGGACCAGATGCTTTTCGCGCACAAAACCGTTGTGGCGCGCGAGGTATTCGCGCGAGAGCCACTCGCCCATGAATCCAACATGATAAGCGCCGATGTGCTGGTTCGGGATCAGCACGTTCGTCGTCTTGGGCGCGGACATGATCTGCTCGAGCAGCAGATTCGCCTGCGTGACTTTGAGGCCCGTGGCGAACGGCCAGTAGGAGCCGACGCCCTCGGCCTTCAGGCCGCTGCCGGCGTTCGTATCGGCGATGGACGGGTTCTTGAAGCCGCGCGGGGAGATGAGTCTCCACAGCCAGGCAATGGACTGCGGCACGACCTGCAGCATGCCCATGACGCCGTAGTTCGGGTCTTTCGCAGTAGAGGGCGGCATGCGCACACCGAAGCTGCGCACGTCGACCTCGACGGGCTCGGTATCAGGCACGATGTTGTCAACCATCTTGCGCGGCAGGATGACGCGCGGGTTGGAGCAGGGCTTGCCGTTCGACTCGATCACATGCTCCCAGATGAGGCAGGTCGCACCGGGCGTGCCGTCCATGTTGAAGAAGACCAGCGGCTCGCTCGGATGGATACAGATGCGCTCATAAAGCGGGCTGTTACCATAGGCATTCATGCCGTCCATACGCAGGAACCAGCCGTCCTCGGCATCGAGGATGCGCAGCTTGCCGCTCTCGGGATCCTGGAAGCTCTTGAGCGCGCAGGCCATATCATCGGCAATGGGGTGGATTTTGCAGCTCTCGCCAAGCGTCATGTAATATTTTTCGCCCGTGACCGTATGCGTACCGATGAGCAGGCGGTCGTCCTCTTCGCGGTGGAAGTCCTCGAGCATTTCGCTCTTGCCGCCGCCGGACGCGCCCTCGTGCATGAACACGACCTCGCACTCATACGGCGTTTCGACCATGGCCGCGCTCGTGTGGCAGCAGACCCAGCCCTCCTGCTCGCCGATATCGAGCAGCAGCGAGAAAACGCCCTTCTTGGCGCTGGGGCCGGGATAGAGGTTGTAGGCCCAGACCTCGTGCATCTCCTTGGAGCGGTTGTGCACGACGACCTGCTTGCCGTCAAAGTGCGTGTGGCGGAACGGCGGCGCGACAAAGATGATGGCGCGGGGCTTATAGTGCTCAGGCACATCGACAATGCTCGTAAAGCCCTGCATGTTCGCCAGCGACAGCGCGAAGAACGCGGCATTGAGCGGGCAGATCATCAGGCTCGGATAGCCGTGGCCGCGCGGACCGGCGGAAAACGGCAGCATGATGACCTGCTGCGTGGAGAGCCAGTCGAGCGTCTCTTGACGAAGGGACGAAAACTCGTAGCCAAAGCGGTCCTTGAAGCGCGGTTTGTCGGAGGGCAGATCGTCGCCGATGGCCATGCTGTTCGGGTCGCGGCGGCGCATGTAGTCTTCCATGAAGTTGACGACGCAGCCGTTCTTGCAGCGCACGACCTCCGCTTCCTTGACCGTGCCATTGCCCTCGATGGGGTAGACCACGTCATAGCGGGAGGTGTGCGTGGGACCGTAGGCCATCTCCTCGAGCTCCGCCTTCGTTTCGGCGTAGGCGATGCACTTGCACTTTTTGAGTGCTGCGGTGACCTCGGGGGCTAAATCAAATTTTTCAAAATACTGGTCAAACATGAAAAGATCCCTCCACATCTTCATTGGGGTTTGATGATTGTTTATTCGCTGCGGGACTTTTTCATGCCGCGTGTCTTCGGGGGAAGAACACTGCTGCGGCATAACAAAAGATTGAGGTAATGCTATCACGATTGATAGAAAAACGCAATAAAACATCCTTGAATGTTTTAGAAAACATGGATGATTTTTCAAAATAGTTAAATAAACAAAAAGAAGACGCTCTGCTGCGCAAAGCGTCTTCGCGGGAAAACCGAAAGGATTTACGAGATCTTTCTGAGAAAATTGCCGCCGATGCGCACGCCCTCCTGCACGATGAAAAAGGCGTGGGGATCGAGCTCACGCACGGTCTCCTGCAGCTCCGCGACCTCAAACTTCGAGACGCAGACGCACAAAACGCGCATGTCGCTCTCCGTATATGCGCCCTTGCCCTCCCAGTACGTTACGCCGCGGCCAAGGCGCGACATGATGCTGCGCGGGAGCTCGGGATCCGCGTCTTTCGTGAAGATGAGCACCTGCACGTTGATGTTCTGCTGGTGTCCGCGGTCGATGAAAAGCGAGCAGAACACCGTGTAGATGACAGAGTAGATGGCCGTCTGGATGTCGAAGAGCAGTGCGCAGGCGACGTAGAGCACGATGTTGAAGCCCAGCGAAAAGCGCCCGACGGTAAAGCGGCTGCCGCGCTTCGTGAGGCACAGTCCGACGACATCGAGCCCTCCGGTCGAGCAGCCGCAGGTCAGAGCCAAGCCGAGGGCAAAGCCGCACAGAATGCCGCCGACGAGGCACGAGGCGAGAGGATCGTCCAAGATCGGCACAGCGGGAGATTGTATCACGCTCAAAAAGAGCGACGACGCGCCCACGCAGATCATCGTGCGGATCAAAAACGCGCGCCCGAGGTCGCGCCACGCGAGATACAGCACCGGAATATTGATGAGAAAATACAAGATACCAGCGATGTCCACCCCCGCGGGCAGCTCGACAGCCTGCGCGAGCAGTGTTCGGATGATCTGGCTCAGTCCGACCACGCCGCCAGAATAGAGGCCCATCGGTACGACGAAAAGGTTCACGCCCAGCGCGTAGAGGAATGTTGCGAAAACCGCGATCAGGACGCGCGCCCATTTGTTTTGCAGCGCTTTGTGCAGCATAGCTCTTGCCCTCACTTTTCTCCGCACTGACCATTATTCTATGTACCCGTGCGGGTCTTATTCGCTTGTTACCTTTTGATTATAGCCCATAGCGGAGGCACTTGTAAAGCCTTCTCCGCGCGCGGGAGAGCGTGCGCGACACCGTGGACTTGTCCCGCCCGATGGCCGCGGCGATCTCCGTGACGGTCATGTTTTCCTCGTACCGCAGGCGCAGCAGCTCGCGCTGGCGGGCGGTAAGCTCCTCCTCGCGGGCAAGGCGCAGATTGCGCTTGAGGCGCATGAGGTCGCTCTCGTTGTCGCCCGCGTGCGCGGCGATCCAGGCGGTCATATCGCCGTAAACTTCATTGTTGCGCATACTATAAGGTGTACTTTTCATTGCGGTAATAGCCCCTTTCGTAATAGTGCCGCGTCAGCTCGGCCAGCTCGCGCGACTGGCGCTGAAGCTGCTGGAGCTCCAAAATGCGCCGCTTGAGTCGCTCGCGCTCCTCCTTCGTCGGTGCGGCCTTGGCCTGCTCGCGCAGGACCGTGATGCGCATACGGAAGCGCAGCGCGTCCTCGCGGTAGACAAACGACATCTGATACAGCGTCATAGCGTGCTCGCCTCCCCTAATATGTATTCAAACGACCGGAGCGCTTCGCGCGCAAAGCGCGGAAAGCAGTCCGCGCAGACGGTCACGCCGTTTCGGTACCACAGCGTTTCTCCCGCGTAAATGTCCTGCGCGCAGAGCGAGCAGACCGCGTGCACCGAATCATGGTGTCTTTTTCCTGCGTACAACAAAATTCCTCCTTTTTTCAAATTCCCTGTTGACAAACGAATCGAAGTCTGGTAATATACAACCTGTTCGTTGCTGAGATGCTGGTATAGCTCAGCTGGTAGAGCAGCTGATTTGTAATCAGCAGGTCGGGGGTTCGAATCCGTCTACCAGCTCCACCGACAAGCAAACAATTTCAGATGGGGGAATTCCCGAGTGGCCAAAGGGGGCAGACTGTAAATCTGTTGTCAGTGACTTCGGTGGTTCGAATCCACCTTCCCCCACCAAGAACGAGTTGATGAAAGTCAGCTCGTTCTTTTTTGTTGAATGAAACGAAAAATATCGAGCTGCCCTTAGGCTGGCTCGATATTTTCTTTCTCTCTATTTTTTCGCGTCCGTCCTTTTCAGGGCGGCGCGTTTTCTTTTTCTGCTGCGGGGATCAGCCGCCGTACCGGTATCGGCGGCGTGCGCCGCGGGCAAACTGAGGAGAACGCTCGCCGCGGCACGCCATCAAGTACAAAGAACTTGTCAGCAAAATCAAGATATCACAAGAACCTTGCTATGTCAAGAATAAAATTACAAGTTTCTTGTTATAATTGATTGACAGATACAAGCTTCTGCGATAGAATACAGTCAAATCTTGTCGCAGCCTGCGTTTTCTGGGGGAATCTTGATGAGTTTTGGCAAACAAATGCGTCTACGGCGTGAGGAGCTTCATCTCTCGCGCGCGGCGCTGGCGGAGGAGCTTGGCGTTTCGCCCTCTGCCATCAGCAACTATGAAAACGGCGTCAGCTCGCCGAAGGAGGAGGTGCTGCTCCGGCTGTTCGATGCGCTTGAGATCGACCCGAACTACCTTTACCGCGATTCGTTCCGCTCAGGCAGCTTCGTCTGCTCACGCGCGGAGCAGGATTTGATCGAAAAGTGCCGCTCGCTCTCGCCGCTCGAGCGCGAGACGGTGGGCAGCCTCGTCAGCGCCCTGTGCACGATGCACGCGAGACAGGACGGTGTGGGCGCGCCGCGCCGCATCCCGCTCTACCGCTCGATCGAGGCAGCGGGCTACGCCGCTCCCGTGCTAGGCGAGGATTTTGACTACATCGTCGACTACGGCGATGTGCCGCCGGGAGCGGAATTTGCCGTGCGCATCCGCGACGACAGTTTAGAACCCGTGCTGCACGGCGGCAGCGTCGCCTACCTCAATCACGACCCGCTGCATGTGGGCGACGTGGGCATCTTCTGCGTCGGGGGCGACATGCTCTGCAAGCAGTATTACCGCGACCCGCTCGGCGTTTCGTACCTCTTCTCTCTGGGGCGGGACCGCAGCGGCGCGGACGTCGTCTGCCGCCCTGAGAGCGGAAAGCGCTTCATCTGCTTTGGGCATGTGATCCTGCCTCACCGCGTGCCGCTGCCCGGTATGGGCCTGTGAGCGTGAAAAAGGCGCATTTCACGCGGAAAAAGACTTGAATCGTTCACAAATTCTGCTTATAATACAGGTTTGGAAATCAATAAAAAAGAAGGAAGCGTATTTCTTATGACGAAAATTGACATTTTCTCCGGCTTTCTGGGCGCCGGCAAGACCACGCTCATCAAAAAGCTGATCGCGGAAGCCTACAGCGGCGAAAAGCTCGTGCTGATCGAGAACGAATTCGGCGAGATCAACATCGACGGCGGCTTTCTCAAGGAGTCCGGCATCGAGATCTCCGAGATGTCCGCGGGCTGCATCTGCTGCTCGCTCGTCGGCGATTTCAACAAGGCGCTCAAAGAGGTCGTGGCGCAGTTCCACCCCGACCGCGTGCTCATCGAGCCGAGCGGCGTCGGTAAGCTCTCTGACGTCATCGTCGCCGTCGAGCGCACGGTCGACGAGTGCCCGGACGAGCTCAAGCTCAACAGCTATGTCACCGTGGCCGACGCCAGCAAGGTCAAGGTCTATATGAAGAACTTCGGCGAGTTCTACAACAACCAGATCGAGGCCGCCGGCACGATCATTCTTTCCCGCACGCAGAAGCTCTCGCAGGAGAAGCTTGAGGCCGCCGCCGCGATGCTGCGCGAGAAGAACCCCGACGCCGCCATCCTGACGACTCCGTGGGACGAGCTGGACGGCAAGACCATCCTCTCCGCCATCGAAAAGGTGTCGCTCAGCGACGAGCTTCTTGAAAAGATGCGCCGCGAGCACGAGATCGAAGAGGCCGAGCACGAGCATGAGCATCACCATCATCACGATGAGCATGACGAGCACGACTATGAGCATGAACACGAGCATCACCATGACCACGATGAGGATGAGCATGACCACGAGCACGAGCATCATCACGACCATGACCATGACGAGCACGACGAGCACGAGCATCACCACCATCACCACGACGGTGAGGAGTGCGACGATCCCGAGTGCGAGTGCCACCATCACCATCATCACCACGCCGACGATGTCTTCTCCTCCTGGGGCAAGGAGACACCGAAGAAGTTCAGCAAGGAAGCGCTTGAGGACATGCTCCACAAACTGGACAGCGGCGACTACGGCCACATCCTGCGTGCCAAGGGCATCGTGAACGGCGAGGACGGCTGGCTCGAATTCGACTACGTGCCCGAAGAGCATGAGGTCCGCGCGGGCCATCCCGACTACACGGGCCGTCTGTGCGTCATCGGCGCGGAGCTCAAAGAGCACGAGCTTGCAGAACTGTTTGGAGTGTAAGGCATGGATATTCCTGTTTATCTGGTCGCCGGATTCCTCGATTCCGGCAAAACGAGCTTTATCAACGGCATTTTGGAGGACGGCTTTGCCCGCGAGGACAAGACGCTTTTGATCTGCTGCGAAGAGGGCGACGAAGAATACGAGAAGAAGGCGCTCGACAACGTCACCGTCGTCACGGTGGACGATGAAGAGGAGCTGACGCTCGCTTTCTGCAAGGAGCTTGAAAAGAAGCACCGCCCCAAGCAGGTGCTCATTGAGTACAACGGCATGTGGCAGATGGAAAAGCTCTACCGCGAGGTGCTGCCCGCCAACTGGGTGCTCTATCAGATCATGACGTTCGTGCAGGCGCCGACGTTCGAGCTGTTCGTCAAGAACATGGGTCAGCTCATGATGGAAAAGATCACGAACGCGGACATGATCGTCTTCAACCACTGCAACGACAAGCTCAAAGAGAGCCTGCGCGCGCGCAATCTGCGCATGGTCAACCGCCGCGCGGACATCTACCTTGAGGACAACGACGGCAACAGCGAGGATTACCTGACCGGTGACGAGTGCCCGTTCGACATGACGCCCGACCTCATCGACATTCCCGACGACGACTACGGCGTGTGGTACGTCGACGCGATGGACCATCCCGACCGCTGGGATGGCAAAAAGGTCCACATGAAGCTCATCATGTGCCACTCGAAGAAGTTCCCGGGCATCCACTGCCCCGGCCGCTTCGTGATGACCTGCTGCGAAAACGACATCCAGTTCGTCGGCATCGTCGCCAAGGGCGACAGCCTGAAGGCCTACAAGAATCGCGACTGGGTCGATATCACTGCCACGGTCAAAAAAGAGCACCTCGACGCCTATGAGGGCGAGGGCCCCGTGCTGTACGTCGAGCGCATCACCACCACGTCGAAGCCCGCGCAGGAAGTCGTGTCGTTCTGACGACGCGATTTGCGGAGGTAAGGTGAATCAGCAGCGCTGCGGAGTTTTCTCCTGCTAACCCGCAGGGGGGCGAATAAAGGGGACATTCTCTTCTCGAAGAGAATGTCCCCTTTTGAATCCCAAGGGAAGGATGAGGGGAAACCCCCTCGCCCCCCGACATTGCGGTTTTGAGGCTTGAAGAGCTGCTCAGCCTGCGGAATCGGGTACCTGCCGGGTGATGGTTCTAAACGATTTGACTTTTTTCTATCTTCGCTGTCGCTCCCTGATCTGAATGCAGTCTTGGTAGAATCCCCTGCCGTCGCTAGATTTTGCCAACCTTGCTGCCCCCCCCAAAGCGGCATCGCTGCGCTCGCCGCACTTTTAAGTTATCGTATATTTTTTACGATGGCCATGTGGTCATATCCGCGGTGCGCCGCTTGCGCTGTGCACCTTACCGTCACCAAGCTTTACACGCAGCGGCGGCAGTTCGATGCCGAGCATCAGCTTGACGAGCCAGGCAAAAAACAGCAGCACTAAAATTGGGATCAGACACGACGTGACGAGCATGACGGCGAGGGCCTCGATAAAGCGGTTCAGGACCGTTTTGAGCTGCCCGACCGCGGCGGTCGCCGCTCCGGTGATGCCCTCAGTCACCTTGGAAAAGAGGCCGGAAAGGCCGCTCTTTTCCCCCTCGTCCGTCTCGCCCGAGGTGGCGGACTGGATATCCTCGGTCGTCTGCTCGGCGTTTGCGATGGTCTCTTCGATCGAGGCGCGGTATGTGTCCTCAATCATGCTCGAGACTTTGACGCCCGCGGGAATGGCAAACGCGATGGCGAGCGCGAAGAGCAGCAAATGCCACGCGAGCTTCCCCAGCGCGGCGCGCAGCTTTTCGGAAAAGAGCGCAGCGATGCCAAGCGCGCAGGCTGCGGGGATCAGGATCGTAAACGACACGTAGGATGTGATCGTCAGCAGATACTTTTCCAAAAAGATGGCGCAGAGCACGATGAGGAAATAGCCGCTCAGGTCGGCGAGCTTTTCGGCGATGGGCGTCGCGGTGTCGCCCGGCAGGAGCGTGATGGCTGCGCTCGCGGCGGTGGACGCCGCTGTCAGCTCGAGCACCGTCTCCTGCTTTTCCACGAGCGCGTCGATGGACGCTTGATGGTACGCGGGGTCGGACGCTCTCTTCCCCACCGCGAAGATGGAAAGGAGCGCCGCAAGAACGAGAAGCGCCGCGAGCGCGGCCTTTCTGGTTGTCACTGAATGCATAGTTGCCTCCAAAAAACGGGATGGCTCTATCATACCGAAATGGCGGAAGATGTCAAGAAAGCGCGTTTGCGGTCGCATCGCCGCACGCGGTTTCAGTCCTCTCCATCACGTCGAAAACATAGAGAAGCGGTATGAAAATGCTAACTTTCTGCTAATTTCTTTCAAATTTTATATCACTTTTCCGAATTCTGTCTTGTCACCTGCCTTGTTTTTACGGAAAGTTCGTGATAGAATACAGATACGACAGGATCGGCAAATCTTTTTTCATTGATTCTGTCAAAACGGAAGTTTTTTCTTCCCCGTTTCCGGCGCGAAAGCGCCTGTACTGATCTGACAAGCAAATCAAACGATGTTAGGCAAACCTGCTGAAAAGCAGGGACGCAAAGCCAGAGGGGTCTAAGGCCGCCGTGTGCGGTTATGACAGCCGGTTGCAAATCATTCGGAAGGGCAGCGCCCTTCCTGCACCGCCCGGCCCTCTCTGAAAGCAAGGTACAGGCGGGAAACCTTTTTGCCGAAAAGAGGGGGGGGAATGAACATGCGACAAACATTTTATGAGTTCTGCATGCTGCACGAAAGGACAAACTTACTGAAAGAATGGGACGAATCGCGCAATTTTCCGCTCACGCCGGACACCGTTTCCTACGGCAGCAAGAAAAAAGTCTGGTGGACGTGTGAAAACGGCCATTCGTGGCAGACGACGGTGCATGTGCGCTCCGAGGGGAGCGGCTGCCCGTATTGTACGGGGCGAAAGGTCCTGCCCGGCTTCAACGATTTGGAAACGCTCTATCCCGACGTGGCCGCGCAGTGGGACCGTGAGAAAAACGGCCCACTTTCGCCGCGCGACGTCTCCACGGGCTCGAAGATCCGCATCTGGTGGCGCTGTCCGGTGGGGCACTCGTGGCAGTCGCCCGTCGCCTCGCGCACGGCGTGGGGGCACGGATGCCCCGTGTGCGCGGGCAAGACGATCGTCACGGGTGAAAATGACCTCGCCCACCTCCAGCCCGAGATCGCCGCACAGTGGGACAAGCGCAAAAACGGGCGATTGAAGCCCAGCGATGTCGCCGTCAGTTCCAACCGTCCCGCTTGGTGGCGCTGCGAGCTGGGGCATTTCTACCGCGCCACGGTCGCCTCGCGCACGCAGCGCAAGACCGGATGTCCCTATTGCGCGGGGCGCAAGGTGCTCAAGGGCTTCAATGATCTGAAAGCCCTCTGCCCTGACATTGCCGCGCAGTGGCACCCGTCTCTCAACGGCGCGCTGACGCCGGAAATGGTCACACCCGGCAGCAACAAAAAGGTCTGGTGGCAGTGTCCCGAGGGACACGTGTGGAAATCGGTCGTCTATCCGCGCACCGGCGCGCAGCAGTGCGGCTGCCCCGTCTGCGCCGGAAAGGTGAGCACAACACACGCGCGGCGTTACACCCAGCTCGACGAAATTCGCACCTTTACCGAGCTGTGACAAGACCAATTCTATAAAAACGATCAAGGCCGCGGAAAGCGATGTGCTTTCCGCGGCCTTACTTTTTGCCTGATTTGGACGCACTGTCAGCACTATGTTTAGTGCTGACGCGTTTTCTTTCCCGCTTTCGCCAAAAAGCAGCGCCCCTCTCTATTGCGGCGAGGGGCGGTACAATCTGTTCAATGAGCCAACTTGTTGCCGCAGGCGAAACAAATGATTGTTATATGTGGACACTTGCGCCCGATTTTTCCCTGTGCTATAATGCAGTTACTTTAATCGGATAAATTACCTGTAAAGGAGAATCATCATGGATTATATGGCTCTTTCCGCTGCCGAGTGGCAGCAGGAATACGACAAGGTGTCCGCCGAATACGAGAGCTGGAAGGCCAAGGGCCTCAAGCTCA
>OGMO01001913.1_pt1 | contig 10768 bp, 9 predicted proteins | sample 1573241 | NCBI WGS metagenome assembly OGMO01 (sample SAMEA2581896, study PRJEB24529) | metagenome | biome: Human gut stool | place: China | collected 2011 | reverse complement strand
TCAGCTTTGCTTCCAGCTCGGCGGTCAGGTTCTCGTAACCCGGCTTGCCCAGCAGTGCGAACATGTTCTTCTTGTAGCTCTCAACACCCGGCTGGTTGAAGGGGTTGACGCTCAGCAGGTAGCCGCTGCAGGCGCAGGCACGCCAGAAGAAGTAGATCAGATACCCCACATTATAAGCAGTCAGGTCGTCCACCTCGATCACGACCTCCGGCACACCGCCGTCGGTGTGGGCCAGGATGGTGCCTTCCATCGCCTTGCGGTTGACCACGCTCATGTTCTGATCGGCCAGGAAGTTCAGGCCATCGAAGTTGCCCTCCAACTTCTCGATGAAGAGATCCTGTGCAGACTTTTTGACATCGACGATGGTCTCAAACATGAGGCGGGCACCCTCCTGGATGAACTGACCCATGGAGTGCAGGTCGGTGGAGAAGATGCAGCTTGCGGGGAACAGGCCCTTGTTGTCCTTGCCTTCGCTCTCGCCGAACAGCTGCTTGTACCACTCGTTCATCAGGGTAAAGTTCGGCTCATAGCACTCCAGGATCTCCACAGCCTTGCCCTTGCGGTACAGGATGTTGCGGATGGCGGCGTACTTATAAGCGTCGTTGTCCTCGCTCAGGACGGAGAAGCGCTCCATGGCGTCGGCAGCGCCCTTCATCAGCTCGTCGATGTCGATCCCGGCAGCGGCGATGGGCAGCAGGCCCACAGCGGAAAGGACGGAGTAGCGGCCGCCGACGTCGTCGGGGACGACGAAGGTGGGCCAGCCCTGTGCGTCCGCCAGCTGCTTCAGGGTGCCCTTGGCGCGGTCGGTGGTGGCATAGATGCGCTTGTTGGCCTCTTCCACGCCCATCTCGTCTTCCAGCAGCTTGCGCAGCACACGGAAGGCCAGGCTGGTCTCGGTGGTGGTGCCGGACTTGGAGATGACGTTGATGGAGAACTTCTTCCCCTTGCACAGAGCGATGATATCGTTCAGGTAGGTTGGGCTGATGCTGTTGCCGCAGAAGTAGATCTTCAGGCCGTTCTCGATCTCGTTGTGGTACAGGCCCTTGACGGCCTCGATCACAGCGCGGGCACCCAGATAGCTGCCGCCGATGCCGGCCACGACCAGCACTTCGGAGTCCTCACGGATCTTCTGCGCTGCTTCCTTGATGCGGGCGAACTCTTCCTTGTCGTAATCGCGGGGCAGATACATCCAGCCCAGGAAGTCATTGCCGGGGCCATTCTTGGCTTCCAGCTGCCGGTGTGCGGCCTCCACCTGGGGGTAGATGGCCTTGTATTCCTCTTCGTTGATAAAACCGGAGAGGTGCTTTGTATTCAGAACGACACTCATTCTCTCAGAACCTCCAAACATTTTGCCGGGCACGTTGCCCTGCGAGGGTTTATCTTGGTATAAGTGTACCGTTCCAACGCCGCAAAGTCAAGGCCAAAATCCCAGGATTTCATACAATTTTAATAGTGTTCTTTTGGTCGTCCCGACATCTTTTGTTCAGCCCCGCCAAAGCCGATTTGCCGAAGCGAACCGCTTTTGGGCGCTGTTGTGTTTCTTTTGTGCTTCATGCGCCCAGCAGGCTCTGCCACAGCAGCTCCATTGCGCCGCCAAAGGTCAGCCGCGGCGCATCCGCAGCAGACTTCACCTCGGCCTCGGCCAGCAGCGTTTCGCCCGCATAAACTGCGGCCGTGCCCACCGCCTGCCCCCGCTCCACGGGCGCTTCCAGCGTTTCGGGCAGGGTCAGCTCGGTGCGCAGGTCGGCCCCGGCCCCCTTTTCCAGCAGCACGGTCTGGGGCAGGGCGCTGTAATCCAGCGGCACCGTCTGTTCCGTGCCCCCCTTTACGGTCAGCTCCAGCGGGCGGTCCGGCAGCTGCGGCACCGGAACGGCCGCATAGGCTGCGAACCCATAGTCCAGTAGGGCCGTCGCGGCCTGGAACCGCTCGGCGCTGGACGGCGCACCCAGGATGACCGCGATGAGGGTCAGCCCATCCCGCGTGGCGCTGGCCGAGATGCAGACCCCTGCCCCGCCGGTGGTGCCGGTCTTGAGTCCGGTGATGCCGCTGTACCGCTTGAGCAGCTTGTTCGTGTTCACAAGCTGGGTCTGGCCGCTGCGCAGGCTGTCGGTCCAGATCCCCGTATAATGCAGGATCTCCGGGCAGGTGTTCAGGATATAGCAGCTCAGAGCCGCCACATCCCGCGCGGTGGAAAGATGCCCCTCGGCGTCCAGCCCGCAGGCGTTCCGGAACGAAGTATTTTGCAGCCCCAGTTCAGCGGCGCGGGCGTTCATCTGTTCCACAAAGACCGGTTCGCTCCCGCCCACCAGCTCCGCCACGGCCACCGCAGCGTCGTTGGCAGAGGAAACGCAGATGGCCCGCAGCATCTCATCCAGCGTGAACTGCTCTCCCGGTTCGAGCCAGATCTGGCTCCCGCCCATGTGGTAGGCATGTTCGCTGACCGGCACCGGCGTGTCCAGCGTGAGTTTTCCACCGTGGACGGCTTCAAAGGTGAGAAGCAGAGTCATCAGCTTGGTGATGGACGCGATGGGCACCCGCTCGTCGGCGTTCTTCTCATAGAGCACCCGGCCGCTTGCCGGTTCGATGAGGACGGCGGCGCGGCAGGGCAGCGACAGACTGTCTGCCGGGGCGGCAGTCTGTGCAGCCGGGGCATCCGCCGCAGCAGCCTGTACCGGGGCTTCTGTTTTCACCGCCCGCAATCCCGCGCCCTGCGCCGACCCGAACGCCAGCGCAAACAGCCAGAAACAGAGCACCCCCGCACAGAGCAGGGCCAGATTTTTCCGTTCCATTCCTCGTACCTCCCCGCAGTAAACTCTCTGGTTGCATTCTATGCAAAAAATTCGGGTGGGATGCTCTTTTCTCACGGGGAAAAATCTGCTATAATTAGATGGTTTCTGTTATTTGCAAATGAACTCGCCCTCTCAGTCAAAGCCTGTCGGCTTTGACAGCTCTCCCGAAGGGAGAGCCATTGGCAGGCCGGTTTTGAAACTGCTGAACGAACAGGGCTTTTATTGGATCGAACCTGTCCGGGCTCCGCGACAGAGGCCAGCATCTGCTGGCAATGAGGACAGGGCCCACTGCGTTCTGACAAATCAGGCCCATGCGAACAGCACAGGTTTCCCGGTGTGCCAAAGGCTCCCACTTTGGGGGAGCTGGCGAGCGAAGCGAGACTGAGAGGGTTTTGTTCCCCATAGAAAGGATATCCCCTCATGCGAGTTTGTTTTTATACCCTTGGCTGCAAGGTCAATCTGAACGAGACCGGGGCCCTGGAACAGATGTTCCGGGGGGCCGGCTTCACCATCGTGCCGGAAGGCGAAGAGGCCGACGTCTTTGTGGTCAACAGCTGCACCGTGACCAACTTCGGCGACCAGAAGAGCCGCAAGTGGCTCCGCCGGGCCAAGCGCGAGAACCCCGGCGCCGTGACGGTGCTCACCGGCTGCTACCCCCAGGCCTTCCCCGAAGAGGCCGCGAATTTTCTGGAAGCAGACCTCGTCTGCGGCAACGGCGACCGCAAGGCCATCCTCGACAATGTGCTCAAGCTGCTGGACGGCCACGAGCGGATCGTCGCCGTCACCCCCCACAAGCGCGGCGAACTGTTCGAGGAGCTGCCCGTGGAGCGGTTCGAGACGCACACGCGCGCGTTCATTAAAGTAGAGGACGGCTGCAACCGCCAGTGCGCCTACTGCGTCATCCCCCGCGCCCGCGGCCCGGTGCGCAGCCGCGCCGAGGCCAGCATCCTGAACGAGCTGCGCCAGCTGGCCGCTTCCGGCTACCGGGAGGTCGTGCTCAGTGCCATCTCCCTGCCCAGCTACGGCCTCGACACCGGCACCAACCTTGTGGAACTGGTGGAAAAGTGCGCCCAGGTCGAGGGCATCGAGCGCATCCGCCTGGGCAGCCTGGACCCCGACATGCTCACGCCGGAGTTCATCGCCCGGCTTGCCGCAGTGGACAAGCTCTGCCCCCAGTTCCACCTGAGCCTGCAGAGCGGCTGCACGGCCACCCTGCGCCGGATGCGCCGCGTCTATACCGCCGAGCAGTACGCCCAGGTCGTGGCCGACATCCGCGCCGCCTACGGCGACCGACCTGTCAGCTTCACCACCGACTGCATCTGCGGCTTCCCCGGTGAGACGGTGGAAGACTTTGAGGAGAGCTGCGCCTTCCTGAAGCAGATCGGTTTCCTCAAGGTGCATGTCTTCCCCTACTCCCGCCGCAGCGGCACGCCCGCCTACGATTTCCCCGATCAGGTCCACGAGCGGGAAAAGCAGGAGCGCAGCCGCACCATGAACGCCCTTGCCGAAGAACTCCGCCGGAACGTGCTCACGACGTATGAGGGCATGGAGGACGAAGTGCTGCTCGAAACGGCCCTCAGCGAGACGCTCTTCACCGGCTACACCCGGCTGTATGTCCCGGTGGTAGTTTCGGCCCCCGGCCGCAAAAGCGGCGAGATCGTCCGCGTCCGGCTGGGCAGCTACGACGGCGAGCGGGTGCGGGCAGCACTTTGCTGAATCTCACGGTTGAATATCCTTCATCTTTGCCATTTGAGAATTCTTTAACATATTTTGGCGTTTGCTCTTTTCAGGCAGACGTCTTTGTGTTAAAATGAGGATGGAATCTTGGGGCCGGTGCGCCGATTGCAGCGGCGCAGTACCAGCAGGCCCGCAGGAAAGAAAGCCGCAGGGTGCGTTGCAAAGCCGCGCCGCTGCGGGATGTTTTGTATCTGTACAAGGAGAGTTTGGAATGAGCTTTAGAGGAATCAACACGACGGTCATCCAGATCCGCCGCCAGGTGTTCACCGAGGTGGCCCGGATGGCTTATGCCAACGTCAAGGGCGAGCAGGCCAACCACCTGATGCGCAAGATCCCTTACACCATCATCCCCGGTGAGGAGGGCAAGCTGCGCAAGGACATCTTCCTGGAGCGCGCCATCGTTGAGGAGCGCGTCCGCCTGGCCATGGGCCTGCCCACCCGCCGCATGGACGAGCACAACAGCGTCGTTTCCGGTCTGGAAGATGCTTCCATCGCCGATAAGTATTACGATCCCCCGCTGGTGAACGTCATCAAGTTCGCCTGCAACCGCTGCCCCGAAAAGCTGGTCAAGGTCTCCGACCTGTGCCAGGGCTGTCTGGCACACCCCTGCATGGAGGTCTGCCCCAAGAAGGCCATCACCTGGGAGAGCGGCCGTTCCATCATCGATCAGGACAAGTGCATCAAGTGCGGCCGCTGCGTCGGCGTCTGCCCCTACAACGCCATCGTCAAGACCGAGCGTCCCTGCGCTGCGGCCTGCGGCATGGGTGCCATCCACTCCGACGAGCTGGGCCGTGCTGAGATCGACTACAGCAAGTGCGTTTCCTGCGGCCAGTGCCTGGTCAACTGCCCGTTCGGTGCCATTGCCGACAAGGGCCAGATCTACCAGCTGATCCAGGGCTTCAACCGCGGCGACCGCATCTACGCTCTGGTGGCTCCTGCCTTCATCAACCAGTTCCCCGGCCTGGCCTCCACCGGCAAGCTCAAGGCGGCCCTGAAGGCCATCGGCTTCTACGACGTGGTCGAAGTTGCCATCGGTGCCGACCTGTGCACCGTGGACGAGGCCCACGACTTCCTCAAAGAGGTGCCTGCCGAGTTGAACTTCATGGCGACCTCCTGCTGCCCGGCCTGGAGCATGATGGCTAAGACCGCCTTCCCCGATCTGGCCAAGAACATCTCCATGACCATGACCCCCATGGTCTTCACCGCCCGCATGATGAAGCAGAAGGACCCCACCGCCCGCATGTGCTTCATCGGACCTTGCGCCGCCAAGAAGCTGGAGGCTTCCCGCCGCACCGTCCGCAGCGATGTGGACTTCGTGCTGACCTTCGAGGAGCTGGCCGGCATCATCGAGGCCAAGGACATCGACACCAGCCTGCTGGAGGTCGATGAGAACGAAGCAGCCCTCTGCTCCGCTTCCTCCGCTGGCCGCGGCTTTGCACAGTCCGGCGGCGTGGCCAAGGCCGTTGCCGACAAGATCAAGGAGTGGAACCCCGACATGGAGGTCAAGATCGCATCTGCACAGGGCCTGGCCGAGTGCAAGAAGCTGCTGATGATGGCCAAGGCCGGCAAGTACAACGGCTATCTGCTCGAAGGCATGGGCTGCCCCGGCGGCTGCATCGGCGGTGCCGGCACCATTGCCGACCCGGCCCGTACTGCCATCCAGCTGAACAAGTACGTCAAGGAAGCGCCCTTCGCAGACCCGGAGCAGAGCCCCTACATGGACGAGATCCATGTCCTGAAGGACGACCCCAACTTTGAGATTTAAGCATTGAACCTCTCCGTCATCGCTGCGCGCTGCCAAAGGCTCTCCTGCCAGGAGAACGGTCGAGCGCATGCGAGACGGAGAAGTCGTGCAGAGCAGCCGCTTATCGTGACCGATAGGCGGTTGTTTTGTTTGGGTTGACATTTTGCTTCGTCTATGATATTTTAGCGGTGACAAACCGGTGGAAAAATTTTTCGTGCCGGTCCATGGGCCGCCTCTGCGGCGAAAGAAAGGCGATTTGTAGTATGACGACATTCCTGAAACGTTCCGGCGCAGCGCTGCTCTCGCTGGTGCTGCTGTGTGTGCTGGCCATGGGTGCCAGTGCTGCGTCCAGCCAGACGGTGGGCGTCAAATTCTGGAAGGAACGATCCGATAAGGAATCCATGGCGAACAGCGGCATCGACGCCGACCGCACCGCCACCCTCACCCGGCAGGCCAACGGCACCTATACCCTGACCCTGCCGCTCAAGCAGGTCTCCAAGATGGGCGTCACCGGTTCTCTCTCCGGCCTGACCATCGGCGATGTGACCTACGACGGCACCCTGACCGGCGATTTTGAAAAGAGCACCGCCTCCCTCACCATCAAGAACCTGCCCGCCTCGGTGCTGACCGGCAGCGATGTGAACAAATCCATCACCGTGACCTGCAATATCCAGATGGACATGGCCCTCCTCGGTGAGATCAACACCACCGCCCGGATGTGCATCTGGAACAAAAAGTGACCGTCTGCCCGACCCAAAAGGTGCTGCCGCACATCGAACCGTGCGGCAGCACCTTTTTGTTGTTGTTACAGGTCCATCTTCCGTTCCACGAAGCCGCTGACCATCTCATCCAGCTGGGTCACAGCGTGTTCTGCGCCTTTTGCCAGCTTGCGGGCGGTCCGCTTGACCTGACGCGGGTTCTGGTTCATGGCCACGACGCTGGCGGCTCCCAGCGCCGCACCTGCCGCCATGCCCAGCAGCAGGCCGCTGCCTGCGCTCTGTCTGTGTTCATTTCTCATAAAAATTTCTCCTTTCGTTCCCTGCATTTCTGGCCGCTGAGGGTAGTATTTCCGTCAAAAGAACACACTATACGCTTTTTTTGTCCCGCAAAATGTGGTATACTGTATCATACGCTGATACACCGGGTTTGATACAGGCCCGCTCGATGGCGCGAAGGAGGCCACATTTTTGTTGAAACCAACTGAACCAAAAAAAGTTCTCTGCATCCACGACCTGTCCGGCGTGGGGCGCTGCAGCCTGGCGGTGATCCTGCCGGTGCTGTCGGTCATGGGCGTACAGCCGGTGGCGCTGCCCACCGTGGTGCTCTCCACCCACACCGGGGGCTTCGGCACTCCGGCCCGGATGGACGGTGCCGCCTACGGCATGGCCGCACTGGAGCATTACCACGACCTGGGGCTGGACTTTGCGTGCATCTACACCGGCTACCTCGGCGGCGAGGAGCAGATCGCGCTGGCCGAAAAGGCCTTTGACCTCTGGCCTGCGGCCCGCAAGATTGTGGACCCTGTGATGGGCGACAACGGCCATGCCTATTCCACCGTGACCCCGGCCTTCATCGACCGGATGCGGGAGCTAGCCCGCCGGGCAGACCTCATCCTGCCCAACGCCACCGAGGCTGCGCTGCTGCTGCAAAAGAATGCCGCAGCCGGGCCGCTGGACGACGCCGCAGCCCAGGCGCTGGCCGATGAACTGGCTGCACTGGCCCCCAATGCTGTCGTCACCGGGCTGCCCATGGGCAAATACATCGGCTGTGCCGGTTCCGGCCGGGACCGCTTCGTCATCCGGAAGCTGCACATCGACCGCAGCTTTCCCGGCACGGGCGACCTGTACGGAGCTGTTCTCATCGGCTCGCTCATCCAGGGCAACGCCCTGAGCGCTGCCGCCGACAACGCCGCCGAGTTCGTCTCGCTGGCCATCCAGAAGACCCCCGCCGACCAGGACACCCGCTTCGGCGTCTGGTTCGAGCCGCTGCTGCCCCGGCTCTGCCCGCAGCGCGAGTTCTGAGGAGGCCGGACGATGAACGAAAAACCGACCCTGAACATCGTGCTGGTGGAGCCGCGCATCCCGCAGAACACGGGCAACGTGGCCCGCACCTGCGCCTGCACCGCCTGCCGCCTGCATCTGGTTGGCCCCATGGGCTTTGCCATTGACGACAAAAAGCTCAAGCATGCCGGGCTGGATTACTGGCACTATCTGGACATCACCTATTACGACGGGCTGGAAGATTTCTTCGCCAAAAACAGTGGCCCGTTCTACTACTTCACCACCAAAGCGCCCCAGCGCTACACCGACGTCGCCTACCCGGACGGAGCCTACCTCGTCTTCGGGCGGGAGGATGCCGGGCTGCCGGAGGCCCTGCTGGCCGCCAATCAGGACCACTGCATCCGGATGCCCATGCGGGACACCTGCCGCAGCCTGAACCTGTCCAACAGCGTCGCCGTGGGCGTTTACGAGGTCCTGCGCCAGTGGGATTTCCCGGAGCTGCTGGACCACGGCCACTTACGAGATTATGAATGGAAATGAGGGACATTATGAGCAAGATCGCGATCCTGACCGATTCCTCCTGCGACATCCCGCAGGAGCTGGCCGAGAAATACGGCATTGACATTATGGGCTTCCACATCCTGCTGGATGATGTGGACTACGTGGAGCGGGAGAGCTGCACCAATGCAGAGTTTTACGAGAAGATGCGCGCGGCAAAGGGCATCCCTTCCACCGCTGCTATCACCCCGCTGCAGTTCTGCGAAAAATACTGCCAGTACGTGGACGAAGGCTACACGGATGTCATCCATGTGCCCATCAACCGCTCCGGCTCCTCCACCTACAACAACGCCGTCATGGCGCAGGGGATGCTGCGCGAAGAGCGCCCGGAGCACCACCTGAAGATCCACCTGCTGGACCCTCACACCTATTCCATGCCCTTCGGCTGGTATGTGTGCGAGATGGCCCGCAAGCTGAAGAACGGCGCGGAGATCAGCCACGTCATCCACGAGTTTGAGGCGCAGATGGACAAGATCGAGATCGTCCTCGGCCCCTTCAGCCTCAAGCAGATGAAGAAGAGCGGCCGCATCTCCGCCGCTGCCGCCGTCATGGGTGAGCTGATGGGCATCCGCCCCATCATCACCCTCATCGACGGCAGAACCAAGGTGGAGGCCAAGGTGCGCGGCGACGACAAGGTCGTGCCCGCCATGGTCGAGCTGGCTAAAAAGCGCAGCGAGGGCGTGGAGGACTTCGATTATATGATCGGTCACACCAACATCCCCCAGAAGGACGACCTCATCCGGGCCTGCCGCAAAGCCTTCGGCAAAGACCCGCTCATCGTCTTCCCGCTGGGCGGCGTCGTCTCCGCCAACACCGGCCCCGACACCATCGCGCTGGTCTACGTTGGCCACCCCAGAGGCTGATTTTCCCCCGAAGCTGCCGCATCCCGGCAGCTTCTTTTTGCAGTTCCAGCAGAAATGCGCAGGCCCGCCGCTGATTTTCCGCATTTTCCGTTGCAATCCGGCCCAATTTGTGCTATACTGCATTTCGTTGTGCGTCCCTGCGCACGGCATCCTTAAAGAGCAACTTAGGATTTTAGGCTCCCCGGCATGACCTCGAAACCATGCTGGGCCAAACCACCGGGGCTGGCGGTCCCCGGATGGTCAAAATTCCATCCGCCGGAGTATTGTATTATGAATCAGAATTCGTCTGTCCGCAAGCTGGCCCGCTGCGCTGTGGTCGCAGCCATTTACGTGGTGCTCTGCATGGCATTGCAGCCGTTCTCCTACGGCGCAGTGCAGGTGCGCGTGGCCGAGGCGCTCTGTCTGCTGCCCGTGTTCGGCCCGGAGTACATCGCCGGCGTCGTTCTGGGCTGCTTCCTGGCCAACCTGCTGGGTTCCACCATCGTGGACGTCATCTTCGGCACACTGGCCACCCTGCTGGCCTGCCTTGTGACCTACAAGCTGCGGGATCTCCGCTTCAAGGGTCTGGCTCTGGCAGCTTCGCTGCCGCCGGTACTCTTCAACGCCGTCATCATCGGCATTGAGATCGCCGTCCTCTTCCCCGACCCGTCTTCTTCGGCCCCGCTGTGGCTGGCCTGCATCACCAACGGCATCTCCGTCGGCATCGGCGAGCTCATCAGCTGCACCGTGCTGGGCGTCCTGCTGGTCAAGATCATCGAGACCAACGCCGCCCTGCGCAAGGTCTTCGTCTCCGAATAAGCGAAAAAAGCATCCGCCTGCTGATCGAGCAGCAGGCCCGGCATTGCTTCTAAAAAGGCTTCGTTTTGTTGCTCGGCCTTTACCAAAAAGAACCCTATGTCTCAACCGGATGGTGTTGGCATGGGGTTCTTTGTGTATTGGGGGGTGTTTTTTGATTGAAAGTATGCTATACTCAGTTCAACAAATCGGAATTTATATATAAAAGGAGAATATTGATGAAACTGTTTTTATGTTCGCACTTTTCAAGTGTAGGAAGTCTGATAAAGGAAGAAATTGAAA
>OGMO01001910.1_pt1 | contig 10772 bp, 10 predicted proteins | sample 1573241 | NCBI WGS metagenome assembly OGMO01 (sample SAMEA2581896, study PRJEB24529) | metagenome | biome: Human gut stool | place: China | collected 2011 | reverse complement strand
GGGCGCGCATCTCCCGCAGGCAGGTCATGCCGTCCATAAAGGGCATCATCAGGTCTAAGATCACCAGATCAAACCCGCCGCCGGACAGCTGTGCCAGCGCCGCAGAGCCGTCCCCGGCTTCCTCGCAGATATAACCGGAATATTGCAGATGCTCGTGGATCAGCTCCCGAATGCGGGGCTCATCATCAACGATCAGGATCTTTGCCATAAAACAGGAATCCTCCTATCATATATCAATATACAGCTCTATTCTAAAGCAAGAATTGGAAAAAGCTGTGAATTTTAAGTGAATGGTTTGGAAAAACAAAACCGTCTGCACCCAGTATACCACATCGGGCGGCGGGGCGGCAATCTTTTTGCGGGAATACGCGGCAAAATGCGCTGGGGAAACTTGACAAGAAAACAGGGCTTTTTGTAAAATAAGGTCGTAGAGATCAGAGCACTTGCGACAAAACAGGAGAAACAGGCATGAGTATTCCCAAGATCATCCACTACTGCTGGTTCGGCGGTGGGACTATCAGCCCGGAGAACCGGAAATGTATGGAAAGCTGGAAGAAATACTGCCCGGATTACAAGATCATCGAATGGAACGAGCAGAACTTTGATATCAGCCAAAATCGCTACGCACAGCAGGCCTACGAGGCAAAGAAATATGCCTTTGTATCGGACTATGCGCGGCTGGCAGTGCTGTACGAGTACGGCGGCATTTATCTGGATACGGACATGGAGCTGGTGCGCCCGCTGGACGAGCTGTTGCAATATAAGGGCTTTATCGGCATGGAGCACAGCGCACCCTCGCCCTACGGACGCACATTGCTGGTGAACACCGGCTCCGGCGTGGGCGCAGAGCCGGGCTGCGAGATGATCGGCAAAATGCTGGCGCGCTACCACAATGCATCCTTTCTGCAGGAGACCGGCGAGCCGGATCTGCGCACCTGCACCCAGCGGGATACCCCGCTGTTTACCAAGGCCGGTTTGCAGCAGAAAAACGAGCAGCAGGAGCTGGACGGCTTTCTGGTGCTGCCCACCGACTGTTTTTCCCCCTTTGATTATGTGACCGAGCGGATGCACCGGACACCGCGCACCTTCGGCATCCACTATTACAGTGGCAGCTGGCAAAGCGGCGATAAGGCAAACCGCTGGCGCAAGCGCTTCAAGTGCACCAAAGTCGGGCGCTGGTGTATGTGGCTGCGGCAGTGTTCGCCCCGCTGGCTGCGGGAAAAACGGCGCAGCCTGCATAACCGCTGCCGCCTGCAATGGAAAAAATGGTTCGGCTGCCGCGGGCTGCAATTTGGCCGCTGCATCCTGCTGGACAAAGAGCTCAAGCTGCGGCTGAACAGCGGCTCCCGGGTGACGCTGGGCGACCGGGTGGAGAGCGATGGCAGAGTGTTTATCACCACCGGCTATTCCAGCCAGCTGAACATCGGCAGCGGGGTCTACTTCAACGATGGCGCGGTCATCAGCTGCCTTGGAAAGATAACCATTGGCGATAACACCCTTTTTGGCCCCGGGGTGAAGATCTTTGATAACAACCACCGCTTCAGCCGGGAGGAAGGGGTCAGCCGGGAATGCACGGCGGGCTGCATCACCGTGGGACACAGCTGCTGGATCGCCTCGGACGTTGTGCTGCTCAAGGGCACGGACATCGGGGACAACTGCGTCATCGGCGCGGGCTGCGTTATCCGGGGCAAAGTGCCCGCCGGTTCCCTCGTGACCCGCAGCGGGGATCAGATCACCCGCCCGATCGAGACAAGATGAGATAGGAAGAGCTGCCGCACGATGCTGTGCGGCAGTTCTTTTTTTGTCCCGCTTGCCCTTTTTGCGCAGGAATGCTATACTTTAGCGATAAAGGACAGTGCACTGTCCGCAGGTTTTTCGGAGATAAGGAAAAGCGCTTATGCGAATCGGACTGATCGAATTTTTGCTCATACTGGCCATTGCGTCCCTCACGGTTGGGCCGCGGGTGGCTTTGTTCGTGGACCGGTGGATGCGGCGTGCCAACCGCGCCAACGCCATGGCGGCGCGCCGCCGGGCAGAGTATGCCGCCCAGATGGCCGCAGAACGGGACGCCATGCTCAAGCGGTTCCGCACCGCCAGCACCGTGTTCGGGGTGGGTATTCTGCTGGTGCTGGTGTACGCGCTGGGCTTCCGCCCCATCGATACCCCGCCGCAGACCTATAAAGCCCCCGACCTCCGGCAGGAGACGGGCGCGATGCAGACAGCCGTTTCCACCGACCGCAAGACCCGGCTGGAGCTGGGGGAGTATCAGGGCGTGGACTGCATCCGCGCAAAGGACGGCCTGTTGTATGCCGCCGCATGGAACGGTGCTGCCCTGAAAAAGCGCACCAGCGACCTTGTGCGCACCGATGGCGGGCACGCTGCCGCCATCCTGAGCGTGGAGGGCGAGCTGACCGGCTTTGCCTTTGATGCCGCCGGGGATGTGTGGCTGACCCAGCTGACCACCGCCGGAGGCACCTTGTGCCGCGCTAAGCACGACAGCTGGGGCGCGGCGGTGGAGCAGGTGGTCACCCAGCTGGACGGTGCGCCGCTGGGGGCGGTATCTGCCGTGGAGGTAAGCCCGGCGGGTAAGGTGTACTTTGCTGTGGCAGCGGCGGCAGGCGCGGAGAACGGGCTGGAAAGCGCCCTGCGCACTGAGTTGCTGGCGCACACCGCCACCGGCTGCGTGTATGTGTACGACCCCGCCGCCCGCACGGTGGAAAAGGTGCTGGGCGGGGTGGCCGGTGCTGCGGGTCTGGCGCTCAGCCCGGACGGCAGCACCCTGTATGTCTCCGACCTCGGCAGCCGCTGCATCTGGGCGGTGGATGCCGCTGCCCGGGAACTGACCGCCGGGGGACGGGGCTGCACCGCTGCCTTTGCCGGTCTGCCGGGCTATCCCGGAGCGCTGGCTGTGGACACGGACGGTACGCTGTACATCAGCTACCGCTGGGCGCGCAGCGGCTGGCTGGAAAAGAACGCGGACAGCACCCTGCTGCGGGGCATTGCCCTGCGGGCGGGGCAGAATACGCAGGAGCGGCTGTTCCGGTGCACCGCAGACGCCCCCTGCGCCGAGGCGGTGAGCCTTGCCACAGGGACTTGGGAGCAGACCTTTACCGGCCTTGCACAGGACAGCTGCGCGGCGGTGTGTCCGGTGGAAAGTAAAGTATATTTCGGTGCGGCAGGGGCAGACAGCCTGCTGGCTGCAAACCGATAAGCGAGGTGTTTTTTGTATGACCGAAGCATTTGCAAAACAGATCGAGACCGAGGCGCGGCAGGCAATGACCGAGCTGGTGGCTGCGGCAAAGCTGAAAAAGGGAGATGTGCTCGTGGTGGGCTGCTCCTCCAGTGAGATGGTGGGCGGACACATCGGCAAGGATTCCAGCATAGAAGCCGCCCGGGCACTGTACGCGGGCGCTGCGCCGGTGCTGGCGGAAAAAGGCGTCTGGCTGGCAGCCCAGTGCTGTGAGCACCTGAACCGCGCCATCATCCTTGAGCGGGAAGCCGCAGAAAAATACGGCTGGGAGGAAGTGTGCGTCGTACCCCGTCCCCATGCGGGCGGCAGCTGGGCCACTACCTGCTGGAAGAACTTCAAAGACCCGGTGGCGGTGGAGGAGATCCGCGCCAACGCGGGCATGGATATCGGCGGCACCCTGATCGGGATGCACCTGAAGCGGGTGGCTGTGCCGGTACGGCTGAGCCTTAATAAGATCGGCGAAGCAAACATTCTGTGTGCCTACACCCGCCCGAAACTGATCGGCGGCGAGCGTGCCCGCTATACCGAGGAGGATTGAGCGAGATGGCAGAAAAGAATTTGGAAGAGATGCGGCAGGCCGTGGCCGAGATCCGGGAAAAGATGGCAGCCGCCGCCCGGGAAGCCGGGCGCGACCCGGCAACGGTGCAGCTGTGCGCCGCCTGCAAGACCCGCACAGCGCAGACCATTGCAGCCAGTGCGGCTTTGCCCATTGATGTGTTTGGCGAGAACCATGTGCAGGAGCTGTGTGCAAACTACGATGCCGGAGCTTACTGCGGCAAGCTCAGCCATTTTATCGGCCATTTGCAGACCAATAAGATCAAAAAGGTACTGGGGCGGGCAAGCCTGATCCAGAGCGTGGACAGTGAGCATCTGCTGCTTGCCATCGAGAAGGAGGCCGCCAAGGCCGGCATCGTGCAGGATATCCTGCTGGAAGTGAACATCGGCGGGGAAGAGAGCAAGACCGGCGCCGCGCCGGAGTTGCTCTGGCCGCTGCTGGACACCGCCGCCGCACAACAGCATATCCGGGTCAAGGGTCTGATGGCGATCCCGCCCGTGAACGATGACGATGCCCAGAACCGCCGCTATCTGGCGCAGGTGTATCAGCTGTTCGTCCGGGCAGGAGAGCGGGGCTACCAAAACGTGGAGATGCAGACCCTTTCCATGGGCATGAGCGGCGATTTTGAGAACGCCATCCGCGAGGGCGCTACCCTTGTGCGCATCGGCACCGCCATCTACGGCGAGCGGGATTACAGTAAAAAGTAACGATAAAAACGGAGGAACCATGCCGAAAACTAAGACCAACGACCCCGGGGCGCACCACGCAAGCAGCGGTGCGCTGATCCGGCGTTTTCTGCCGTATCTGGCAAACTATAAGATGGTGCTGTGCCTTGATCTGTTCTGCGCAGCACTGACTACCCTGTGCGATATCGTGCTGCCCAAGATCATGAGCACCATCACAAACTCCGCCATGGGGGTGGGCATCACCCTGACGGCGGGCATCGTGCTGAAACTGGCGGCGCTCTACTTTGTGCTGCGCATCATTGACGGCGCAGCCAGCTATTATATGTCCAGCATCGGCCACATCATGGGCGTGCATATTGAAACGGATATGCGCCGCGATGCCTTTGACCATCTGTTGCAGCTGGATCACACCTACTACAACAACACCAAGGTGGGCACCATCATGGGGCGCATCACCAACGATTTGTTCGATGTGACCGAGTTCGCCCACCACTGCCCGGAGGAGTTCTTCATCGCAGGCATCAAGATCGTGGCGTCCTTTGTCATTTTGTGCCGCGCAAGCATCCCGCTGACCTTGGCAGTGTTTGCCTGTGTGCCGCTGATGGGCGTGGTGTCGGTGTACCTGAACGGTCGTCTGCGGGCGCGCTTTCGCCAGCAGCGCGTCCAGATCGGCGAGCTGAACTCCACCATCGAGGACAGCCTGCTGGGACAGGGCGTGGTCAAGGCCTTTGCCGCCGAGGACGAGGAGCGGGAAAAGTTTGCCAGGGGCAACCGCGCCTTTGAGCAGATCAAGACCCTTGGCTACTACGCCATGGGCGCCTTCAACACCTCCACCCGCCTGTTTGACGGCCTGATGTATCTGGTGGTCATTCTGGCGGGCGGCCTGTCGCTGGTATACGGTAAGATCACCGCCGGTGATCTGGTGGCGTATATGCTCTACGTCACCACCCTTATCGCCACCATCCGGCGCATCGTGGAGTTTGCCGAGCAGTTCCAGCGCGGCATGACCGGCATCGAGCGCTTTGCCGAGATCATGGACACCCCGGTTGCCATCAAGGACGCCCCGGACGCCGTGCCATTGCAGCCCGGCCCCGGCGAGATCCGGTTCGAGAAGGTGTGCTTTGAGTACCCGGACGACCACAACAAGGTGCTGCACGACGTCAGTCTGGACATCCGCGCCGGGGAGCGTCTGGCGCTGGTGGGTGCCTCCGGCGGCGGCAAGACCACCCTGTGCAACCTGATCCCCCGCTTTTACGAGGTGACCAGCGGCCGCATCCTCATTGACGGACAGGATATCCGCCGGGTCACCCTGAAGAGCCTGCGGCAGGATATCGGCATCGTGCAGCAGGACGTGTACCTGTTCAGCGGCACGGTGGCGCAGAACATCGCCTACGGCAAGCCCGGCGCCACCCGGCAGGAGATCGAAGCCGCCGCCCGTCTGGCGGGCGCGGAAAAGTTCATTCTTGCACTGAAGGACGGCTACGACACCTATGTGGGCGAGCGCGGCGTCAAGCTGTCCGGCGGACAGAAGCAGCGCATCGCCATTGCCCGGGTATTCCTGAAGAACCCGCCCATCCTGATTCTGGACGAAGCCACCAGCGCACTGGACAACGAGAGCGAGATCCTTGTGGGACAGAGCCTTGAAAAGCTGGCGCACGGCCGCACCACCCTGACCATCGCCCACCGCCTGACCACCATCAAGGACTACGACCGTATCCTTGTGCTGGGCGAGGAGGGCATCGTGGAAGAGGGCACCCATGACCAGCTGCTGGAAAAGCAGGGCGTCTACTACCGCCTGTGGAACCAGCTGCCCGCAGAGGATGGGGAATAAAAGCGCCTGAAATACAAAAAAGACACCCGGAAGGGTGTCTTTTTTCGTATGGGCCAGGCAGGACTTGAACCCGCGACCAAGCGGTTATGAGCCGCCAGCTCTGACCAGCTGAGCTACTGGCCCGTATGGGTGCTGCATTGCTGCAACACGCACTAGTATAACAAAAACCGCGCAAAAAGGAAAGCATTTTCCGCAAAAATCATTTGGTGCGGTGAGCATCCAGCTTTTGCAGCATAAATTCGTCCAGCATGGCGGGCGGGAACAGCGGCTCCTTGTAGCCAAAAGCCTCCCGGATAAAGATCAGGGTCACCACGGTCTGGCGGCCGGGGTCCAGCCGCAGGGTGTACAAAGTGTCCAGCGGCTGCTGGCTGGGCTGGTGCAGCGTCAGGTGCAGCATAAAGCCGCCGTCGTTCTCCCGGCGGCACTCGTAGGCAAAGAGGTCGGTGTCGCTGTGGGTGTCCAGACGGTCAAAGCATTCGTCCAGCGCAAGGCTAGTGCGGAACTCGGACAGGCCGGCGGGGCCGTACTGGCTGCGACGGTTTGTTTCCCGCCGGGAGAGCAGGTACACGATGATGCCCAGCGCACAGGCTAAAAGACAGACGGAAACGACAGCGTTCATGGAAAGACCCTCCCCAAAAGAGTTTTCCTTATTGTAACACAACCTGCGGGGGTTTGTGCTATAATATTTACAATTCTTTTTTAAATTTTTCTGCAAGCCGGGCGCAAACGCCCGGGGGAGGGGTTCATGAAGCTTAAATTTACACGCAAGACATGGTATTTCTTTTTGCTGGCTGCAGCGGCGGTGTCCATGCTGGGCGGCTTTGCCGTGCTGGGCGGGATGGATTTTTCCGGGCTGGAAATGATCGTTTTCTGCCTTACCGGCATCGCGGTGCTGTTTCTGGCGGCGCAAAAGGGCGCACCGGCAAGGGAAAAGCGCAACTACACCGGCGTGTTCGTGGTGCTGATGCTCAGCAAGCTGGGTGCCAGCGGCTGGGCGGGCGATATCTGCTCGGCACTGGTGTGGCCTGCGCTGCTTGCCACCGAGTACGAGCGCGGCAGACCCATCCAGCGGCAGCTGCAGCTGGTGAGCGCCGCCGAGGTGCTGCGGCTGGTGTTCTGGATGCTGACCAAGTACGCGGGCATGAGCGGCCTTGCCTTCTGGACGAATATCATGTTCGTGCTGCTGACCTGCGCCCGGGGCTGGGCGGGGCTTACCCTGTATAAGACCCAGGAGGAGACCCTGTGACCCAGCGCCGCAGGACGTCTAAAAAAGCCAAGGCAAAACGCCGCTTTGGCCGCAGAGCCTTTCTGACCGGGGCGGGCGTTGCCGCCTGTGCTGCGGCGGGGTGGTACCTGCGGCAGAAAAGCAATGCAGACCACACGGCTGCCTCCGGGCAGGATGCGCCCCCGGCACCCAACCCCGCCCTGCCCGCCGGGGAGTGGCGGGCGGTGTGGGTGAGTTATCTGGACTGGGCGCTGCTGGATTTCTCCACCGAGGACACCTTCCGCGCCGGGGCGGCGCAGCTGCTGGACAACTGCGCCGGGCTGGGACTGAACACCGTACTGGCACAGGTGCGCCCCTTCGGGGATGCGCTGTACCGCAGCAGTTTGTTCCCGTGGAGCCATCTGTGCACCGGGGTGCAGGGCAAAGACCCCGGCTTTGACCCGCTGGATGTCTTTCTGACCGAGGCGCACCGCCGGGGCATCGGGGTGGAGGCGTGGGTCAACCCCTACCGCCTGCGCTCCTCGGCGGCGATGCCGTCGAATCTGGCAGAGAATAATCTGGCCAACACCCACCCGGATTGGCTGTGCACCGCCGGGGAGGGGCTGTACCTGAACCCCGCCGTGCCCGCCGCCGCAGACTATGTGGTGCAGGGGGTGGCAGAACTTGTGCAGAACTACCCGGTGGATGGCATCCACTTTGACGATTACTTTTACCCCACCACCGACGCCGCTGTGGACGCGGCGCAGTTTGCAGCAAGCGGCGCAGCCGACCTTGCCGCATGGCGGCGGCAGAACGTTACCGCGCTGGTGGCGAAGGTGCACCGCACGGTAAAGGCGGCAGACCCGACCTTGCGGTTCGGCATCAGTCCGCAGGGCAACCCGGACAACGACCTCGACCAGCAGTACAGCGATGTGACCGCATGGCTGGCGGCGGGCGGGGAGGAGAAGGTCATCGACTACCTCTGCCCACAGGTGTACTGGGGCTATGGCTTTACACTGCACTCCGGCAGCACCCGCTTTGCCTTTGAAAACATCGTCCCGGCGTGGCTTAGCTACCACCGGGCGGGGGATGTGGCGCTGTATTTCGGGCTGGGTGCATACCGGGTGGGCACCGGGGACGGCGGCGCGAACCCGGACAGCGTGTCCGGCTGGAGCACCGGCAGTGCGCTGGCGGCGCAGGTAAAGGACTTACGGCAGCAGGCGGCGGGCGGCTGGGCGCTGTACCGCTACGGCAGTTTGTTCGGGCCGGAGGCGCCCGCACTGGCCGAGGCCGAGTGTGCAGCGCTGCGGGCGCTGAATGGGTGAAAATTTGTGCAGAAACAGGCGGCAAACCGCACAAAATAAATGCAGGTATCTTGTGCAGAGCGGCAAAATGCGGTATACTTACCCTGTATCTGCCCGTTGGCAGAGACGCACGAAAAAGAAAAGTTTCTTTGTTTCTATGAGGAAAGCTATGAAGATGAAAAAACAGCTTTTGGCATTGCTGCTGGCGGCGGTGATGGTGCTTAGCCTGACCGGCTGCAAGGAGACCCTGAAAAAGGTGGCGCAGAAGGTGACAGGCCACTCCGAGGAAGTGCAGGAGGAGGACACCACCCGCTGGGCGGAAGCCACCACCGACCCGCTGATCATTCAGGGCATTGCGGATGCCTCGGCAAAGTATGCCACCGCCACCGCAGACGGCTGCCTGTACGCGGTGTTCAACGGCATCTGGAGCCGCAACACCGGCTACTTTACCGTGCCGGGCGGCAGTGTGAACATCATGGCCTGCGGCACCGCCGAGGGCACCCAGAAGTTCAAGGTTGCACTGTGGAAAAAGGTGGACGGCGGCGCAGCGTATGTGCCGGACAGCACCTACTATGTCAAGACCGATGGCACCGACTACCGCTGCACCATTTCCGGGCTGGACCCGGCGGCGCAGTACCGTGTGACCATCTCGTATGATTCCAGTCGGTACTACCTGTACGGCCTGATGAAGGTGGAGGGCATTGCCGGATGACGAACCAGACGAAAAATTCAATGCTGCTGATGCTGTGCGCCCTGATCTGGGGCACAGCCTTTGTGGCGCAGAGCGCCGGCTCCGGCATGGGCGCGTTCTCCTTTCTGGCAGGGCGCAGCTGGATGGCGGTTCTGGTGCTGCTGCCCACGGTCAAGGCGTTTGACGCCTTGCACCACCGGCAGGGCAGGCCGGACGGCAAGCCCAAAACGGCGGCAGAGCGCAAGCTGCTGCTGAAAGCCGGGCTTGTGTGCGGCACGCTGCTGTTTTTGGCCAGCGCGGCGCAGCAGCTGGGCATCACGCTGGACCCCTCCACCGCAAAGGCGGGCTTTCTGACCGCCATGTATGTGGTGCTGGTGCCGGTGTTCGGCCTGTTTCTGGGCCGCAAGGGCAGCGCACAGCTGTGGGTGAGCATGGCCATTGCCGTGGTGGGGCTGTATCTGCTGTGCATGAAGGACGGCTTTGGCAGCATCCAGAGCAGCGACGGGCTGCTGCTTTTGTGTGCGGTGCTGTTCAGCTTCCAGATCATGGCGGTGGATCATTTCTCCCCGCAGATGGACGGCGTGCGCCTGAGCCTTGTGGAGTTTTTTGTGGTGTCGGTGGAAAGCACCGTGGCGGCGTTTTTGTTTGAGCAGCCTGCCATGGCAGAGTTTGTCACCTTCGCTGGGCCCATCCTGTACTGTGGCGTGATGTCCAGCGGCGTGGCCTACACCCTGCAGATTCTGGGTCAGCGGGACCTGAACCCCGCCGTGGCCAGCCTGATCATGTGTCTGGAAAGCGTATTCAGCGCCCTGGGCGGCTGGCTGCTGCTGCACCAGAACCTCTCCTTCCGAGAATCTACCGGCTGCGTGCTGCTGTTTGCCGCCGTGGTGCTGGCGCAGCTGCCCCTTGGCCGCCTGATGCGGAGCAAGGCCTGAGATGCCGACAAAGCCATGCACCCAGCTGCGCAGCGTGGAGGGCATCCAGTACGAGCTGGTGCGCAAAAAGGTAAAGCAGCTGCATCTGCGGGTGCGCAGCAACGGCACCGTGATGGTAAGCATCCCTTTGACGGCCAGTCTGGAGCAGGCTGACCGTTTTGTGCTGCAAAACGCCCAGTGGATCCGGGACACCCGGGTGAAGAACATTGCCAAGCTGAACAGGGACAACGCCGACCTGCCGGATAAGGCCACGGCGCTGGCCTACTTTACCGCCATGAGCGATAAGGTCTACCCGGCCTTTGCCGGGGTGCTGGG
>OGMO01001903.1_pt1 | contig 10799 bp, 4 predicted proteins | sample 1573241 | NCBI WGS metagenome assembly OGMO01 (sample SAMEA2581896, study PRJEB24529) | metagenome | biome: Human gut stool | place: China | collected 2011 | reverse complement strand
ACGGCATCAGATTTCGTTGCAAATTTACAAAAACTTTCTTTCTTTTGTCTTATGTGATGTCCTTTCTTTTGTCTTGAGACAAAGAAAGAACGTTAGAACGGATACCCGATAGCGAAATGTATTCCCAGATTTTTGAAGAAGGTACCGGTAACATTATAATATCCGCTTCGTTCCGTATCATAGGGCAGATGCAAAGGAATACCGAAGTCAAGACGGAACACAAGAATATCCATGTCGTAACGGACGCCTACGCCTGTCCCCAAGGCTATTTGTTTCGGGAAAGTTTTCAGACGAAGTTGCGAATCAGGACGTGCCTCGTCCTTGCGCAGCAGCCAGACGTTACCCGCATCCAGGAAAGTAGCTCCCCAAATGCTCTTGAAGATACGGAAACGATATTCTACGTTCGCTTCGAAACGGAACGTACCTGTCTGGTCGAGATAAGAATACTTGCTGTCTTTCGGGTGATAGCCACCGGGACCAATACTACGCACCGTAAAAGCACGGATACTGTTGGCACCACCAACGTAGAATTGTTCACTATATGGGGCAATCGTAGCATTACCGTATGCAAAAAGAGCGCCTAACGCTACACGGGAAGCTATTTTATTATTTTTGTCCATGTTCCACAAATGGCGGAACTCGGTATTAAATTTCATAAACTGCGAGAACGGAGCCCCCAAAAGTTTTTTCCCTTCCTCATTATAAGGTTTGCCGAAAGCACGATAAATAGTGGCAGTCACATTTCCGGCAGAAGTCACGGTAGATTGCCACCAGATAGGATTCTTCACTCTCCGCACAGAGGCATTATCATACGTATAAGTGTACTCCATAGCCGGGATGAACTGGTTGTCTAAGCTGACATATAGTGCCGGATTGTCGGCTGCAATCTCCATAAACTCTTTCGACTGGTGTTGCAAGACGTTGAATGTCAGTTTGAAAGGTGTGATACTATGACGACTGGTACGCGTCGGCTGGAAATCGTAGGTTGCGTTTCCGCCGAAAGATAACAGTTTATAATATCTTGCCCGGTTCAACTGATCGATATACAAACGGAAAGTAGTCGTAGCGGGAAAGTCAAATTCCCTTTTCCCCCAACGCGGGAAAACCACTCTAGGGAAAGTCAGAGAAGTAGATATTCCCATTTCCCAACTGTTCATCAACGAACTTTTCTCTCCGCCACCGGTCTGCCATTCATAAGAGCCTTTCAGTTTCACGTTCCAACTTTCTCCACCACCAAATACATTATTCCGTGTAACTCCGAACGAAGCACCCGGACCGGTCTGGTCGTTACTTTTAGTTACTACGTTCAATTCCAGTTCAGCGTCCAACGGTTTGGCAAAAGTAGCCTGCATCGTGATGTCCAACGTATCACAAACAGCTGTTGTATCTTTGGGGGCATATTGGATATCCATATAACTAAATATTCCCAACTGGCTGAGTTTCTCCTGTATCTGTTCCTGCCGATACTGGCTGTAAAGCCGGGTACGGTTGGAAGCACGCATCTGTGCGTTCCGTACAAACTGTTGATAATTCAGCCAACGATAAAGCATATTGGGACGAACCTGCAATTTATTGTAATAGTGGATATTCAAGTTCTTATACATCATACTGTCATTCGGCGCTTCTCCGTTCTTTCCGAACAGATAGACAGACGCATCACCCACGTAATAAGGACGCTGTGCCGCAGCCGGCAATCCCGGCACAGGAATCAGGCGAAGACTGATATGCCCTCCGGGTACCAAAGTCGTATCCGCCTGGTAAGTCATATAGTCGGGACGGAAATAAAAATATCCGAGGTTACGCAACAATGTACTGATACGGGAGCGTTCTTCGTCCAAATCAACCACGTTGAACTGCTCACCCGGACTTATATAAGACATCCGGCGTCCGCGCTCCATAATCCGCAGAGTCTGGGGAGTGAACCGTTGATAGTAAACCGTATCAATGAAATAAGGGTTCTTCATATCCACCGTATAGATAATGCCCGCCTTCAGACTGTCTTTCTTATCAACAACCGTTTCATAAGCTACCTTCCCATTGAAATAGCCATAATCACGAAGCAAATTAGTCGTTACCTTCACACGTACCTCCGGGTTGACCGTAGAAATAAATACGGGAGGATTGGCCGCAAAACGGTTGAACATCCATTTACCGAATCCCTTCTTATATTTCACGAAGTCATTGTACATCCACATTTTAAAAGGGATAGGAAGGATACCGCCAAACATCTTTGTACTAGGTGTCTTATCGAGTGCAGCATCAATTTCCGTCAGCGCCGTCTCTCCTACCGGTGTTGTCGATTTATTCAATATGACAGTCTTGCTTCCGGTGTAAAGCACCTCCCCTTCGGGAAGATGTTTCGTCACCGAACAAGCCGACAGTAACACTACACTTATCAGACAAACAGCCAATATATTTATATGTATCTCTTTCATACTTACTTCTTTTTCTTAAAGATGAACAGTTCACTAAGTTTGTCCAGCTTCTTGCGAAGCACAATACCGACTCCGGTTTCCGTAATCTCACCTTCGAGCACACTCTCGTAGTTCTTGTCATAGAACAGGCGGATATACCGGGTTCCGGTTCTATCCAAACGATATTCCAGAGAAATATTGTCGATGAAGGATTCGGCGTCATTCGTCGCATTCTCACCTTGAGAAACCTTGCCACCGATTACAATCTGGAAACGATTGTTAAACAAGCGTTGTGAATAACGGAAACTGTAATCCGTACGTTTACTTCCCGTCTCTGAATCGTCGTGGTCTTCGACACCGACAGAGAGACTCGCATTCTTCAAGTTACCCATCAAGGAGTTTATCTGACTACTCAATACAGAAGTCAGAGCAGATCCCATATTCAGCTTGCCGAGTCCGCCGCCACCCCCACCAATCGGTCCGGTGCCGAGATAAGTTTTCATCACCATGATATACAATGCCTGTTTACCTCGTTCTTCCGCCCCCATAGCGGTCAACTCGTTTTGTACGGTCGCATCTTCGGGAGCCGCAACATCGAATGCAAACGAAAGATTATCCAAGCGGTTCTTGACTACAACGGAAACATCGAAATTAACCATACGACTTCCACCATTCTCTCCTTCGGAAACTGACGCACGGATACGGTCAGTCGCCTTAAAGTTCAACATCGGGTCCATCGGATTTCCCGTCCATTCCACGTAACTACCGTTATCAATGGCAAATTCCTTTGCTGCAATCACCGGCAAAGCATATTTCATCAAGCCGCCACTCAACGTATAACGTCCGGTCAGAGTCAGGTCGCCTTGCGGAGTGTATTTCATGGAAAGGTCACCCCCGCCTTCCAGTTCGATACGGTTATCATTACTTGCATCCAGGTCAACTTTCACTCGGACGGACGGATCGATATGTACCATCATTACCATGTCCAATCCGCCTAAAGAGACAGTCGGCACTTCCTGCCGGACAACAGTTGTAGTATCGCTAAATGAAGTAAATGTTACCAAACTTCCCAAACGGTCCTGCACTGTCAATGGTGAATCGGTCAAGACATACGAAACATCGGTGTTCCCCAGCAGACTCACGTTCCCACGCATATTCAGCCCGTCCAAAGGCCCTTTCACCGTCGCCCGGAAATCAGCAAATACTTTGCCGTAAACCAGACTTTCACGGGTACGCTTAGCATCCAGTAACGTATAATTTTGTGCCAGCATATTCAGGTTCGCCATTGGACGGCTCATATCACGGAAATCAACATAGCCATCAATAGTAAACGGATTCTTCGATGTTGTGTAAATAGCAAATTTATCAAATTCCAACCGATTGTTCTTTATTTGCACAGGACGATTGTCAAACATGAAACGCGCACCATATTGACGGGAAAGGACAGCAACACTATCCAATACAAGTTCGCCGTTTATCAAAGGTTGTTCAGTACTGCCCGTTATATTCAGATTACCATCCATATCACCGGACAAAGTGACCATCTGGTCAGGAATAAACACATTCGCCACCCGCAGCGGAAAATGCTCCAATGTTGTATTCACTTCCAAACTATCTTTGCCTGTGCGGGTAGGAACCAGTTTCCCATCTGCCACCAGCACTTCTGCCTGTTCGTGATTCAGATAAGCATTCAGATATTGTTTTCCCTGTTCGCCCGGCAACCACGTAGCCCCTAATGCAACGTCACCGATACGCTGACGTTCATAAGTCAGTTCATCAACAGACGCCTCAGCCGAGAGTTGCAAATCCTTTTCTGTCTGTATGTAATGAGCTTCCAACGAGAACAATCCGGTTATTTCGGGGAAGTAAGGCAACACACTCGTTATCTCTTGCAGACGGATTCTACGTATTTCAACATCTATATTCTGCAGAGACACCGTATCGCCCGGTACGGAATGTACCCTGAATCCCATTCCTTCTTCATCCCACATATCCACGTTCGCGTATACACGCATATTTTTATGCAGGTAAATCCAGTTATGATTCTCGTTGAAATGAAATCTTTGGAAGGCAACAATCGGATTCTCCGGAATCAGTGTGAAAGCGATTCCGTTCCCCTTACCATGTCCTTCGAACAGAGGGCGGGCATTTACCCCCAGCAATACGCCTGTTTCTCCTTTGCCGTTTTTGTAGTCTACCAGCAATTCCGCATCGCGGTCGCGAATCTCTCCGGTCAAAGTAGTAGCAAAAGAGAATTGCGGATTCTTCGGTCCGTTTATTACACCGGCACGTAGTTTCATTAAAGTAGTATCCTGTTTGACAGTGAAGAAGATTGTATCCAGTTGCAATGTGTCCATCTTCAATGCATGCACCGCAGCTTTTCCATTGATTCCCCAATCGGGAGCCGTACCGAACTTCATGGAAACATCATGGTAGGATATGTTTTTAGTAGCCAGAAAATAAGCTAACGGATTCTCTTTTCCTGCGGAGAAAGATAAAATAGCTGTCGGCAACGCTTCACGCAGTTCGGCGTGGTTCAAGGCTTTTTCATCAATCTGCTTCATCAGGACATCCATGAAGTGTGTAGACTGACTTATCAAAGAATTAACACCGGAACGTGCACTCAAGTTGAGTTTCATATCACCAGATGTTAGATGTGTGAACACCCTGTTTTGACGAGCTTCGGCAGAAAGATTAAAGGCGAGCGGGCGCTTCATCGGTTGAGGCATCAACCCCAGTTCGTGTAAGTCGAGCTGAGTGACGTCGATTAAACCTCTGAGGTTTGTATGCTGATGTGCCAGATTGTATTCTGCACCTGTTCTGCTCCACAGCGCCGGATTGTCCCTTGTCAGATTAGCCGTCACCAATGCACCTTTCAAAGCTCCAGTCAAATGAACATTGGAAAGCTGGTAACGTGCATAATGTAGTTGATCTAATGAAAGATTCAGTTTGGCTAAAGCACGATAAGACATGACGTCCAGCCCACGGCCTTTGGCATCTGCCGAAAGAGAAAGTTCGTAGATAGAGTCTTTCGGAAGGAAATTATGGAGTTGTAGATTGTCAATCTTCAAGTCGGCTGCATAAGCCTCGGTTGAGGTATTAAGTTCTGCATTCACCCCCATAGAGCCTTGCCCCTGTTTCAAGTGAAGATTAGCCTTATATTCAGGTCCTTTCAGCTCGACACGGGCCTTCAGATTCATGCTATCTGGGATTACGATAGTACCGTTGGGGGCTTCTCCCGTTAAAGCAGTCAGGAAGTTTAGATTCTGAGTAATCATATCCAGACCGATAGTCCCCGAACGCGTCAGGCTGTCAGCCAAGTTTTCAAGAATACCGCCTCCTTTCATGGAAAAAGCTCCCGGGAGATCGACTGTGAAACGAGAAATCTGCATTTGTTTCAGATTTCCGTCCGTACCGGCACGAACCACAAGCGGACGGAAGGGATACGCCTCTTTGAAACTATCCGGCAAACCGCCGGCAAATAACATAACATCCTCTTTACCGATATAAGCATTGAGACCGGCGGACAAACGTCCTGTAGTGGGAATATTGACAAGTTCCCAATATGTCTGGGCGGATAAATCTATTTCGGAATGAGGGGTTTGCAGTTTTATGCCGGGAATACGAATAATCGAGTCGTTAGAAAATGCCCTACCCGTCAATGAAGTGATACTCAATCCGGAACGTTCATTCATCGAAAACTCACGGATTACAGCATTCATATCCCGACCTTTATATAATAAGGAATCCAAACCGATACGGATATCACGAACGGCAATATGAGACGCATCGAAACCTTCTCCGGGTTTGGCTGCTCCGGTATCATAATTGGCAGAGCTTCCGGATAACAGGAATTGTTTCAGTTCATAAAACTGATTCTTCAGATCAGCTTGTGCATCATTGATAAATGCTTCTCCGATATGAGCAGCCATTCGCATCGAGTCAGCAGGAAGTTGCATACTGAACGACACATTCTTCAACTTCAGTTTATGAAGATCCACTTTCCAGTTTACAGGAGCAGAAGCTGTTGTATCTTTAGGCGTAGTCGTAGTATCGTTCATCAACATTTGTACGTGAGTGTCCGATAATTCCGTCTGGTTGATAACGGCCAGCTCATTAGAAAGATCAACTCCATGACTTTGTAAAAAGAAACGTCCCAGTACCCCCTTTATCTTCATGCCTTCTATTAGATTAGCCGAATTGAACGCTACCTGACTTAATGTTACTTCATCTACCTCTACCTTTCCCTTGACGAGCGGCCATGCCTGTACACGCACGTTCAGACTTTCCAAAGACAACAGCGTATCCGGTTGCTGGATCACTTCCACGCCACGAACCAACAGATTGAGCGGAAAACGAAGGTCGATTCGTTCCACCTGAATCTGCATACCGGTTGCTTTGGAAGCGTATGCTGTCACCTCCCGACGCAAAAGATTCTGAACGGGAGGTATATAAAGTAATATCATTAGTATTACAAAAAGCAATACAGGAGTGAGCAATATCCAACTCACCCTTCTTATCCATTTTCGTTTCATGTAAAATGTGCCAGTGTATTAAAAGGTGACACAAAGTAAACAATTAATTCTGAAAAAAGGTTGACGTTAGGAGCAAAATGTTCAATCACAAAAGAAATACAAGCATTATGGTTTTCTTTCTTCACCTTCTTTACCGGAGCTCTTGTCACTACTTCAAGCTACTTATACCTTACTAGCTTCTTCCAGAACCTTCTGAATCTCCAGAAGTACACAAGCCGTTTTTTCACCTATCTCCTCTGAAAAACATTGCCCACGTTGTGTTTCCAGCCAGTTCAATAAAGGCACAGCTTCCATTGCCCCGATTAAAGTGAAAAGCGGAAGTAGTTTGTGAGCCATAGCCGCTATTCCGTCCACCTCCTTGCCTGCCAATGCTTGTTGCATCCGATCGGCATTCTTTCCGGTTTCTTCGATAAAGGTCTGAATAATGGAATGTGCGGCATCAGCATCGTCTTCAGAAAAGGCTGTTAATGCAGAAAAGTTCAAGGAACTTACAGTCTGCATATCCTCAGTAATGTGTGCTTCGTCAGCGGCAAGCTGTCCTTCGTTGACTGTGAGCAATAGTTCTTTCACCGTAAAAGGTTTGTGCAGGCAACCGGCAAAACCGTGTTCTTGTAAAGCATCTATATCCATTTCACTGCGGGCAGTTACGGCAATCACAGGAATTGTCTTTGCCTGCGGAATATTGGAAGCGCGCAAGAGTTTTACCAAATCAAAGCCATTAATAGCAGGCATTTGTATATCAGTCAGCAATACATCGAAAACAGAGGTACGGAGCTGTTCTATCAACTCCTCCAGTTGCTCACAACAAACGGCGTCAATTCCATGTTGCTTTAACATGGCTGCCGTCAAGCTTAATTGAATTTTATCATCATCAATCAACAGTACACGTATCACTTTCATCGGTGGAAGCGTGACAGGGTCTTCTGCCGAAATTGTTTTTTCTTCCAATGCCCTTTCGGACACAGATTTTCCCACCGGATAAAGAGGGAGAATGACTGTGAAGCAACTTCCCTCCCCCAGCTTACTCTGCACATCAATCGTACCTTCAAGCAAAACAACCAACTTCTTCACAATAGACAATCCCAAGCCGAAGCCTTCTTCTCCTTGTGCACCGGATAAACGGGTAAATTCCTGAAAAATCCGTTCGCGGTCTTCCGTAGCCATACCTTTTCCGGTATCCGAAATCGCTATCGTCAGCTTGGAAGAATCATATTTAGCCGTTAATGCAATCTCGCCTTTCGGAGTAAACTTCACTGCGTTAGACAAAAGATTATTCACTATCTGCCGGAGCCGTAAAGGGTCGCTGATGTATCTCCCATTTAATTCCTGAGCGACATGGCATTGCAAGGTTAATCCTTTGGCGGCTGTCAATGGTTCGAAGCTAACATGGATTTCTTCGAATAACTGCGAAGGATTGAAGGTGACGCGGTTCACTTCCGCTTTATTAAGGTCGAGCCGATGAAAGTCGAGCAAGTCGCTGACCAATTTCAAAAGATGTTCCGAAGAACTTTTCATATTGTCAAGATAGAAGCGCTGCCGTTCGTCCTCCGTCAGTCGGGAAAGTAATTCGGTATATCCCATAATAGAGCCTAACGGTGCTTTAAAGTCGTGAGTAATGGCGAGCATCAGCTTTTCACGGGCAATAAGCAGGTCTTCCGCCCGTTTATTAGCTTCTTCCAATTGCCGGCGGTAACGATTGCTGCGGGATATGTCACGCACTATCAAAATCAGGAAAAAGACAGAGAGCAGCACTGCTCCGATAGCTATTCCACCAATGGTGCGTGCTGAACGCATTCTTACCTCCTGTTGCATTTCTGCATCCTGGCGGGCACGCAAGGTCATTTCCTCCTCGTATTGTTTTATCAGGCTATCCATTCTTGCTGTCAACTGCGAATTCATACGCTGATATTTTGTACTAGTCCGCCGGATTGTTTTTCGCCGCTGCAACCGTTTTTCCTCTGTAGCCATACGAATCTTTTGCTGAAGGGAATCTTTAGAAGTGGTCGGTTCCAGAATAGTATCCGTAGCAACCTCCATGGAGGTATTAACAAGCACGGCACTGTCTTGTTTAGTTGGGACAAACACTTCTGCCAATCTCTTAAAGAAACCTTTCTTCTTAGGCGTAGTCAGTAAAGAATCCCGTTTAGTGATAACTCGGTGTTGTACCCGTTGCTGAGTAATGACAGAATCTTGTTCGGAAATTATTTCTTCAATCTCCGAAGCGGAAAGTAAGCTGTCATTCGCTTCGCTCAATACCCGGAGCATCTGTATCGTATTCCGGTCTTTCTCGTGCAGCAGGGTCAACAGGCTGTCTGTCCGCAGATTCTCCTGGTCATCGGCAGCCGACAATGTCTCCATTTCGCGATGTACAAATACCAGAGAAAAAAGAAGAATTGCAAGTAATAACGTATAACCGATTGTTACTTTCAACTTTGTGGAACGATAGGAAGCCATACGGTAAAGTTTTAAGTATCAAGTATTCACTTGGGGAGTGGGGAGTTTCGTCATGTAATGAAAACGCCACCAAAGCATTAATCCTGCACTTGTCAGACCGAAAGGGAACGCCATCCAGACACCTACCACCCCCCAGCCCATTACGAAGCCGCAGAAATAACCTACGGGAAGTGAGATGATAAAGTAAGCGATAAAGGCGATGAGCATCATCAGTTTTACATCCGAAATGCCACGCAAGGCATTAGCAAAAGTAATCTGTAACCCGTCCCCGAACTGATAAACGAGGAAAGGAAAAATGAGAGAAGTTACCATAGCCGCCACCTCAGGACTGTCGGTAAACCAACCTCCTAAATAGTTACGGCAAAGAAAGACAATAAAAGAAAGCACTACGCCCAATGTCATCATCAGATGAAAACCGGCATAGGCCGAACGACGAACGTTCAAAATATCGTTCTGACCTTTGAAGTTGCTGACACGAACAGCTACGGCAGCTCCCATGCCATAATACATCATAAACGTAAACTGTGAAATAGCCAACATAACCTGATGCGAAGCCAGTGCAATGGTCCCCAACCAACCTATCATTATGGCACTCAGACTAAAAGAAGCTGTTTCCATTCCCATTTGAAAAGCAACCGGCCAACCAAGTCCGTTCAACCGACCGAATATAGCCCGTGACCACCCCAAACGGAAGAAGCCAACTTTGTAACGGATAAAACGAGAACTACGCAAGAAGATAATGATAAACACGAGCACCATCATAATACGCGAAAACAATGTGCTGATACCGGCTCCCAACAATCCCAACTCGGGCAAACCTAACTTTCCGTAAATCAAAAGATAATTTCCTATGATATTCAATACATTTCCTCCCAAGAGTATCCACATGGCCGTCTTGGTATCCGTGATTCCATCCGTAAACTGCTTGAATCCATTGAAAAGCATAACAAACACCAATGAAGCCAGCAGCACCAAATAATAAGGCTTAATCAAAGGAATCAGTTCTTCCGGCTGGCCAAGATTCTCTATATTCAGATAAAGAACAGTCATACAAAGCGTCAATAATAACGCGACCATCAGATTCGCTAACAAACTATTACGCAATGCCTGTCCGGCAGGTGCAAACTGATGTGTTCCATATAGACCTCCCACAACAGGAGTTAGCCCGTATGAAAAACCGGTACTGAAAATGATAGCCAAATTGAACACGTTATTTACAAAAGAAGCTGCTCCCAATTCTACCGTACTATGATGTCCAATCATCAGGGTATCGGCAAACCCGAGCACGATCACTCCTATTTGTCCGATAACGATAGGTAAACCAAGAAAAAATAATGCTTTATAATGCTCTCTGTATGTTCTATATATATTTCTCATTTACTTTTATAATAGAGTA
>OGMO01001898.1_pt1 | contig 10819 bp, 10 predicted proteins | sample 1573241 | NCBI WGS metagenome assembly OGMO01 (sample SAMEA2581896, study PRJEB24529) | metagenome | biome: Human gut stool | place: China | collected 2011 | reverse complement strand
TTGGCAAACTGTACCAGATGCTCAGCTCTGGCATCCACATTGGCTCCACAGTCTATGAGCAGAGATACGCCCCTCTCAGTCGGAATAAGCGGTGCCAAAGGCGGCCTTTGTATGCCCTTTATCCTGCCGACTATTACCTGTCCTCCGACAAGTACAGCACCTGAGCTTCCTGCCGAAACAAATGCATCAGCCTCTTTATTCTTGACCATATTCATGCCAACAACGATTGATGACTGCTTCTTTCGTCTGATTGCCCCAACCGGTGGCTCTGCCATCTCTATAACCTCAGGCGCATCTACTATCTCTATCTGCTCCTTAGGATATGTATACAAAGAAAGCTCCCTCTCTACCGGTACCTTCTGTCCTACAAGAAATATCTTTATATCATTTCTTTTGTTAACCGCATCTACCGCACCCTTTACTACCTCTGCGGGTGCATTGTCGCCACCCATTGCATCGAGTGCGACCCTTGTTGTACTTTGCATTGTGACCTCCCTGTGCCTGCTAAAAAGCAAACTACTAATTGATTAAATAAAATATACTATAATCATAGGTATAAATCAATAACCAATTCACTACTCTATATGGCTTCCATCATTCTCCCGGACTCATTGAAATAACCTTGCCACAGTTCCATAAATCAGCAGTGCGCTTTGCTGCATCAAGTCTGTCATCGTCAGACTTAAAATCAATATTTACTGAGTGGCATCCGCACTCAAGGCATGTCACATAATATGAGCTGCCGCAGTCCTCCTCAAGAATCCCGGCACCGCCACAGAGCGGACACTCATAGATTTCAACTAAATCGTCTATATTATTCATGATAGTTTGCTTCCTTCTTTCTTTAATATCTAAATATCCTTTCAGTATAATAACATCCCTGCAAGCTATATACAAGCAAAAAGTACCTTCATTTTATTATGGGATAAAAAAGGGATAAAATCAATCAAAAAAGGATTGAACGATATCGTTCAATCCTTAATTTTACTGGTTTTCTACTATTAGTCCTGAGGAATGATTTCTTTTTTGTTGTAAGATCCGCAGTTCTTGCAAACTCTGTGTGGCATCATAAGCTCTCCACATTTGCTGCATTTTACTAAAGTAGGAGCAGACATTTTCCAGTTTGCTCTTCTCTTATCTCTTCTTCCCTTAGAAGATTTATTCTTTGGACAAATTGACATTTGTTTACACCTCCTTAAACTTGTTAAATATATCCTGGAACGCTGCCATTCTTGGATCCGGTACAAAACTATCGCAACTGCAGGTGCCTTTATTCAAGTTCATCCCGCAGACTTTACAAATACCTTTGCAATCGTCTTTGCACAGAACTCTCATTGGCCAGTTCACCAGAATTTCGGCGTAGACAAGTTTATCTACATCGAGTTCAAACCCAATCAGGTAGTCAGTTTCCTCCATCTCTTCATCGACTAATGCTCCGTCTATGATTTTCAGAGTCTTGTCAATGTCAAAATGCATGTTTGTTGGAACTTCTTCCAAGCATCGGCTGCACGGTATCGCTATGTCTATATCTACTGTTCCCGTGATGTGCACTGCTGCATTCTCCACGTTTGAGATATGAAGTGATATCGGCTGCTTTTTCAGAATAGGATAATCTCCTAAACGCGACTCAAATGATGTGAGCGTAAGCTCTGTCTCAATTGTTGTCTCTTTATTTATAGATTTTACAATGGTTGATATATCAATCATAGTTCTCTCCTATTCACACCTAACCAATTATACATATTGGAGTGGTGTTTGTCAACAAAATTTTATAATTTATCCACAACTTTTTGCTTTTTATTAGCCAACAAGCTTTACTGTCTCGCGGCAGATTGCAAGCTCCTCGTTTGTAGGGATGACGCATACCTTTACGCTTGAGTCTGCTGTTGAGATAAGTGCCTCCACGCCACGTGTCTTGTCGTTTGTTACACGGTCAATCTTTATGCCAAGGTAACCTAAATATGCTATAATTTTTTCTCTTACGAAGCTTGTGTTCTCACCGATTCCTGCTGTGAATGCGATAGCGTCTACTCCGTTCATTGCTGCTGCATATGCTCCGATGTATTTTGCTACTCTGTAGCTGAATACCTCTACTGCTGCGATGGCACGCTTGTTGCCCTCATTGTAGGCTGCCTCAAGGTCTCTGAAGTCACTTGATACGCCTGACATACCGGCTACTCCTGACTTCTTGTTGAGCACATTCATCACACCATCGATGTCAAGGTTTTCTTTCTTTGCGATGAACTCCATGATTGATGGATCGATATCACCTGAACGTGTTCCCATTACAAGTCCCTCAAGTGGTGTAAGTCCCATTGATGTATCTACGCATTTACCGTTTAATACTGCGCTGACTGAAGCTCCGTTTCCAAGGTGTGCTACGATAATCTTTGAGTTGTTTAAGTCCATTCCAAGGTAGCTTGCTGCCTCCTTTGATACGAAGCTGTGGCTTGTGCCGTGGAAGCCGTATCTTCTTACCTTGTACTTCTCATAGTACTCATATGGAAGGCCGTAGAGATATGCTTTCTCAGGCATTGTCTGATGGAAGGCTGTATCAAATACTCCTACCATTGGTACATTTGGCATAAGTGCCTGGCATGCTCTGATTCCGATAATATTTGCAGGGTTGTGAAGAGGTGCGAGGTCGTTGCACTCCTCTACCTGTGCGATTACTTCCTCTGTGATGACTACTGAGTCTGAGAACTTCTCGCCGCCGTGCACTACACGATGTCCTACTGCATCGATCTGTGCAAGTGACTTTACTGCGCCTGTCTTTGGATTTACAAGTGCATCGAGTACCATCTGGATGGCCTCTTTATGTGTTGGCATAGGTGCCTCTGTGATTTCCTTATCAAGCCCCTCTTTCTGATATACGAGTCTGCCATCGATTCCAATTCTCTCGCAGAGTCCTTTTGCAAGTACCTCCTCTGAATCTGAATTGATGAGCTGGTATTTCAGTGATGAGCTACCGCAATTAATTACTAATACATTCATTGTTTTGTCTCCTTTGGTTTAAAATTACAATACTATTGTTAGTATAAACTTATTTTTCAAATGCGACAAGGGTGTTTTTGTGGTATTATGGGTTTGAACTCTAAAAAATACATTATTGATTAAAGGAGCATCAAACATGAAGATTGCAGGTGTGATTACCGAATACAATCCATTCCACAATGGGCACAAATATCAGCTGGAGCAGATTAAAAGGCAGACATCTGCTAATTATATCGTCGTAGTAATGAGCGGTGATTTCGTGCAAAGAGGTGAGCCTGCCATAATTGACAAATACGAGCGCACACGCATGGCGCTTTTAAGCGGTGCCGACCTGGTGCTTGAGCTTCCAGCGGTCTTCGCCACTGCTTCTGCCGAGTTTTTTGCCGGTGGCGGAGTCAGTGTACTCAAAAACACAGGTGTGGCGGACATGCTGTGCTATGGTGTGGAGTCTGTGGACCATGAACTTACAAAGCTTGTGGCTGGCATGCTTAAGAATCCGCCTGCTGAGTATTCCGCCTCTCTTGCCCGGCTGATTCAGGGTGGGATGAGCTTTCCTGCGGCCAGGAGCAGAGCTCTATGTGAATATTTTCAAGATAACTATGATATTTCTTTAGAGAAATTAGATGCTTTCATAGCTTCACCCAATAATATTCTGGCCATTGAGTATGAGAAGGCTTTGATGGACTGTGATATTACGGGATTTCCTCTTCAGCGCGTCGGGGAAGGATATCACAGCACGGATTCGACAAGTGAGTTTTCTTCCGCTACGGCTGTGCGCGGGGTGATTTCAACCTTAATTGATATAGACAAACACAACACTATTACTAATATGCAGCTTGATAATTCATTAATTTCCGCAAAGTTCAGTCAGCTAATGCCATCAGCCTGCACCGATATTCTTGTCAATTGTATTTTAGGCGGTCATATTGTGTTTCCGGATGATATTTCTGAAATGCTTTACTATCGCCTGCTGACCGGAAAGGATAAAGGCTTTGCGCAGTATTCAGACTGCACAAAGGAGCTTTCTGCAAAGATAGTTAAAAACATTTATAAATATGAAAATTTTACGCAGTTTTGTAACTTACTGAAGAGTAAAAATCTGACTTATACGCGTATTTCAAGGGTTCTCACGCATATTTTACTTGGTATTGAAAATAATGATTTTAACATATGTATGGATAATCCTTATCTGCGCATACTCGGTTTCAAAAAATCATCAGGAGAGCTTATGCATCTCCTCAAAAAAAGAGCATCAGTGCCTATTATTACAAAAGTCGCTGATGCTCCGTACGTGCTTATCTCCAAGGATATTTTTGCCGCTGATTTGTATGGCAGACTGTGTCATTCACAGCAAAATGAGTTTACACATGGGGTTGTAATTATTTAATCTACAGCTCCATTATAATTTCTCGTGCCAGACTTTCCTCTATAGGCTTTGCATACACTCCCGGTGCAAACTCAACAGTAGCTCCTATGCCCTTCTGGAGCACGAAGCGCAGCTTGCCGTCTCTCACCTTTTTGTCGGTGTAAAGCTTTTTAACAAGGGCCTCCCTGTCTATATAGTCCGGTATACGTGTCGGAAGACCGGCTCTCTCATAGAGCTTTATCACGCGCTCTGCCTGCTCCTCTGACATATAGCCAAGACGGGCTGACATGAGTGCCTGTGCTGCCATTCCAATTGACAGTGCCTCTCCGTGCAGCAGCTTATAGTCGCTGACCGTCTCAATGGCACGACCTACTGTGTGACCCAGATTTAAGGTTTCGCGAAGACCGGCTTCTCTCTCATCCTTCATGACCACATTATACTTGATACGGCAGTTGTTTTCCGCAATATACTCACATGCAAATTTCTTGAATGAATAGATATCATCCAGATTTTCCTCTATAAATTCAAACATATCCTCGCTGCCTAAGCATGCGTGCTTGATGGTCTCTGCCATACCGCTTGCCATCTGGCGCTGTGGCAGTGTCTTCCAGGCTGCTATATCTATATATACCTTTTGGGGCTGATTGAACAGACCTATGGTGTTGGTAGCAAGAGGTGTATCGATGGCTGTCTTGCCGCCTACCGAAGCATCTGCTGCCGCAAGAAGTGTGGTTGCATAGTTGATAAACGGCACTCCTCTGCCGTAGGTTCCTGCAATAAAGCCTGATAAGTCGGTTACCACACCGCCACCGACTGCAATGATACAGCAGTCTCTTCTGTACCCCTTTTTAAGCATGGCATCCTCTATTTTTGCCTTTGTCTCACGTGACTTGCTCTTTTCACCCGCCGGGAAAACAAACAAATCCACTGAGTATCCCGCATGCTTTATTTTCTCACAGATTGGAAGAGCATAAGGATCACGCACATTTGTATCTGTAATCACTGCAAATTTCTTTATCTTGCCCACAAGACCATTTTCCAGGTCAGATACAAGGGTGTCTGAGAGGTTGTAGCCTATCTCAATATCATATGTGTCATCTACTACTTTTTTGAGTTCTACATTGAATATGCTCATCTTTTTCTCCTGTTATGATATATTTTTGTTTCTTTTATGTGGGAAACTGCTACAGTATCCCCACAGCCTGCTTGGCGAGCTTATCTGCCTCTTCGTTGCCCTCTACCCCTGAGTGTCCTTTTACCTTTACAAAAGTAAGCTTTATTTTATCCTTAACTGACATGATGTATTCGTGATAAGCTATAGTGCCTGCCTTGTTTCGCTTCCAGGCCCCTGTGGCCCACATCTCTATGCCCATGTAGTCATAGTATATGACCAGTTTCTTAATTCCAAGCTCTATAGCCTTTTTTACGGCAGCCTCCGCGCCCTTTATCTCTCCTGCTACGTTGCGCATTGTGGCCATCTCGGCATCATTATCTGCCCCCTGCAGCACGTATTTTTCATGGTCAGTCACAAGAAAGCCTCCATAGCCATAGGTTTGTGTAACCTTGTTAAAGGAGCCGTCGACAAACGCATATGTACTATTTTCGCCGGATGATTTCATTCCCGTAATGGTTTTCTCTACGGCAATAATTTTCTCTCCGTTAATAAATTTTTCTGCCTCTTCTATGGTCTTAAAGCTTTTATACACTGCTCCTTGATATCCGTCAACCATTGCTTTGCAATCATTCCAGTTGAAATATATCCCGGGAACCTTTCCCTTTTTTACCGCATAGTATTTTGATGCCATGCTTTATTTCTCCTATAACACTCTTGACAAAAATTCCTGTAATCTCTCACTCTTTGGTGCGCCAAATACTTCCTCAGGTGTGCCCTCCTCAGCTATGGTACCCTCATTGATGAACATCACTCTGTTGGCCACTTCTCTGGCAAAGCCCATCTCATGTGTCACAACTACCATTGTCATGCCTGCCTCTGCAAGCTCCTTCATTACTGAAAGCACCTCACCTACCATCTCTGGGTCAAGTGCCGATGTAGGCTCATCAAACAGTATGACATCAGGATTCATAGCAAGTGAACGGATAATTGCCACTCTCTGCTTCTGTCCTCCGGAAAGCTGCGCCGGATATGCATCTGCCTTATCGAGGAGACCTATTCTGGTGAGAAGCTCATCTGCCTTCTTTGATGCCTCATCCTTCGTCATCACACCAAGCTTCACCGGTGCGAGCATGATATTTGCTTTTATTGTCATGTTGGCAAACAGATTGAACTGCTGGAAAACCATGCCGATTTTCTGTCTGGTCACATTGATGTCTGTCGACTTGTCTGTCAGGTCTGTTCCTTCAAAAAGGATTTGTCCTGATGTAGGTGTCTCGAGCAGATTGAGGGAGCGTAAAAATGTAGACTTTCCACAGCCTGACGGCCCGATGATGGCAATTACATCACCTCTGTTCACCTCTGTGCTTATGCCCTTTAATACCTCCTGCTCTCCAAAACTCTTGTGCAGGTCTTTTACCTCTAGTATCACGTTATTATCTTTCATTGCTTCTCAGTCTCCTCTCAAGTTTGCTTACTCCGTGGCTTAAAAGCATCACTATAACCAGATAAATAAGAGCTACAGCAATAAGCGGTATAAATGCCTCGTATGTGTTGCTTCGTATGATATCTCCACCCTTTGTCAGATCCATCATACCAATATAACCACTGATTGATGTCTCTTTTAGTAGGCTGATAAACTCGTTAAGCAGCGCCGGAAGTATATTTTTGACAGCCTGCGGTATGATAACAAGCTTCATGGTCTGTCTGTAATTGAGTCCTAAGCTTCGTCCTGCCTCAAACTGTCCTATATCTACAGACATGATTCCTGAACGCACAATCTCTGCCACATATGCAGCTGAGTTGAGGCCGAAAGCAATGACTGCTACAAGTATCTTGTTGGTCACAGATGCAAGTACTACATAGTATATAATAAGAAGCTGTATCATGACAGGTGTTCCCCTGATGATGGTCAGGTATGCCTTGCAAATTCCGTTTAATATGGCAAGACCGCCGTTTCTGTCATGGCTGGTTCTGACTATCGCAATTAAAAATCCCAGCACAATACCAAGCATTACGGCAAATATTGTGATAACTATTGTATTGCCAAGACCCTTTACGATATACATGTAACGATTGTCCTTGACAAAGTTGTCATAGAGCTTTTCCTTTATACCGATTGAAGAGCCTGACTGGCTGTCTTTTACGATAATCTCCTGCTTTGTGGTGATATATGTATCGGTAAAATCAACATTTTTCTGTCTGTCCTCTGTCACTGTAAAGCCTGCTGCCCCGACATCCACCTTGCCTGATGATACAGCGGCAATGATTGCGTCAAACTGCATATCCTCTACCTGCATATCCATGCCAAGCTCATCGGCTATGGCCTGCATGATATCCATATCAATTCCTGTGACCTTGTTGTCCTCATAGTACTCATATGGAGGGAACTCTGCATTGGTTCCTACCTTAAGTGTTCCGTTTGACCTGTCAATGTCCTTCTTCACGTAGGGAGTCTTTCCCACCTGATCTTCAGAGCCGATATAGTTGTCGATGATGCTCTGAACTGTTCCATCCTGCTGCAGCTTTTCAAGCGCAGTGTTTACCTTGTCGCGAAGCTCTGTATTACCCTTTTTCAGGCAGAATGCATAGTCCTCGTTGGTAAACTCCTCGTCCAGTATCTTAAGTCCTTTGTTTTCTTTTACAAAGGCAAGTGCCGGCTGCTCATCAATAACTACGCAGTCAATCTTGCCGACCTTTAATGCCTGGACTGCATCAGCACCCTTGTTGTATCTCTCTACCTTGGTGCCTGAACCGTCGTTCTCATAATCAGATACATAGATATCTCCTGTGGTACCGAGCTGGACACCTATTTTTGCGCCCTCCAGATCGTCCACACAAGCGACCTTTTTGCTGTCGCTTTTGCCGCATGCGCATAAGCAGGCGATGAATGTGGCCATTAATGCTGCCATAAGCAAAATCATAATCGGTTTTTTCTTAATGGATTTCATATTATTCCTCATTTCTGTATAAATATTTACTCACAATTATATCATATTAGTTTATAAAATAAAAGAGCCTGATTTTATCAGACTCTTTTATACCAAATATTTATGCATCGTGCTCCATGTTGCTTAACTTCTTCGCCTGGTCGGCTGCGATACAGGCATCAATTATTTCCTGGATATCTCCGTTAAGAATCTTGTCAAGCTTATAGAGTGTCAGATTGATTCTGTGATCTGTCACACGTCCCTGTGGGAAGTTGTAGGTACGAATCTTCTCAGCACGGTCTCCTGTACCGATCTGGCTTCGTCTCTCCTCTGCCTCTGCATCCTGCTTCTTCTGAAGCTCCATGTCATAGAGCTTTGTACGAAGAAGTGCAAAAGCCTTTTCCTTGTTCTGTATCTGCGACTTCTCAGTCTGGCTGTAGATGACAATACCTGTTGGATAATGTGTCAGTCGGACTGCTGAATCTGTTGTGTTGACACACTGTCCACCGTTTCCGGAAGCACGCATTACGTCAATTCGGATATCCTTGTCATCAATCTTGACATCCACATCCTCTGCCTCAGGCATTACAGCAACTGAGCATGTAGAGGTCTGGATACGTCCCTGCGACTCCGTCTCAGGCACTCGCTGCACACGGTGTACTCCCGACTCATACTTTAGGATAGAGTATGCACCTGAGCCCTTTACCATGAACTCGACAGACTTCATGCCGCCGATTCCTGTCTCATCGGCATCAAGTGTCTCCACCTTCCAGCCTCTGTTCTCTGCGTAGTGCACATACATACGGTAGATTTCCGCTGCAAAAAGTGCTGCTTCCTCTCCGCCTGCACCGGCACGGATTTCGACGATTACGTTCTTGTCATCGTTAGGGTCCTTTGGCAGAAGAAGTATTTTAAGCTCCTTCTCAAGCTCCTCCACCTGCTCCTTTGAATCCTTAAGCTCTTCCTTTGCGAGCTCTCTCATCTCTTCATCTGATTCCTCATCCAAAATAGCCAGTGAATCCTCGATATTCTGCTTGCACTCTTTATATTTCTTATATGTCTCAACTATAGGAGCAAGGTCACTCTGCTCCTTCATAAGCTTTTTAAATCTGTTTGCATCATTTGCCACATCCGGCTCGCTGAGCAGATTCATCAGCTCTTCATAATGGTGTATAAGATCTTCTAACTTATCAAACATGTTTTTCCTCCTTGCTGTCAAACACTCCCGATACTACCCTGTCATTTCCCGCCAGGTCCTTTATCACATGTACATCGCTAAATCCGGCAAACTGCATCATCTCTGACACCTGTCTGCCCTGGTCACAGCCTATCTCAAAAAGCAGCCTGCCCTGTGGCTTTAGATTTGCCCTGCAATCCTTTATGATGCGCCTGTAAAATAAAAGTCCATCCTCAGAGCCGTCAAGAGCCTCATGCGGCTCAAATACCGACACCTCCGGCATCAGATGCGGTATCTCGTCGCTTCTTATATATGGTGGATTGGATACTATCACATCATACATCTCATCGACATGCTCAAACAGATCGCTTCTCTCAAAATCAACAAACACGCCGTTAAGCCTTGCGTTTTCCTTTGCCACATTGAGCGCCTGCTTTGAGATATCACAGGCTGCACCGTCCACATTAGTCGTGTTCTTTAAGATGCTTATAATTATACAGCCGCTTCCTGTACACATATCAAGCACTCTCATACCCGGCTCTATCACCTTGAGTGCCTCCTCTACAAGAGTCTCTGTATCCTGACGCGGTATGAGCACATTGCTGTTCACACGGAATTTGAGTCCCATAAACTCCTGCTCTCCGACTATGTACTGGAGCGGAATACGCTCAGCGCGCTTACTCAGCAATGCTTGATATTCACTTATCTGCTCCTGCGACATTTCCTCATCCATATGCACATAGTAATATGTGTGATTTATCCTGCATGCCATGGCTAAAAGCAGCCATGCATCGTTTTTTGCATCAACTATCTTTGCTTTTTGTAATATGCTTTCCCCAAGTAAAATTGCTTCTCTATATGTCATATATACCTTCTATCCAGCGGTCAATGTGCACACACATTGTTTTCCTCCTGCCATTTCTTCCAGTCAAACACAGCCTCAACCGATGCGATGCCAACCTCTATCATTTCATCATCCGGCTCCTTTGTGGTCATTCGCTGCATTAAAAGCCCCGGGATACTAAGCATGTTGACAACCGGATTGTCATATCTGCCCGCAAGCCTGATAAACTCATAAGATACCCCTGCGATTACAGGAATAAGCACAAGTCGTAACAATAACTGCAGTGGCTTTGAATCCACACGGATAAACATGAAAAACAATATGCTTATGAGCATTACTATAAGCAGAAAGCTTGTACCGCAGCGCTTGTGATGCTTTGAGCTTTTTCTCACGTTTT
>OGMO01001897.1_pt1 | contig 10826 bp, 4 predicted proteins | sample 1573241 | NCBI WGS metagenome assembly OGMO01 (sample SAMEA2581896, study PRJEB24529) | metagenome | biome: Human gut stool | place: China | collected 2011 | reverse complement strand
GCCAGCGGGAACACCGTTCCGCCGAAAAGTCCCATAATCATCAGACCGGAAACTTCGTTTTTCTTACCCGGCAGATAAAGCAATGCCTGCGAGAAGATAACGGAGAACACATTCGAGTTGCCAAAACCTATCAAAGCGATACAAACATAAATGATTGCCTTTTCGTGGAAGATAAACAAGCCAATCATGGCTGCCAACATCATAATAACACTGACAGCGAAGAAAGACTTCGCGGACATCTTGCGCAATATGAAAGATCCGAGGAAACACCCTGCCGTACGGAAAATGAAATAAAGACTCGTTGCAAAAGCCGCATCATCCAATCCCATTCCGATGCGCTCCATTAAAATCTTCGGGGCGGTAGTGTTTGTGCCCACGTCGATACCGACATGACACATGATACCGACAAAGCAAAGCAGGATAAACGGCTTGCCGAGCAAGGCAAGGCATTGTCCGAAAGTAGACGGTTTGCCTTCTTCCTTTTCTTCTTCAATCTGCGTGGCGTTGAGCAGAAGAATGGCGACAACGGCCACTATCATATAAACCGGGAAAAGAATCCGCCAGCCCAAATCGAAAGACGGAATAGCTTGCGTCGCTCCCCACATGGCAATGTATGGTGCCAGAAAAGAAGCAATCGCCTTTACGAATTGTCCGAAAGTCAGGCTGCTCGCCAAGCGGTCACCACGCACGATATTGGAGAGCAACGGGTTCAGAGAAGTCTGCATCAACGCATTTCCGATTCCCAACAGAGAGAAGGAAATCAACATCAACATATAACTGTCACCAAAAACCGGCAACAATAATGAAGCGAATGTCACGAGCAGACTGAGCAATACGGTTTTCTTCTGACCGATACGGCTCATCAACATCCCTGTCGGTACGGAGAAAATCAGGAACCAAAAAAAGACGAGTGAAGGGAAAATGTTTGCTTGTGAGTCCGACAGGCCGAGGTCTGCCTTTACATAATTGGAAGCAATGCCTACCAAGTCAACGAATCCCATGGCAAAGAAACATAGCATCACCGGGATCAGTTTGGAGAGAGAAGAGTTTTTACTGTTTTCCATTGTTATATCTATTATTTTATAAATTCTGTGTCCTTATGGCTTAACCGGTCCGCCCCTACGGGAATAAACCCGTTTACCGCTTATACAGTTGATGTTTCATACTGATATAATAGGATGAAAGCTACGGTAATGTTGGTTCGCCACGGCCGTGACGAATTCTTTCCATGGCTGTGGAGAGATCTCTTCATGGCTGTGGAGAGAAGTTACCACGGCCGTGGTGAGGTATTAATACCGTAAGCCTGACAGAAGTATACCGTTGCCTTCAGTGTACTAATCCGTAGGGGTAGACATACTCTGCCGTAGGGAATCAGGAAAAGAGCGCATAGATTAAATGGCAGAAGCTTATTGCTTCAACCGGTAGACGATAAACGAGTCTACCTTGTAGGCTCCGCCTTTGCTGTAAAAATCGATGTGATTGTAAGGTTCCGAAGGGAAGACCTGATTGGTCATTGCGAAACGCCCGCCGTCACCAAATGCTTCCACGCTTGATTTATCTACAAACAAATGAAGCTTCAGCTCATTCTTACCGCTTTCAACAGCTGTCCACGTCAGTGCCGGGAAATTCTCGTTGAAGCCGACATCACCACTTTTACGACGGTCCATAGAGAATCTATTCTCTTTCATATCATATTGCATATCCACTTCTTCGCCCTTGTCATTGTAGAGACGGAAACCGATGATTTCTGCCTGCTGATTCTTAAGGGACAGTTCTATTTCGTAAGCACCTTCATTGTTCGGAATCAAATCTTTCACGATACGTGTTCCGTTAACCTTGAATGAGCGCTTTTTGGAAACACCACGCAGTTTCAGTAATTCGGGAGAAGGAGCGGATTGAAGATAAATCCCACCGTCGATGGCAAAGAGACTCAAATCACGAGGGATGGAGTTCGGACTACGGTATTGAGAAGTTGGCACGTCATTTGCATATTGCCAGTTGCTCATCCATGCAATGGCGATACGGCGGTTGTCGGGGGCATCGCTCCAAGTAACTGTAGCATAATGGTCTTTTCCCCAGTCCATCCATTTTGTGACATTCGGCTGATTGTCACAACTAAATTTCTTGCCGTCGAAGCTACCGATAAAGTATTGAGTAGCGGAGTCACCGAAAGGACCGTCACCAAGGCTGCAAAGCAATACCCATTTCTTTTCGTTGGTGCCCTCTACCGGAAGTTCGAATAAATCGGGGCATTCCCATACGTTGCCGTGAGCACCGTATCCTTCGCCGAAGCTGCTTTCAAATGCCCAGTCTTTCAGATTGGGAGAAGAGAAAATCTGCATTTCCTGTCCCACTGCGAGCACCATGATCCAGCGTTTTGTTGCTTCGTACCAAAAAACTTTCGGGTCGCGGAAGTCACGAGCTTCGGATACAAGTACGGGGTTGTTTTCGTATTTGGTGAAAGTGCGTCCGTTGTCAGTGCTATAAGCGATGCTTTGTACCTGACGGTCGCTGTTTTGTGTATAAATGGCGATGATTGCGCCTGCTCCGAAGCCGGCTGTATTGTTATGATCTACCACGGCAGAGCCGCTGAAGATAGTACCGAGCGCATCCGGTGCTATCGCAACGGTGCGGTGTTCCCAGTTTACGAGGTCTTTGCTGATAGCGTGTCCCCAGTTCATGTTTCCCCATTTGGAGCCATAAGGGTTGTACTGGTAAAAAAGATGGTATTCACCGTCTTTATAGACCATTCCGTTCGGGTCGTTCATCCATCCGTAAAGGGGAGAGAAGTGATAGGTCGGACGAAACTTTTCACGGTTGGTCGTATCGAAGGTGTCGGAGAGTTTCATTTCCTTGCAGCAAGCGGTATTATCCGGCGAAAGATTGACACGGATCGGATCGTTGGAGTTCATCTTGAACTTGAAAGAGACCGTTTTGCCGGAAAAGTCGGAAAGGTCTACCGGAACAAAGTAATCGACTTTATGGATGGCCAGACGGACATCGAAGTTCTTTACCTCTTTATTATTAACAATCATGCTGATACGCACATCGGGCGATGCATCTTCTACGGGCAACAACAGATACTTCTGGTTAGTGTTGACACGTACGAGGCAATGTCCTTCTCCTAAATCTTTAATTAATAGAGGAGAGTTGTCTGCACGGGCGGATAGAGAGATATTCATCACAATCATACAAAATAAAACCGCGAAGGTTTGAATTTGTTTGGAAGAGAGTCTTAAATTCATGCTTTATGGTATTAAGGTTGTTACAGTGCAAAGATAGGCGCTTCCAAGGTTAGCGCCTATCACTTTTGTTTCAAACGCTGTAAAAGATGTTACTTGCCGGTGTAGTTTTCATCAATAAGTGCTTACCTGAACGTCTGATACAGTTATTTCACCTTTATAACAGCAGAGTGACCACGGGTTCTTCTGCATTTGGTAGATACGGTTGGTGAAAGATAACTGGTCGTTGATATAAGTCACGCAGACGGACTGGTCACTGTAAATCGTCACACGATATTCATTATCTGCCGGAATATTGAATTTATTATCGAATAAGTATTTGGCATCGTCACCGTCTTTCTCAAAATTCGCTTTGCCTTCATCGGCATTGACATGGATACTATACCAGGAAGCGGAATCCGTTCCACGTACAAAAGAGATTCCGAAACGGTCCGTATTCGAAGCGGTCTTTACGGTGAAAGAAATCTTGTTATGTACTTTCAGACGGTTGAAGATGACGGAGGCACCTTCGCCCAAAGTATAGGTTTTACCGCTTTCGATCACGTTACCATCTTTTGCCATTACTTTCACTTCTTGTGCGGAAGTGTATTTACGGTCGATTGCATCGGGTACTCCGAGGGTTAAAGTACCGTCTTCGTGTTGAATCAGACGTTGTGCTACCAGATTGCCTGCCCATTCGGGTTCTACATCACCAACATTTCCATTATCATTTCCGGCACGTGTGGGACACCAACCCCAAATGTAGCGGTTTGTTCCGTCGGAAGCGGTCTTTCCGGCATAGAATGCGCGGCTGTCCAGCATTCCTTCACGATTGTCCGGCCATATTCCGGCATCATTGGCGGTAGTTGCTTTCAAATCTTCCAGCGTTCTGCCTTTGAAATATTGTACTTTACGCATGAAGGAAGCCTGTTCCGAATAAATCAGATACCACCAGTCCCCCATCTTGAATACATCCGGACATTCGTAGAAACGATCCCACATCATGGTCATAAAGGTTCCGGCAGATTCCCACTCTTTCAGGTCGGCAGAGGTAAATTCGGCGATATGCCCTTTTCCGTTCTTGCGGGTAGCGATCAGCATGTGATACACACCGTCTTCGGTCTGGAACAGGAACGGGTCACGGAAGTCATTCTTGTCATAACCATACGTATCTCCTTTCAGGTAGAAGGTACGGTTCTTGGTCCATGTCTTGAAATCGGGAGAAGTAGCTACCATCACTACCTGAGCATTCTGGTCGGAAGAAGGCTTGAACTTATTACCGGTGTAGAAGGTATAATACAGTTTGTCGGCAGGGTTATAGATCGTTCCTCCTGTGCCGATGGCAGCATCCTGTTCGTCACGCCCTCCGCAGGAAATCAGTTCGCCGAGAGATTCGTAAGTAGCACCGTCTTTGGTAGCCACCCCGAAAATGGGATGGTACGTAGCTTCGGGGTTCGGACGGTAATCTTGCAGGTACATCACTTTAAAGTCCTTGGCAACCGGATCATAGAATGGCATCGGGTCACCTACAAAGCCGACCTGTGGCTTATAGTACATCGAGAAGCCATGCTCATCACTCGATTGGAAGTATGTGGCTGTACCGTCCCAGTCTTTCTGAGTCAAGATGGGGTCAGTCTCGTCACTGCAAGCAGTCATCGAAGCTATCAGTGCGGTAAATGCTATAGGTAAGATCATATTTTTCATCATTGTTGCTTATTCTTTTTATTTACACAAGTAGTTGATTGCATTGAGAGTCATTTGCTCTACGTTGTAGTGATAGTAGTCGGCAGAAGCGTCGACTCCCTTGCCGTACCAGTCATAGCAGCCGGAACCGATACAGAGCGTACGTCCGCTATTGGAACGCGGTTCAAATTCGGCAATGACTACCGCCCCGTCGCCTCCATGTGCCAAATCGATTCCTCCTGTCAGGTTACGCCATGCGTTCAGGTCGTCATAACCTCCCCAGTCTGTCCCGATATGCCACTGCGCTGTGCTATTGGTAATCGCATAGCCGGCATCACAGGTATAGACTGTCGACTTGTCGCCATCTTTCCATCTTAAATCCTGGAATAACGGATGTGATTCACTGCCGGTAATCAGGAAGCTCCATGGGGCAGAGGTGATTTCGGGCGAGTCTTCGTTTCCTCCCCAGCTATTGTTCGGTACACGCTCGTCTTTAGCGATGCCGAGATTGGCGATATAGAAAGTAGCGTAACGGGTCAGCAGCAGATTACCACCATTCTGATAGTAGACTTTAAACTTCTCCGCTGCCGCTTTCGCGTCATCCGGCAAAGGAGGATTGTCACCATTGTCTGCGTGGAAATGCCACCAGATAGCGGTATATTTACCTAAATCCACTTTTCCGTCCACTACATCCTTGAATGAGATATATTCGGACATCGATACATTATCCATCATCCATTGGGCAGCGGCTTTCTCTTCGGGACTCGTCAGAAGGCTGACGGAAGAAGCCGTACCGACAAAGGCAGTCGGAATCACATTTCCCTGAGTAACCGTTACCACATAAGGAGTTACTGCCGAACGGTAAGTTGCCGTGTAAGTAACGGGGTTCGTAAAGTCCTGAATACTTCCGGATGCCGGAGTCACGGTAGCTCCGTCCGTTACGGTAAACGTACCTTTCAACTGAGTGATATCCACTGTCAGCGGAACGACTACAGAAATGGTTTTCGATAACTGGTCTACCTTTCCTACATAAGTATCATTCAATTTGAAGGTCAGTATCTTCGCCTCATCTCTCTTCACGGTAATCGTGTAGCTCATTTGTACATCGCCATTCTTCACCGTCAAAGATACGGGAAGAGAAAAGTCGATTGTCTCACCGATAGCGATGCTAGCCTTGGCTCCTTCGGAAAGATTCATTTCTGTGACCACCATGCGGGTAATATCGTAATCGTAGGGCACTCCTACTACGATTGCCTTATTCTGATAGTCGACAGTTCCTGCGTATTCATCCAGCCGGATAGAGTTCACCCAAACATCTCCGTCCAGACGAAGGCCGGATTTGAAGTCATCACTACATCCTGTGACTGTAAGGCATGCCACAGTCACCAACAGGATAGTATAAAGTTGTTTTATGATTGATTTCATTGTATTCTTTGTTTTAAGATGGTTAGTTACCAACCGAAATTCTGTGTATAATTTCCATTACTTGCGCTGATCTGTTCGAATGGAACAGGAAGATATTCGTTCTTATTTTCCGTAAAGCCCGCATTCTTGTAGATAGAGCAACGGGATGCTTCCGTCACGTAATAAGCATTGATGACATCTTTGGCTTCTCCCCATCTTACAAGGTCAAAGAAACGTGAGCTTTCCATACCGAACTCTATACGGCGTTCCCATTTCAGCATTTTCATGGCTTCGTCCTGAGCGTAAGCTTTCAGGTCGTAAGGAGTCACTTTGAAGTTCACTCCGTAGTCTTCTTTATAATTGAAGATCAGCATGGTGCTTCCGGCAGCACGGCTGCGTACCTCATTGATTAATGAGATGGCATCGGTGATACGTCCGTCGTTCAACTGAATCAGTGCTTCGGCACGCATCAGCAATACATCTGCATAACGGATCACAATGTGATTCAGAGAACTGGCCCAATAAGAACCTTTCTTCAGACAGTCACAATCGGGATCTACATTCTCTTTGAGAGAAACATAATATCCATAAAGTCCCTTGCTGCGGCTCCAGTCATCATTCTTCTGGATGATGTAACCTTCGTTGTACTTATAAGGAAAGCCCGGCATACCCACCGTATGGAACAGACGGGGATCGACATTGTCTGTAGCCACTTCGTAATTCTCATTGTCGTAGGTACTGAACAAAGGCTTTCCCTGCGAATCGGTTTTGAAAGCATTCACCAGATTCTGGCTCGGCTTATGGAAGTCGCAGCAGCCCAGTATCTGCGGAGTGGTCAGTCCCATTCCCCAATTCAGGTTACCGTTGTAAGTACCGTCGTTGATAGAATACTGAATGGCCCATACAGACTCTGCACCGTTTTCGTATTGCGGCAGGAAGTTCATGCTATAGTCCGTTTCCAGTCCGTAACCGCCTTTAGCCATGATCAGGGGATCGGTGTATTTCACGACCTGTTTCAGGTCTTCTTCGTTGATTCCGGTAAGGGCATTATCGGCTCCGTCCTGGCGGTAAGCTTTATACAGGTAAGTCTTTGCAAGGTAAGCAGCAGCGGCTGCCTGTGCAGGGCGTCCTTTTTCTATTTGTACTTCCGGCAGGTTGTCGTAGGCAAACTGGAAGTCGTCTGCTATCTTTTGCCATTGCTCGTCATTGGTATAAGTGGTATTCGACAGTTCATTGTAAGCATCCGGTTCCATGTTTTCATCGTTTACAATAACGATCTTCTTGAACAGCTGTTTCAACATGAAGTGAGCGTGTCCGCGCAGGAATCTCATTTCGGCAATGCGCTGGTTCTTCAACGGATAGGTCTTTTCATCCATTTGGTCGAGTGATTGCAGAGCTGTGTTGGCACGGGTGATGCATTGATACAGTCTTTTCCATATATCATTGATATTCCAGTCGGTGGTATTGATACCTTTGGATATTTCCAGTGCGTTGAACACACCGCCGTCTTCTGTTCCCGAACCGCCTTTATAGCAATCGTCGGAACGTACATCATAATTCCAGAGAGAGAAGGAAGAGTTGATATCATCACCTGTCGCCCAGATGGCGTAGGCAGAAATCACCAGATTATCTACATATTCGGGAGAAGCGATCTGATCGCCGGTCACAATACCCTGAGGAACCTGACGGTCCAAAAAATCGTCACAACTGGTTGTCAGCAAGGTAATTCCGATTGTTGCTATATATATTATCTTTTTCATGATCATTCGTTTTATTGATGAAGTAAGTTAAAATCCGATGTTAAGTCCGAACGTGATATTCACAGGGATCGGATAAGAAAAGTTCGGGTTCTCCGGATCTTCTCCGGTAAAATTCTTGCTCTTGATGGTCAGCAGATTCTGTGCACTGCAATAGAAACGCAAGCGGTCCATTCTCATTTTTTTGGAGATAACAGCGGGAACGGTGTATCCTAACTGGATATTACGCAGTTTCAGGAAAGAACCGTTTTCTACGAAGTAAGTAGAGACACGCTGTTCATTGTTCGTATCACTGCGGGTCAATGCCGGAATATCAGAGTTTGGGTTCGTAGGTGACCAGGCATTAAGCAAACGGGTTCCCTTATTCAGGAAACCGACATTGGAAGCACTCCAAAAATCGCTTTTCTTCTTCACGTCACTGATTATATCCACTCCCTGAACGCCTTGCCAGAACATTGTCAGATCGAAGTTCTTATATTCCAGATAAATATTCAATCCGTAGCTGAAAGAGGGAGTAGGATCATAAATCCAGTTCTGATCTCTTTCGTCAATCACACCGTTATGGTCAATATCACGGTAACGGATACGGCCGACAGCAGCGCCTTCTTGAGTAGCATGGTTGTCTACTTCATCCTGCGACTTAAAAATGCCATCAGCAATGTAACCGACTTGTGCGCCGTAAGTATGTCCGACTACACTCTTCACACCATTACCACCAAACTTGCCGTTGGCAGCTACCGTTTCCGGCAATTCAAGAATTTCATTCCGATAAGTGGATATGTTTCCGTTCAGGTCGTAAGTCAGTCCAAAGGCAGTCTTGTTACGATAACCCAGATTAAATTCAAAACCCTGGTTTTTCATTGCACCCGAATTTATCCAACGGCTGCCGCCTTCTCCCAGCACTCCTACTCCTGCCATTTCAGTCAGGATATCTGTTGTTTTCTTGTAGTAGTATTCCAGTGAACCGTACAGTGATTGCTTGAACAGGCTGAAGTCGATACCGACATTGGTCTGTGTCGTTGTTTCCCATTTGATATTGTCATTACCGATCTGGTTGCGTTTGAAACCGGAAGGAAGTACACCGCCACCGTTAGAACCTGTGATATCGTATGCCGTACCGTAGCTCTGTCCGCCGAAAGAATCGGTTGTACCATAGTTAGGTGCATAGATAGTATAACGGGCAAGGTTGGAGATTTCCTGATTACCGGTCTGTCCCCACGAAGCACGCAATTTCAGATCATCAAGCCAGGTCAGTTCTTTCATGAAGTTCTCCTGTGTGATGCGCCATCCCAAAGATACGGAAGGGAAAGTGGCATAACGGTGGTTTTTACCGAACCGGGAAGAACCGTCCCGACGGAGAGTTAACGAAAGCAGATATCTGTCGGCATAAGAATAGTTCATTTTGCCGAAGAAAGAGACGAGTGAATAACCTTCACCGGCACCGTATGCCTGTGCCGTGCCACTACCTGCATCGGGCCACATATAGTCGGGGGTAAGGATAGAGAAGTCTTCTTTGTATCCGGAGAAATGGCTGTCGTCTTCACGGTTCAACTCCATACCTAGCATTACGTCTCCACGATGTTTGCCTACTTCCAGCTGGTAAGTAGCAATGGCGTTCCACATCCATTTCGTCCAGTGTTCCTGCTTGGCTTCCACTGCGCTCTTGCCATTATTGGTCTGCGTTCCTTCCTGATAAGGATAAGTGAAGTAACGTGCCTGCTTGTTGGCATAGTCCAGACCGAAAGTGGAACGTAGATTGAATCCCTTGAAAGGAGTCAGATTGACATAGGCATCACCGAACATACGCCAGTAAGTGTATCGGTTGTCTTTGTTGTATTCGAGTACGGCGCGAGGATTACGACGGTCCGGCCATCCGCCTACCGGTCCGCCCCATGAACCATCCGAAGCATATACGGGAATAGCGGAAGGAATATCCAGTGCGGTTTCAATAATTCCACCCGGAGCCTGCACTTCCGACGTGCGGTTCAATGTAAAATGCTGACCGATGGTCAGGATATCATCAATCAACTTATAATCGCTGTTCATACGAGCCGAGAAACGATCGAAGTCCGTGTCTTTGATAACACCCAGATTCTTGTAATATCCCAGAGAAAAGAAAGAAGAACCTTTCTCCGAACCGTTGCTGACGGAAAGATTGTATTGCTGGATAACACCAGTACGAGTGATCTCGTCAAACCAGTCTGTGTCTGCCACAGGCATTGTATTCTTTGAATCCAGATATTTGGAAAGAGTCATTCCGTATAATACCGGATTGCCGTCGGCATTGTATCCCCAATTGTAAGCATATCCCAAAGCATTACCGTTCGGATTTTCACCGTCGTTCACGTAGGCTTGCCACATAGCTCGTCCGTATTGCTCAGTGTTCAATACGTTCATTTTACTCTGATACATGGAGGCGGAAACAGAAGCGTCGAAATTGATTTTGATCTGTCCTTTCTTTCCTTGTTTGGTAGTAACGATGATAACGCCGTTCGCTGCACGCGAACCGTAGATAGAAGCGGATGCGGCATCTTTCAAGACTTGAATGGATTCAATATCATTACCATTCAGTTCGTGCATACCGGCTTTGGTAGGAACACCGTCGATTATATAAAGCGGGTCGTTATTGTTCAGCGTACCGATACCGCGGATACGTACGGTAGCCGATCCACTCGGATTACCATCGGCGGTGATGTTCATTCCGGGGACACGTCCCTGAAGGGCTTTCACCGGATTGTTTTCACCCTGCTTCTGAATTTCG
>OGMO01001884.1_pt1 | contig 10887 bp, 9 predicted proteins | sample 1573241 | NCBI WGS metagenome assembly OGMO01 (sample SAMEA2581896, study PRJEB24529) | metagenome | biome: Human gut stool | place: China | collected 2011 | reverse complement strand
AGGTACGCCAAAAAGCTGACCGTGTACTCGTGGTAGGCGGCGGGGGGGTCGATGACAACGCTTTCGCGGGCGGCATCATAGTGCCAGTCGGCGGTGGGGACAGGCTCGCCCGTCGTGCGGTCCATGACCTCCCACCAGCGGGCAATATCGTCATGGTCGTTGACTTTCATCAGTTCACGGCTGATGCCCGTCATCAGGGGGATGGTCAGCGCACCGCCTTCAGCGGTGTAGAACGGCGTCATAATGTAGCACTGCTGGGTTTCGTCGGGGTTGGCCTTTGCCCATGCGTTGTCCTTACGGGTAGTGTAATAGGTGGCGTAAATCTTTGCGCCGGTGTCCTTTAGCTCCTGCGGGAACTCAGTGCCATCGCAGTCGCGGATGGCATCCGCGCCCCAGCGCTTCAACAGGTCGAGGGTTTCAGACACTGCGTCCGTATCAGTGGGAATCGTCACGCGGCCCATTTTTCTTACATCATTCATATAAGGATTCTCCTTGAAACGTAATATTTTGAATGGAGGAAAGTCAAATCAGCCCTTAACGCCGCCACTGGTAGCACCGACAATAATCTTTTCAGACAGGAAAAGATACAGCAGGAAAGTAGGCATGAACACAATGATAACTGCGGCAAACATAGCACCGTACTGGCCGGAATATTTCATTGCGTTGACAATCTGCAACAAACCGACACCAACAGGGGTCATAGAATCACTGGTAGTGAAAATCAACGCCATGAAGAACTCGTTCCACACAGACATGAAGTTGAAAATCGTAACCGTAATAATGGCGGGCTGAACCAGCGGCAGCATAATCTGCCAGAACGTCCGAGAATGGCTGCATCCGTCAATGTAGGCCGCCTCCTCATAAGACCGGGACAGTGAGGAGAAGAAATCCAGTAGGTAAATCGTGGTATACGGTACGCGCAGCATAATGTACAGCACAACCAACAGCACGCGCCCCTTGATGCCCCACTGCACAGCCAAAGAGTAGAGAGGCATGATGATCATAATGGTGGGAACACTCATGGCAATGACCAAGCCGATACGGATGGCCTTACCGCCGACAAACTTCCAGCGAGAAAGCACATAAGCACCGGGCGCGGAAATAAGCAATACGCCCACACAGGAAACAATAGCATAAACCAAGCTGTTGAAGAAATACAGCGATACATTTTGGGTGTTCCAAGCTGTGACGTAGTTATCCCACTTCAGGCCATTGGAAAAGTCCATAACACGGCCCGTCAGAATTTCCTTTGTTGAGGAAAGGCTGGCGCAGACAATCCAGAACAGGATGGCAGCCGTAAGCGCGACCCACGCGCAAACAATGATATAACCGGGCAGAAGCTGAAGCTCTTTCTTCCAGTTGATTCTATCGTGATATTTTCCCATAACTGCTCTCCTACCTTAATACTCCAGATCCGAGTCTTTCAAGATCAGGTTGGTGATAACGTACACAACAATGATAATCAAAGTCAGCACAACGCCAATCGCTGCGCCTGCACCAGCATCGCGCTCGACAACGCCCTTGCCGCCAAACACCGTATCGTACAGGTACACAACGGGCACAATGGTGGCCGTTTCCGTGTTAATGGGGGAGAACATCTTCGTCCACAGGAAGAATGTGGTAGCATTGATGCTCCAGAAAGTAACGCAGGTACGGATGACGCCTTTCAGCAGGGGCAGCGTAATCTGGAAGAAGCGGTCAAAGATATTCGCGCCGTCGATAGTGGCAGCTTCGTACAAATCCTGCGGGATACCTTCGATGCCGCTGATGAAAATCAGCATATAGTAACCAACACTGCCAAAAATGAAAGCAATCATCATAGCCCAGAAAATCAGGTCCGTACCCAGCCAGCGGACATTCTCGCCGCCGAATGCTTTGACGATCTGGTTCAGCAGACCATAATCATAGTTGAACACATACTGAATCCACATGGTGGCCAGTGCCACGGCGCTGATGATATTGGGCATATAAATGGCGGCCTTGAAGAATTTTGCGCCGCGGATGCCACTGGTCAAAATCACGGCCATCAACATGGACAGGCACATGGTAATGATGCCGCCTACCAGCCAAATCATCACCATGTTTTTTATGGAACTGATAAAACCGGCATTGCGCAGGATTTTGAAATAGTTTTGCAGCCCATAGAAGCTCCATGTGCTTGTAGATGCCGTAAGGCTCTCTACCTTAAAGAAACTCATGATAACTGTCCGAACGATCGGATAGACATACATGAACAACAGGCAAAGAACGGTGGGCAGAATGAATAGGAAAATCATTGTCTTGTTCTTTTTCATACTGGTAATACCTCAAAAATGAAATGTCATAAGCAAAGGCGGCCCCCATTCAGGTGCCGCCTCTGTTCAGATTGAGGGAATCCTGAATAAATCCATTACAGCCGCACCGCTTGACGGCGTACCGTGATTTATTATAGGATTAGCCGCACAGGGTATCCAAGTAAGCGCAGTAGTCAGCGCCGGTTGCGTACTTGCCTTCGAACAGCTCAATCATGGAACTCTTGATGGAGGACCAGCCGTCCAGCGTGTTCAACGCACCGCACCAGCTCATCGGAGTGGTGGTGTTCTTCAGGGTCTCAACAGAGCCAGCCAGAACAGACTCCTTCAGGCGGGTGTCAGCGGGAATCTGGCCGCCGTTGTCAACCAGTTCCTGACCGCAAGTGCCGGTAACGATGGTCATAATGAAGTCAAATGCAGCCTGCGGGTTCTCGCAGTTAGAGGAGATGGCCAGAGAGTTTGCACCGGCGTAAGCAGAAGCATCAACATTGCCCTCGACTTCGGGATAGTTGAAGAAGCCCCAGTTTACAGGCTCACCAACCGCAGCGTCAACCTCAGAAGTGACATAGTTTGCGCAAACAACCATAGCAGCCGTGCCAAGGCCAACCTTGGTCTGGCTGGCGGGGTAGGCATCAGGTGCGCCTTCGGCCAGATAACCAGCGTTCACGAAATCAATGATTTCCTGCGCAGCCGCCACAGCAGCTTCATTATCAGCCCAGCCGCCGTTCTTGCCCAGTTCAGCAATGGCGTCCTCACCCAGATGACGAACCAGATGGTTGTAGAAGTTGAAGTTTGCGTAAGCACCGTCCAGCGCCAGCGGCTCATAGCCGTTGTCTTTCAGGGTCTGGCAGACAGTCAGGAACTCATCCCAAGTCTTGGGGGTGTCGGTAATGCCACAGGCATCGAAAGCGTCCTTGTTGTAGAAGATACCGCCAATCTGGGGCTGCTCTACGATGGAGTTCAGGTAGCCAGCCCATTCTTTGGACTGATCGTTAAAGCAAGCGTAGCTGAAGTCATCATAACCGACAGCGTCTGCCATCTCGGTCAGGTCGTAGGTGTAGGGAGCGTAAGCGTGGCCGATACGGTTGTAATCATCCTCGAAGATGTCCAGTTTTTCGCCAGATTCCAGCGCGGCAGAAATCAGGGTGTTGACATCGCGGCCTTTCCACTCGATGTTGACGTGTGCGCCAGTTTCAGCCTCGAAAGCGTCAGCGGCGGCCTGAATTGCATTTGCCTGAACCTCACCGGCAGACCACATAGACCACATAGTCAACTCAACGCCCTCGTACTTTTTACCGTTGGTGGACGTAGACTCGGCAGCCGTAGACTCTGCGGGAGCAGTAGAAGCAGCTTCCGAACTCTGGGCGTTGCCGCCACAAGCAGCCAGCGAAGCTGCCATAGCAGAAGCCATCAAAAGTGCAACGATCTTCTTCATTTGTGTTTTCCTCCTAAGTGTAATTTCTATGTCGGGATTTCATCCCTTTCGCGGTGACTTAAGTGTAGTGCTTTTCACATCATTTATCAATTATTATATTGCTCATCATTTTAGCAATATTGTTATTCACCGTTTTTTCGGCACAACGTCCGACTTTCGCGTCTGAAAATTGTGCACTTTACACGTTTGTATTTCGAAACAAAGCAACATATTGATAAAATCGCCCAAAAAATTCGTTGCATTTTTCGGACGTGTGCCATATAATAGAATTATGACAATATATCAAAAAGTTCGGAGGCCTCGCCATGAGCCACATCAACTATGCTTTCAACCCGGAGGATGACGCACTCCCCCGCGACAAGATGAAGCTGCGCAATATAGCCTCTACAAAATACAGCGGCGATTGGCCCTCCATCCCACATTCCCATAGCTACGCAGAGCTATTTTATATTGTCGATGGCGAGGGGCAGTTTCAGATCAATGACAAGCTGTTCCCCGTGCAGGCGCACCAGCTGGTCGTGGTCAATCCCAACGTCATCCACACCGAAGTCAGCTTTGAATCACACCCGTTGGAATATATTGTGCTTGGCATCGAAGGGCTGGAATTTACGATTTCCGATGCCGCCGAGGGCAGCTTTTGCATTTATACCTTTAAAGAGGATAACGATGTGCTGGTCTGTATGCGCAAGATCCTGCGGGAAATGCAGAACCGAGAGTCGAGTTTCCAGATACTTTGCCAGGCCTACATGGATATTATCGTTGTACAGCTGATGCGCAACGCCAGTGTTTCGGCTGTGCCGATCCACTCCCGCCTGCCTGCCAACCGCCAGTGTGCAACGGTAAAGCGCTACATTGACCACCATTATAAGGAAAATATCACGCTGGACCAGCTGGCAGAAAAGGTCAGCATCACCAAATATTATATGGTACACGCCTTTAAGCGCGAATACGGTGTTTCGCCCATCAATTATATCATCAACTGCCGCATAAAAGAAGGAAAGCGTCTCCTGGCCGAGACGGACCTTTCCCTCTCTCAGATCGCAGCTATTCTGGGCTTTTCTTCTTCCAGCTACTTCTCCCAAACTTTCCGCAATGCAGAAGGAACCTCGCCAACAGAGTACCGGAAAGCAAACCAGGTGAAATTTTAACATTTGTTTTCGTTTAATAGGTTTTCCCTTTATGGCCGAAATTTCACAAAAGACTGCCATCGGGTCTGCGCCAATACCATTTTGTATCAGTTGAAACCGGAAATGATGGTGCCCAATGTTATCTGCGCTGCCAATATAGTCAATCACTTCCCAGACGTTACCGCTTCACCTGCGGTAACGGCGCTTTGCGTTATATGGGAATATCTATATTACTGTCTTGCCTCTCCAAGTATCAACCGCACAAGGAATTTTGTACAGGAACTGGTTTTGTGATAAAAATAGGGCTGCCGTCTCATGACAGCTCTATTTTCATTTCTACGTTTGAATATCTTTTGTTGCTGGCATCACTGTCCTATGCTACAAAATTGCGAGAAAATCACCAATCTCCTTACCCCTGATTGAACCTGCACAACATCCGCAATACATCCGCAGAGCGAAAGCCTTTTTTCCTGCACAGCCAATTTGTTATTATGGTAATGGTCTACTTTTGGCAACTCATAAAGCATTTTTACACACAGGAGGTTTCAATGATCAAGAAAAACACGTATTCTTTTTACCACAAGCGCATAAGGACAGCCCTTTGCGCTGTCCTATGCAGTGTACTGACCGCAATGCCCGCTTTTGCAACCGGCGAGGATAATTCTCCCACCGCCGCAGCCAGCACAACCGTCTGGACGAAAGCCAGCGAGATCATGCAGGATGTCTACTCGCAAATCATCTCTATCTCCACCGTCACAGCTGTAGTCTGCGCCGCCGTTGCCCTGCTGCTGATGAACTTTTCCAAGAACGGCAAGACCGTGGATGATTCCCGCGCATGGCTTAAGCGCATTGCCATCACCTGGGCGATTCTGAACGGTCTCGGCTTCATCATGGCCTACGTTACGCCGTTCTTCCAGGGCGGCACTTGGAATCCGTAAACCTGCGCGGAATTGCAGCAAGGAGGTGAACGCCTTTGGGCATTTTAGATGGCATTGTGGATTGGCTGGCAACGCAGGTGATGAATTTGCTGGATTTGGCATCAACATCAGTACTTGGCGCGCTGGGCTGCAATATGGATACGTTCAAGCGGTACTTTCCTGCCGCATCGTCCATGTACGAGATTTTTATCTGGACAGCCATTGGGCTGGTGCTGCTAAACCTTGTGTGGCAGCTTTACCGCTGCTATGGCGCAGGGTTTGACATTGACACCGAGAATCCCATCAATCTGGTGGTGCGCTCTGTAATTTTCCTGCTTCTGATTTGGTATTGCGATGACATCGTCAACCTTGCCTTGCAGATCGGCGGCACGCCCTACACCTGGATTCTGGACAGCAGCCTGCCCGGCGTGCAGTTTGGAGACTTCAATTCCGTGCTACTCATCATCATTGGCGTGATTGCCAACGGTTCTGTGGCCTTGATTGCACTGATTCTCGTTGTGATTCTGGCTTGGAACTACTTAAAGCTGCTTTTGGAAGCCGCCGAGCGATACGTTGTACTGGGAATTCTGGTTTTCACCGCACCCCTTGCCTTTGCTATGGGCGCGGCGCGCGGCACAAACAACATTTTCAAAAGCTGGTGCCGAATGTTCAGTGGGCAGCTTCTGCTGCTGATTATGAACGCATGGTGCTTAAAACTGTTCGTCAATATGGTCGGTGAGTTTCTCGCCAATCCGCTGTCCTTATAGGAGATTTTTTACATGAAAAAAACTCTGTTTACCCTATTCACCGCCATCAACCTTGCGTTTCTGTACTGTCCGGCCGCTTTTGCTTTGACCGAGGATGAAGCTGCTGCGGCCGTAGACGCGCATGGCAAGGATGCCGTCTCCGGCAATCTGTTCCTGTGGTTGCTGTGTGCTATCGCTTTTCTGAAAGTCAGCACCAAGCTGGACGGTATTCTGCACTCATTGGGCATCGGCGTTTCACGCTCGCCCGGCTCGATGTTGTCTGAGGCGCTACTGGCTTTTCGCGGTTTTGAAATCGGCAAAGCCTTTATGGGGCTGGGCGCTGCCAAAGCCGCCGCTTCAACAGCCACCACAAAAGTCACACCCGGCAATACCTTTGCAGGCGGGCTTTCCGGCATGGTGAGCCGCCATGTGCAGCAAAGTACGGCAAGCTCCATCAGTGGGCAGTCCGGCGGTATCGGTGTGTCCTTGGGCGGTGCCATGTACCACAACAGCCTCGGTAAAGACGGCGGCTTCGCCAGCAAGGTCATCGGGTCTATTGCCACCGGTCAGACCAGCGGCAGCATCACAGGCGACAGCGCCGTGGAAGCACTCAATGGCTATTTTGCCGGTACCAGCGATGCTGAGGCTATGCCCGTTCCTGCCACTGGCGAAAATATCCCCACCGCAATGGCAACGGCAGAAAACGATGCCGTGCTGGATGCACCTATCCCCGCCACACCGCTGGCGCTGGAGGGCGATAGCACGGTTGACGTTTCCCCTACAAGGGACAGTGAAATTGCCATGCGCGCCGGTGGCAGTCCTGCTGTTACAGAACAGACCTCCATTCCCACTTCGTCCTCTATCCAACAGGCCGCTATGAACCGTGTGCTGCTGGGGCAGATGGGCAACAGCGTCACAGATGTAGAAATCGGCGGCGGCAAGATTCAGGGGCGCGAGATCATCCCCGGCCGCGGGCAGATTCAGTTTGCCATGTACAACGCCCGTCAGTATGAGAAGCCGGAGGGCCACTTCACAGAACAGACTTCCCGCGACGGCGAAAAGTGGTATAAGGTCTACGCCACAACCCGCGTAGAAAAAACGCCTACCGTTCAGGACGAACGCGGGCGTATGCAGTATGATGAGCGTAAAGTGGCCGCCATGCCAAAAGCCCCCGCACGGAGACACTAAATGATGGAAAACGATACCCAAAATTCTCAGCAGGCCGCCTCAACGGCACTTCACAATGCGCCCAAACTTGCCAAAATCGCGCAAGCGGGAGTGCAGGGCGGTCCCGCCGGGGCTGCTACTGAAGCTGCGGTGCAGTATTGCAAGGAAATACTGGTCGTTGCCATTGCAGTCTTGCTGCTGCCGGTTCTGGTTCTGCTCATGCTGCCCGGTGCGATTTTCGGTACGCTGACACAGCCCAGCACTGCGGTCAATGATGATTTGGAAGTTGCTGCCAACGTGATGCAGCTTCGCAATGCCGTATCGGATATTTTGCAGGTTGCATACGAGGATACCCTTGCCGAAATAGAATCCGAGCGTGCAAGCCTCACCTACAGCGACATTGATGATTCCGTGGGCGGTCATGTTTCTTACAATGCCTTTCAACTCATTTCTATGTACTCCGCTTACCAAGGAGAGGACGACTATACCAAAATCAGCCTGGCTGACCTTTCCGCACAGGTACAAGCGCACCGGACAGAATATTATACCTACACTACTTCCGACGAAGTTCGCACCGAACCTGTGCAGAAAGAGGTGCGTGGGCAAACCATAACCGTTCAAGAGGATCACACTTACACCGTTTTCACACTCTCCTATGTGGGCGATGACTACTTTGCCGACACGGTCTGGCAGCTTGACGACAAGCAGAAAAGCTGTGCCGATGCCTATGCGCATAACCTGACCGTCTACCTCCACGAAATTGAAGAACACGAAGGTATCTCGATTCTGGGACAAATCAACGATGCACTTATTGATGATGACTCCCCTGCCCCCGGCGGCGGGTTCGGCAATCCATTCAATGACCCGAACTGGGAACAGCACATTACTTCTTTCTTCGGCAAACGCGAGGATGTCGGCATTCCCGGCAAGGATACCACCAACCACAATGGCTTGGACATTGCCTATCCCTATGGCACACCAATTCTGGCAGTGGAGGGCGGCACGGTCATTAAATCAGGGTATCACGTCAGTTATGGAAATTATCTGGTCATCAACCACGGCGGCGGGTACTGCACCCTTTATGCCCATTGCAGCCAGCTTTTGGCTCAGGTTGGCGATACGGTGAACAAATACGACACCATTGCCAAAGTCGGTGCTACCGGCGATGTGACCGGAAATCATCTGCATATTTGTGTTATTGTCGACGGGGTTTACGTCAACCCCAAAGGGTATCTGCACTAAAACAAAGAGGGCTGCTTCTGCCATACGCAGGATCAGCCCTCCTATTTTTTATTTATCCGAACAGTACAGACAAATAATCCGTCCTGCCGTCCAATACTCGAAGAATCTCTATCACGCTGTTTCCCTCGTCCACACGGTAGAAGATCAGCTGCTTTGACACCACAAAATAGCGCACATCTGTGGCGATTTCAAACCTTTCTGCCAGTGCCGCGCCCATATAAGGGTTATCCGCCAGCAAGGATATGGCTTTCAGCAGCGCCGTCATCAGCTTTTTGGCGGCTTTGGGATTCTTCAGCCGCCCGGCGATGTAGTCGCGGGTCGCCTCCATGTCCTTGACGGCGGCTCTCTTATAGCTTACCCTCATTTTTCAACTCCGAACATCTTATACACTTCATCCTCGGAGTAAGAAACCGGGTCGTCCTGCGCTTCCTGCAACTGCCTTGTCAGCCGGGAGAGCGCCTTTGCCTTGATGATCTCCGCGTTGTCCTCTGTTACGGCAAAGGGAAAGCCGCCAGCGTTCAGCCGCCCCGCAAAAAGCCCCGGCGTGTTAGAAAACCCGCTACGACCGTTCTTTGCATACACAGATTCCGGGTTGATGCGAACGCGGAACACATCCGTTTTAGCTGTCGAAACAATGTTTTCCATAAAAAAACTCCCTTCGTTCCGTGGTTTTCTTCTTATCCTTATTATACGTTCACGGCATTCGATTGTCAATCTATGTAGCTACATTGATGCCACAAGCTCATATTTGAAAATTTATCTGCCGAAATGCAGTAAATCAGCACAACATCCGCACAGCAAAAGTCTTTTTTGCTGCAATATGACTCTGCTATAATAGTATCGTCAAAATTGAACAGAAACGCAAGAGCGCCTTTTTTCGAGGGCGCTTTTTTTGTTTGGAGGTGGTCGAAATTTCACGCGAAGAGCGGGATGTTTACCTTATCCCGCAGAATTTTGTGGACACTGGTACGATTCTTGGCGGCACGGTCAAGCTGCGCAATGCGGTGGAGGCGGCTGTGCTTGCTGTGGGCAGTGCGGTGCCGCTGTTCTATCTGCCGTTGGCATTCAACATCCGCTTGATGATCGTCATTGCGGTGTCGGTGCCGCTGGCCGTGTTTGGTGTAGTCGGTTTTGGCGGTGACAGCCTGACGCAGTTTGTGGCACATTGGTTCCGCTTTATGAAGCGCCGCCGTATCGTCACACCTACACAGCAGGGCAATCTCGAAGCCAACCGACACCGACATCTACGGCTCATCAGTAAGCGATACCGTGTTGTCTACTATGATGATTCCGATACCCTGCCCCACAACGCGCAGGTCTTGCAACGTAAGGCGGATCGCCACGGAAAGCTGGTAAAACGGCAGACGCTCTACGACTTGCTCCCCATCGAGAAAATCGAGAACGGCATCCTGCACACCACAGATGAGCGCCACATCAAGATTCTGGAGATCGAGCCCATCAACTTCCTGCTGCGCTCCCCACGGGAGCAGCGCAGCGTCATCTACTCGTTCGCCAGCCTTTTGAAAGTCAGCCCAGTGCGGCTGCAATTCAAGTCATTCTCCCGCAAGGCCGATGTCAATGCCTATCTGGACAAGCTGCGGCGGGATGCCGCCAACGAACCGGACGCAGCGGTGCGTAAGCGCCACATGAGCTATATCCGCTTTGTCAAGCGGCTCGGTTCCCGCGATGCTGTTAGCCGTCGCTTCTTCGTGATTTTCCAGTACGAAGCCCCCACGAACGAGCGGAATATCTCCTATGCCGAAATCGTCTCCACGCTCGAAACCACCGCCCGCAACTTCCGCACCTATCTAGCGCAGTGCGGCAACGCCATCGTGGAACACGAGAACGAGGACGAGTTTCTCACGGACGTTTTCTATACCTTATTAAATAGGCGAACAGCGGTACAGGTGCCGTTGCAGGAGCGAATCCAAGATGTGCTTGCCAGCTATTTGGCCCAGAACG
>OGMO01001871.1_pt1 | contig 10953 bp, 6 predicted proteins | sample 1573241 | NCBI WGS metagenome assembly OGMO01 (sample SAMEA2581896, study PRJEB24529) | metagenome | biome: Human gut stool | place: China | collected 2011 | reverse complement strand
CCCCGTTCCCCCTTATATTCTCCGCTTTGCAATCCCTAAAAAGCATGGTATACTGAGTATAACACTTAACTTCGGAGGACGTTTCCATGAGTATTGTCGTGATGGGCGCGGTGTTTGTCGATATCAAGGGCTATCCCCTCTCTTCCTACATCCCCGGCGGGCGTAACGCGGGCCGCGTCGTGCAGGTACACGGCGGCGTAAGCCGCAACATCGTCGAGGACATCGCGAACGTCGAGCTGCGGCCGACATTCGTGAGCCTTGTCGACGACACGAGCGCGGGCGCGGACGTTGTCAAAAAGCTCCAGAGCCACAAGGTCGACACGCGCTACATCCGCACAACGCCCGACGGCATGGGAACGTGGCTTGCGATCTTCGACAACACGGGCGATGTGACCGCGTCCATCTCCAAGCGTCCCGACCTGCACCCTATCGTCGGCATTCTCGACGAGCAAGGCGACGAAATTTTCTCGCAGGCCGACAGCATTCTGCTCGAGATCGATATGGAAAAGGACATCGTCAAGCGCACGTTCGCGCTGGCGGAAAAGTACCACAAGCCCGTCTACGCGGTCGTGTCCAACATGAGCATCGCCATCGAGCGGCGCGACTTTTTGCGCTCGGTGCACTGCTTCATCTGCAACCAGCAGGAGGCGGGCATCCTGTTTTCGGAAAATTACGACGGTCTCTCGCCCGACGAAATGCTTCCCATCCTGCGCGACAAAATTCGCGGCGCGCAGATCCGCCGCATGGTCGTCACGATGGGCGCGCAGGGTGCGGTGTTCGCGACGCTCGACGGCGAGGACGGCTACTGCCCCGCGAAGAAGGTCGATGTCAAGGACACGACCGGCGCGGGCGACGCGTTTTTTGCCGGCGCGGTCATCGGCCAGACCTACGGCAAAACGATGATGGAATCCTGCGAGATCGGCACGCGCCTTGCTGCGTCCGTCATCACGACGGGCGAAAACGTCTGCCCGCGCTACCTGCCGAGCGAATTCGGGCTGGACGTCTCCACCGTCGACGACGCGCAGATCGCGCTCGAGCTTTGATCCCGGCACCTATTAAATACAGTAAAAAGCGAGGGACGCTCACGCGTCCCTCGCTTTTTGTTCCTTTTTTCACTTTCCGCACAGCTGCGCGCGGTTCTCGTCCGCAAGGCGCAGCGCCGCGTCGCGATCCACGCCGTAGGCAAAGCGGAACGCATACGGCTTTGTCATCGTGATCGCGCTCACCGTGCCGTCTTTCAGGTAAAACGCAATGTCGCGGACGTCATAGTTTCCGTCGTCCTGCGGCGTCTGCGGCTGCCAGACGTAGGCGCGGTCGAAGTCATACGCAGGCTCACTGTAGCCGCTTTCGTCGCTGTAGCCGTCATAGAGCTCGGACTCGTCTGCCGCGATGCAGTAAAGCGCTTCCGGGTATTCCGTCAGCAGCGCTTTCTCGCTGTCGCCGACCTTGACGCCGCGCGGCGTTCCCACGCCCACAGCGCCGGTGCGCAGATAGCTGATGACCTCGCGCCCTGTTTCAGGGTAGTAATCCGTCCCGACGACGAGCTGCGCGTCCGCATCGTAATGGCGCGCAAAGTCATAGGGCAGCATCCCGTCGCTGTCGTAGGTCGTATTCTCCGTTTTCCCGTTCGGCTCGTAGTCCGCCCCCAGGCTCAGGAAACCATCCGGCAGCTCCAGCGTAAAGTTCGCGTCCGGCTGCGGCTCGATCGTCAGGTCTTCCTCCTGCATCAGGGGTTCGTCCGGTGCGCCGTCCGGCGTTTGCTGCTTTTCTCCGCAGCCTGACACCAAAAGCGTCAGCGCCGCCAACAGTGCAACAAGCAACAGTCCGGTGTTTCTTTTCACGTTTTCTCCTTTCTCACGGCTCTCGGCCCTTATGCTTCCTTCAGCTTTTCTTCCAGCAGTTTGAAGGCTTCATCCGCGGCTTCCTCGCGAATCTCTGCGCGGGACTTCGCGCCGAAGTCGAAGCGCTCGGCGATTGTCTCCTCGGCAGAGGAAAATCCGATAAACACCGTGCCGACGGGATTTCCCCGCTCGTCGCGGTCGGGTCCAGCGACGCCCGTGACGCTGACGGCGCAGTCCGCCGTCGTCGCCTTGCGTGCGCCCTCGGCCATTGCGCGGGCGACGGGCGCGGACACCGCGCCGTACTCTTCCAGCATGTCCGCCGGAACGCCGAGTATGCGGTGCTTGACAATATTCGTATAGCTCACGACGCCGCCCATGAAGACGCCCGACGCGCCCGGCACATCCGTAATGCGCTTGGCGATGAGGCCGCCGGTGCAGCTCTCCGCCGCGGCGAAGGTCACGCCGCGCGCCTTGAGCGCTTCATAGCAGCGCTGTTCGACTGTTTTTTCCGCCATAATAAGACTTCCTTTCAGAACTTGATGCGCACAAATTCACGGTTTGTCATCGCGCGGTCGATAAGGCCCTCGATATCAAGGACAGCCTCGGCCTCACGGACCTCGTCAAGGTTCGGCTTCGTGCGCGGATGACGCGGGGTGAAGACCGTACAGCAATCCTCATAGGGCAGGATCGACGTATCGAACGTGCCGATCTTTCGCGACAGTCGCACGATCTCTTCCTTATCCATGCCGATGAGCGGGCGCAGGACGGGAAGATCGACGACATCCTCGGTCACGCGCAGGGCCTCCATCGTCTGAGACGCGACCTGACCGAGGTTCTCGCCCGTGACGAGCGCCTTGGCCTTGACCTGATCGGCCACGCGCTGGGAGATGCGCATCATAAAGCGGCGCATGATGAGCGTGAAGAACTCCTCGGGGCAGTTTCTTCTGATCTCCTCCTGGATCTCGGTAAACGGCACGATCTGCACCGTCAGCCGCCCGCACCAGGGGACTAAGAGCTTGGCAAGGGAAAGCACCTTCTCCTTTGCCTCGTCGGACGTGTAGGGCGGGGAGAAGAAGTGCACCATTTCGAGCTTGACGCCGCGCTTGGCGATCATGTAGGACGAGACGGGCGAGTCGATGCCGCCGGAGAGCAGGCTGACCGCCACGCCGCCCATGCCGATGGGCAGGCCGCCCGCGCCCTCTTCAGCGGGGCCGTGGACATAGGCCGCATCGTCGCGAATTTCGATATGCACGACGAGCTCGGGGTCGTGGACATTGACCTCGCACGTCGGGAACGCCTGATGCAGCGCGCCGCCGACCTGCTGGGAGATCTGGATGGACGTCAAGGGGAAGGTCTTGTCAGCGCGCTTACTCTCGACCTTGAAGCTCCTGGCCGTGCGCATCTCGCACGCAAGGTAATTTTTCGCCGCGGAGATGATCTTCTGGATGTCCTTTTCGCACGGCAGCGCCTTCGAAACGGCAATGATGCCGAAGACCTTCTTGCAGCTCTCAAACGCGGCCTCGATGTCGCACTCGTCGTCCTTGGGCTCGACATAGATGGTGCTCTGCTTGGAGTAGACGCGGAAATTGCCGCATTTCGACACGCGGCGGTTGACGTTCGACATCAGCTTATCTTCGAAGCTGCGGCGGTTCAGGCCCTTGAGCACGACCTCGCCGAGCTTGCACAGGATCATTTCATGCATTGGTGTTGTTCTCCTCATTTATTATGGCCGCCCCCGCGCCGGCGGAAGATACGGCTGAATTTTCGTTGGTTTCGGATTTGGCAGGCTTTTTCCCTTTGCGGGTGAGCCCCAGTGTAAAGCACAGCGGCTCAACGGCGGCCAGCAGGGCAAAGAGCGCATAGCTGAACATCGTGCCCTCTCCGCTCACCCCGTTGATCCCGACCATGGCGGGCGCCATCGGCAGCTCCCAGATCATCGCAAGGATGCTCCCCGAGCCGAACGGGACAGGCATCACAAAAAGCGAGGCAAGATTCAGCACATAGAGCACGATCGCCGCGTTCCAGCAGCGGTTTTTGTCGATGCCCCGGTCCGGCCGCAGGCCCCAGCCGAGCAGGAAAGAAAGCGCCGCCACATAGACGACGCCGAGTGCGAGCCCGACGGGCGTGGCAAACGTAAAGGACGAGGTCGTCCCCGTGCCTCCAAACGCCGCGAACAACAGGATAAAAGCCGCCCCTTGGGCGATATGGCTCAAAATGGAAAGCGCGCCGAACTGGATGTAGTCATACCTTTTCATCTCATTCACCCCTGTAAAATATCCGTGTTGCGGTACTGGATGGCCTCGGCCAGATGATGCGCCTCGATCTTCTCGCTGCCGTCGAGGTCGGCGATCGTGCGCGCAACGCGCAGTAATCTATCGTGGCTTCGCGCCGTGAGGCCGAGGCGCTCGAACGCGCCTTTTAAGAGCTTTTCGCCCGCGGCGTCCAGCGTGCAGAACTCGCCCACCATCGCGGGTGTCATTTGCGCGTTGCAGGTGATGTTCGTGCCGGAAAAGCGCTGCTTCTGGATGTCGCGCGCGGCGTTCACGCGCGCTTTGACGTCGGCGGAGGACTCCGCCTTTTCGCGCCGGCGCATGGCTTCGAACTCGACGCTCGGCACGTTGACGTGTAAGTCCATGCGGTCGAGCATCGGGCCGGAGATTTTTTCGACGTATTTTTCCACCTGCTGCTTGGTGCAGTGGCAGCGCCCCGAGGGGTGGCCGTACCAGCCGCAGCGGCAGGGGTTCATCGCGCCGACGAGCATAAAGCGGCTCGGCAGCGTGATGCTGCCCGCGGCGCGGGTGATGGTGACCTCGCCGTCCTCGATGGGCGCGCGCAGCACTTCGAGCACGTCGCGGTGGAATTCGGGGAGCTCATCTAAAAAGAGCACGCCATGATGCGCAAGCGAAATTTCGCCGGGCTTGGGCGTCTGCCCGCCACCGGTCATCGCGGAGGCTGAGAGCGTGTGGTGCGGCGCGCGGAACGGGCGGTGCAGCAGCATCGGGTGCGAGCTGTCGGTCAATCCCGCGACTGACCAGATCTCGGTCGCTTCAAGCGCTTCCTTTCGCGTCATGTCGGGCAGGATCGACGGAAGCCGCCGCGCCAGCATGGATTTGCCCGCGCCGGGCGAGCCGATGAGCAGGATATTGTGTCCGCCCGCAGCGGCGATCTCCAGCGCGCGCTTGACATTTTCCTGTCCCATGACGTCGGAAAAGTCGGGGCCGGTCTCGCTCGTCTGCTCCGCCTGCCACTTCGGCTGGGGCGAGAGCTTCTTTTCACCCTTCAAATGCTGCACGAGCGACACGACGTCCGGTACGCCGTAGACGGTCACGCCGTCGGCAAGCGTCGCCTCGGCGGCATTCGCCGCGGGGACATAGAGCGTCTTGACGCCCGCGCGCGCCGCGGCCATCGCCATCGGCAAAACGCCGTTCACCGCGCGCAGCGTGCCGGTCAGCGACAGCTCGCCGACAAAGGCCGCGTCCTTCGCGGGGGGCTTGATTTCCTCCGCACAGGCGAGGATGCCGAGCAGGATGGGCAGGTCATAGAGCGTGCCCTCCTTTTTCCGACCCGCGGGGGCGAGGTTCACCGTGATGCGGGAGACGGGGAACTTGACGCCGCAGTTCTTCACTGCCGCGCGCACGCGCTCGCGCGATTCCTTGACGGCCGTGTCGCCAAGGCCGACGATGTCAAACGCAGGCAGACCCCCGGATAAAAAGCATTCCACCGTGACCTCGTAGCCCGAGATGCCCTGAAGGCCGAGCGAGCGCACCGCTGTGACCATACTGTTTTCCTCCCTCTTTCGCATCGAATCGTACAGTTTGCAATTAGTATAGCACATTTTTTGCATCAGGCAAATCCCCCTCCACGCATTTTTGCACATTTTGCACAAAATCAATAAATCCTCGCAAAAGTTCTCGAAAAATAAAAGGAATTGAACCTATTGTTGCAAAATAGTGAATGTTTTTGCGGGAACAAGGCGTTTACATAGCGAAAAAAGTGTGCTATAGTGTCATCGTTGAATTTTGCGTTCACACGCAGAAGAACCGTTTTTTGACGGTGAAATAAATAGGAGGTTCATTTATGGCAAGAAAAATGAAATCCATGGACGGCAATAATGCTGCGGCTCACGTAAGCTATGCTTTCAGTGAAGTTGCGGCAATTTATCCCATTACGCCGTCCTCCCCGATGGCCGACCTGGTCGACCAGTGGTCTGCAAATGGCCTGAAAAACATCTTCGGCAGCCAGGTCAAGGTCGTCGAGATGCAGTCCGAAGCCGGTGCTGCCGGCGCAGTGCACGGCTCCCTCGGTGCCGGTGCTCTGACCACCACCTACACGGCCTCTCAGGGCCTGCTGCTGATGATCCCGAACATGTACAAGATCGCGGCTGAGCAGCTCCCCTGCGTGTTCCACGTCTCCGCCCGTACTGTTTCGACCCACGCGCTGAACATCTTCGGCGATCACTCCGACGTCATGGCCTGCCGCCAGACCGGTTTCGCCATGCTGTGCGAGGGCAACGTGCAGGAAGTGATGGATCTCTCCCCCGTGGCACACCTGGCCGCGCTTTCCGGCAAGGTCCCGTTCATCAACTTCTTCGACGGTTTCCGCACCTCCCACGAGATCCAGAAGATCGCCGTGTGGGATTACAAGGATCTCGCCGACATGTGCGACATGGACGCTGTCAAGGCGTTCCGCGAGCACGCCCTCAACCCCGAGCATCCCGCCATGCGCGGCTCCCACGAGAACGGTGATACGTTCTTCCAGCACCGCGAGGCCTGCAACCAGTACTACGACGCTCTCCCCGAGGTCGTGGAAAAGTACATGGGCAAGATCAACGAGAAGCTCGGCACCGACTACAAGCTCTTCAACTACTACGGCGCGCCCGACGCTGACCGCGTCATCATCGCCATGGGCTCCATCTGCGACGTGGCCGAGGAAGTCATCGACTACCTCAACGCGCACGGCGAGAAGGTCGGTATCATCAAGGTCCGTCTGTACCGCCCGTTCAAGGCTGAGCGCCTGATCGAGGCCATCCCCGCCACCGCCAAGAAGATCGCGGTCCTCGACCGCACCAAGGAGCCCGGCGCACAGGGCGAGCCCCTCTATCTCGACGTCGTCACCGCGCTGGCCAACGCCGGCATCACCGACAAGACCGTCATCGGCGGCCGTTACGGTCTCGGCTCCAAGGACACCCCGCCCGCTTCCGTGTTCGCTGTTTACACCGAGCTTGCCAAGGCGGAGCCCAAGCGTCAGTTCACCATCGGCATCGTCGATGACGTGACGAACCTCTCCCTGCCCGAAGACAAGAACTGCCCGAACACCGCAGCAGAGGGCACCATCGAGTGCAAGTTCTGGGGTCTCGGCGGCGACGGTACCGTCGGCGCGAACAAGAACTCCATCAAGATCATCGGCGACCACACCGACAAGTACGTCCAGGCCTACTTCCAGTATGACTCCAAGAAGACCGGCGGCGTGACGATCTCCCACCTGCGCTTCGGCGACAAGCCCATCCGCAGCCCCTACTACATCAACAAGGCCGACTTCGTCGCCTGCCACAACCCCAGCTACATCACCAAGGGCTTCAAGATGGTCAACGACGTCAAGCCCGGCGGCGTGTTCATGATCAACTGCCAGTGGGACTTCGATGAGCTGAACCATCACCTCAAGGCGGACGCCAAGCGCTACATCGCCAAGAACAACATCCAGCTCTACACCATCAACGCCATTGACCTTGCCATCAAGATCGGCATGGGCAAGCGCAACAACACCATCCTCCAGTCCGCGTTCTTCTCCCTTGCGAAGGTCATGCCCGAGGAGCAGGCCATCCAGTACATGAAGGACGCCGCGACGCACTCCTACCTGAAGAAGGGCCAGGACGTCGTCGATATGAACCACAAGGCCATCGACCTCGGTGCCACCGCCTACACCAAGATCGACGTTCCCGCCGATTGGGCCAACGCCGTCGACGCTGACGAGGCCGCCTCCTACGAGGGCAAGGCCGAGCTCGTCGAGCAGGTCAAGAACATTCTCGATCCCGTGGACAAGATGGACGGCGACAGCCTGCCCGTTTCCGCCTTCATGCCTCATGTGGACGGCCAGTGGGAGCTCGGCGCTGCCGCTTATGAAAAGCGCGGCGTTGCCGTTTCCGTTCCCACCTGGGACGAGACGAAGTGCATTCAGTGCAACAACTGCGCTTACGTCTGCCCGCACGCCACCATCCGTCCCTTCGCTCTCACCGAGGAAGAGGCCAAGAACGCTCCCGCGAGCGCCAAGATCGTTGACATCAAGGCCGGTAAGGGCAAGGGCGTTTACAAGTACACCATGGCCATCTCCCCGCTCGACTGTATGGGCTGCGGCGTCTGCGTCGGTCAGTGCCCGGTCGGCGCTCTGACGATGGTCTCTCAGGAGGGCGAGCTGCCCCAGCAGGATACCTTCAATTACTGCGTCTCCAAGGTCTCCGACAAGAAGGATATGCAGGACCTCACCGTCAAGGGCAGCCAGTTCAAGCAGCCCATGCTCGAGTTCTCCGGCTCCTGCGCAGGCTGCGCCGAGACCAGCTATGCCCGTCTCGTCACCCAGCTCTTCGGCGACCGTATGTACATCTCCAACGCCACCGGCTGCTCGTCCATTTGGGGCGGCCCCGGCGCTACCTCCCCGTACTGCACGGATAAGAACGGCCACGGCCCGGCATGGTGCAACTCCCTGTTCGAGGACAACGCCGAGCACGGCTTCGGTATGTATGTCGGCCAGGAGAAGATCCGCGAGGATCTGATGGCCAAGACCGAGCAGCTCCTTGCCATCGAGTGGGCACAGCCCGCACTGAAGGAAGCCGCTCAGAAGTGGCTCAACACCAAGGACGACGGCAACGCCAACGCCGAGGCCACGAAGGAATACGTCGCGGCTCTGCAGGCGAACATCGCCACCGTCGACGAGCTGGCCGCTGTGCCCAAGTTCGCTGAGCACGCCGCCGAGCTCAAGGCCAAGGGCGAGAAGTTCTGCGACTGCGATGCCTGTAAGCTCGTTGCTGAGATCCTCGACAAGAAGGATTACCTCTCCAAGAAGTCCGTGTGGATCTTCGGCGGCGACGGTTGGGCTTACGATATCGGCTTCGGCGGCGTGGACCACGTGCTTGCTCAGAACAAGAACGTCAACGTCTTCGTCTTCGATACCGAGGTCTACTCCAACACCGGCGGTCAGGCTTCCAAGGCTTCCAACATCGGTCAGGTCGCTCAGTTCGCGGCTGCCGGTAAGGAGACCAAGAAGAAGAGCCTTGCTGAGATCGCGATGAGCTACGGCTACATCTACGTCGCGCAGATCGCCATGGGCGCCAACCCGGCCCAGACCATCAAGGCCATCACCGAGGCTGAGGCTTACAACGGCCCGTCCCTGATCATCGGCTATAGCCCCTGCGAGATGCACTCCATCAAGGGCGGCATGATCAACTGCCAGAAGGAAATGAAGAAGGCCGTCGAGTGCGGCTACTGGAACCTGTTCCGCTTCAATCCCGCGGCTGATAAGAAGTTCACGCTCGACTCCAAGGCTCCTGCCGGCGGTTACCGTGAATTCCTGATGAATGAGGCGCGTTACAGCCGCCTGACCCGCGAGTTCCCCGAGCGTGCGGAGGGTCTCTTCACCCGCAACGAGGACGCGGCCAAGGAGCGTTACGAGCACCTCACCAAGCTCATCGACCTGTACGACAAGCAGTAATCGTTGCTTCTATCTACAGTATTGAAAAAGGAGCACCCGAAAGGCGTGGTTCCGTAAGAAAACATTTATGTGAGAGAATCGGCGTAGTTTAGGCTACGCCGGTTTTCTTTTCTTTTTGGGCTGCTTGGGATTGCTCCCTTGCTTCCTCAAAATCAAATGCACCAATGAAGTTATAAACAATCTCAATTTCTCTGACCTTAATGCGCGGCTCATTCTCGTCCGGCGTGTAAACCTCGGAGATATAAATTTTATCCACAAACTCCCGGAGAATGTAAGCGTCAAGCTGCTGCATATCGGTGTACTTTCTGACCGCTGCAATGAACTGTCTGACGTTGACTTTCTGCTTCTCCTGTTCCTTGACTTCCTGCCGCAGATGTTCGACAAGATTTGTAAGGTTGGTCTGTTCCAGCTCATAGTCACGGGACAGTTTGATGAAACGCTCGTCGGAGAGCTTGCCGGAAATGTTATCCTCATACAGTCGCTTGATGATAACATCCAGCTCGGCAATCCGCTTTTGCGATTGCGCCAGAGTGTCTTTCTTTTGTGCCAGCTCCTTATCCCGTTCCCGCAGGCTTTGATCTGCGGCCCGCTGCACAAAGTCGTCCTCATACTGCGTCACATACTGAATGGCTTCCCGCAGGTTTCGCAGCACGATTTCTTCAAGGACAACGCGCCGGATAGAATGGGTCGAACATAAAGTGCGGTCTTTACGGTAAGTTGAGCAAAGGTAATATTCCTGTTCAGGTTTGAAGTGATTGGCCCGGCACAGGTACATCTTTCCGCCGCAATCCGCACAGAACAGCAGGCCGGAGAACATACCCATGTCGCCCATCTTAGTGGGACGGCGGCGGCCCTGTCGGATTTTCTGGACGATCAGAAACACGCTTTCCTCAATAATAGGTTCCTGTGTGTTCTCAAAGATCACCCAATCCGCCGGATCATTCCACAATACTTTCTTGCTCTTGAACGATTGCTTGGAAGTTTTGAAGTTGACCGTATGGCCCAAATAGTCAAGGCGTTCCAAAATATGCACTACCGTCTTTGTTGCCCATTTATAAGGGTCAGTTGGCCGTTTAGATGTTGTCGGCAAGTCGTTTTCGCAGCAGTAAGCAACAGGCGAAAGAACTTTATTTTCTTGGAGCCATTTTGCAATTTGCGTCGGCCCCATGCCGTCCATGCACAGTGCAAAAATCTTCTGGACAACGGCGGCAGCTTCTTCATCCACGATCCACCGCTTCTTGTTCTCCGGGTCTTTCTTGTACCCATAAGGCGGGATAGTGGTGAGGTGTTCGCCGGAGCGTCCTTTGGATTGCCACGTTGCCCGGATTTTCTTGCTGGTGTCCTTGGCGTACATTTCATTGAATACGTTGCGGATGGCGGTAAACTCGCTGTCCCCGCGCACACTGTCCAC
>OGMO01001863.1_pt1 | contig 10993 bp, 6 predicted proteins | sample 1573241 | NCBI WGS metagenome assembly OGMO01 (sample SAMEA2581896, study PRJEB24529) | metagenome | biome: Human gut stool | place: China | collected 2011 | reverse complement strand
TTATTGCCAATTAATATTGTGGTTAGTGCTTTGTCAAAATTTTCTGTGATAAAGAGAGCATTCTTTGCTTTCTTGTTACCTTTGCTTTCCTCATTCTTTAGCCTTGCTGTACTAACACAAGAGAAAGCAGTTTCTATACAGGAAAAGAAACTAGAGCATAGGATTAGTAGCCCTATGACAATTCCTAATATTACATTACTATTCAATTATTTCCTCCCAAAAATATTATTATTCTAATTATAGCACATTATATACAATTTTCAATCATTAATTTAAGGATAAAATGGGAAAAATATTCTTGAAATAAACATATATATAATGATATAATTATATGGAGTTTGTACATTATATCTGAACTTTGGCAAAAACTAATGCTGAGGTGTATATAATGAATAATGTAGATAACTTTAATTTGAAATCTAATCAAGAAAATGACGAACAAAATGATGAGGCGTCACTTTCTGCTGAAAATGCAGAGGGTATCAAGAATATCGGTTCAGTCTTAACAGGTAAGGAAGATACCTTAATTCATTGTCTGACAATTATCGGACAGATTGAGGGACATTATATTCTTCCAAGTCAGAACAAAACTACTAAGTATGAGCATATTATTCCTTTGTTGGTTTCAGTAGAGGAAGACCCAAATGTTAAGGGACTTTTGATTTTGCTTAATACAGTTGGTGGTGATGTAGAGGCAGGACTTGCAATTGCTGAGGTTATTGCCGGTATGAAGAAACCAACAGTTTCTATTGTACTTGGTGGTGGCCATTCAATTGGTATACCACTTGCAGTATCGGCAAAGAAAAGTTTTATTGCAAAAAGTGCCACAATGACTGCACATCCTGTAAGGACAAACGGTCTTACTGTGGGTGTGCCACAGAGTTTTGAGTATTTTCAGAGAATGCAAGAAAGAATAAATACATTCGTCAGCGACAATTCCAACATTTCAAAGGAAAAGTACAGTAGCCTTGTACTGAATACCGGAGAACTTGTTACGGATATTGGCACAATTCTTGATTCAGAGAAAGCCGTAAAATGTGGATTAATTGATTCGGTAGGCACATTGAGCGAGGCAATTGCTTCACTTTATGATATGATAAACAACCAAAAATAACTGCTTAGGCAGTTACATAAGGAGAGAGAATTATGGATTATATCTATTCAATTGTTATGGGTATTGTTCAAGGTTTAACTGAATTTTTACCTGTATCATCATCCGGACATTTGACACTTGTACAACATATCTTTGGTGTTGACGGAGAAAGCAACTTCTTCTTTAACATTATGCTTCATGTTGGTACACTATTTGCAGTTTGTGTTTTCTATTACAAACTACTTTGGAGTTTGATAAAGTCATTCTTCGGTTTAATCAAAAAGATTTTCACAGGTAAGTTTAGTTGGAAAAACAGAACTGATGATGAAAATATGATTTTTATGCTTATTATCGGCCTACTTCCACTATTCCTACTATTCGTTCCTGTACCGGGTACAAATATGGTATTTAAAGATGTATCAGAAATGTTCTCCGGTAACAAGTATCTAATTTATGTTGCAAGTTTCCTAGTTATCACTTCAATTTTACTTTGGATTGGTATTGCTTGTAACAAGCGTACTTGTACTCATGCAATTCATTCAAGAAAAGATTTAGAAAATGAAGACGGTAGAAAGAACTACAATGTTCTTGATGCAATTTGTGTTGGTGTAATGCAAGTATTTGCTACACTACCCGGTATCTCTCGTTCAGGTTCAACTCTTGCAGTTGGCGAAATGCGTGGTATCAACAAGCAAAAGGCTATTGACTATACATTTATCCTAGGTATTCCAACAATTTTAGCATCAGCAGTTTTTGAACTAAAGGATGCTTTAGGTTCAAATGTATCACCTACTGCTGAAATTGGAATTGCTCCACTAATTATCGGTATGGTAGTTTCTGCCGTTGTAGGTTACTTAGCAATTATCATTTTTAAATGGTTCTTAAAGACAGACAAGATGTACATATTCGCAATTTATACTGCAGTAATCGGTATTGTTGGTATTATTATTGCACTAATTGAGATGAATTGTGGTTTCAATATTTTCTCACACACTCCACTATAGTAAAAGAAGGTTAATTAATGGCGACAAAAAATACAGATAAGAAGTCAGCTAAACAAACTAAGGGAAAAGGCCCTGCTAAAAAGACTTCTAATTCCGGTAAAGGAAAAGTAAATAATAAAAGCAAAAACCAGAATTCTTCCTCTGTGAAAGAAAAGAAACCTGCAAATTACAGAGTAAGAGCAATTATTTTACTTGCCCTAGCTGTTCTGTCTTTTTGTTTGTTATTTATCAAAGGTAACTTTGTTTGGAGTTTTATCAGCAACTCTATTTACGGTATCTTTGGTGGTTCTGCGGTTTTAATTTCTGTTTCATTATTATATATAGCAATTATGACTGCTAAGGAAAAGGAAGTACATAGATTAAAGACTAAGGTAGGCTTCTGTGCTTTAACAGTGTTCCTAGTTTGTACATTGTGGTACATTTTCAGTGGCTATCAAAAGGGCAATTACTTTGTAGAGCTTGGTCATGAATTTATGGCAGGTTTTAACGGAGATTCTTTTGTCAGTCGTGGTGGTGGACTTTTTGGTGCATTACTTGGCTATCCTATGAGTTACGGACTAGGTAACACTATTTCAGTTATTTTACTTGTACTTTTGATTTTAGTATTGCTACTTATTATTACAGGTGTTTCACTTCTTGATATTGCAAAGGCAGCAAGAAAGCCTATGGAAAAAGCAATGCATCAAGCTGAAATTCGTAAGCAAGAAAGAATTGAAAAGGAAAAGCAAAAAGAACTTGAAAAGCCTTATGAAGAAGAAAGTCTTGTACCTACTTATAATGGTCCGATAGATATACCACTAGATGGTCCAATTAGAAAGAAAAAGAAAGATAATTCTTCTAACGAAAATAAAAATACAGATAATAGCGATACAAATGCTAATGCAGATACTTCTCTTGTTAAACAGAGAGATGAAACTGATAATTTAATTGATATTATCAAAAAGGCAAATCAACAGATTGAAAATGATAACCCATCAACTTTAGATGCTATTAAAGAGAATGTTCGTAAAGAAAAAACTCAAGCACTTAAAGATGCAGCAAAACTTGCTAATCAATCAGTTGATACTGCTGAAATTGAAGATGAAACAAAAGCTCTTGATGAACAGATTAAGGCAAACGGTAACGAAAAGCATAGTAACTATGAGTTCCCACCAATTCAGCTACTAAAACTTGCCGAAAACAAAAATGCATCTAATATTAGAAATGAAATGCAAGAAAAAGCCGAAAAGCTTGTTTCAACTCTAGATTCATTTGGTGTTAAGGTAAAGATTACAAATATTTGCAGAGGTCCATCAGTTACTCGATATGAACTTCAACCTGCTCCAGGTGTTAAGATTAGTAAAATCACTAACCTTGCAGATGATATTGCCCTTAACCTTGCAGCTAACGGTGTAAGAATTGAAGCACCTATTCCGGGTAAAGCTGCTGTAGGTATTGAAGTACCTAACAAGGTAGTATCAATGGTTTCTATGCGTGAACTGATTGACAGTGAAGAATTTAGAAATGCTAAGAGTAAATTAACTTGTGTACTTGGTAGAGATATTAGTGGTGAGATTGTTACAACTGACCTTGCAAAAATGCCTCATCTACTTATTGCCGGTACAACAGGTTCAGGTAAATCTGTTTGTGTTAACTCGCTACTAATGAGTATCCTTTACAGAGCAACTCCTGATGAAGTTAAGTTTCTACTTATTGACCCTAAGATGGTTGAATTTTCTAAATATAAAGGTATTCCTCATTTGCTTATTCCTGTAGTTTCCGATGCTAAGAAAGCAGCGGCAGCACTTAACTGGGCAGTAAGCGAAATGTTACAGAGATACCAACTGTTTTCTGAATATGATTGTAAGGATATTAATTCTTACAATGACCTAATCGAAAGTAATTTGCAGTTTATTGCAGAACAAGATGTACCTGAAGGTGAAGAACCTGAGGTTATGGAAATTAACGGACTACCTGTTAGAACAGAAAAAATGTTCCGTTGTGTTATTGCTATTGATGAACTTGCTGACCTTATGATGGCAGCACCTTCAGAAGTAGAAGAGAGCATTTGCCGTCTTGCACAGATGGCTAGAGCAGCTGGTATGCACCTTGTTATTGCAACACAAAGACCATCTGTAAATGTTATTACAGGTGTTATCAAGGCTAACATTCCATCAAGAATTTCACTAAAAGTTTCTTCAAATATTGACTCAAGAACAATTCTTGACTTTGGTGGTGCTGAAAAGCTAATCGGTAAAGGTGATATGCTATATTCACCTGTTGGTGCACCAAAGCCAATTCGTGTTCAAGGTTGTTTTGCCAGTGACCAAGAAATTGAAGGTGTTACAAGATATATCAAGAATCACCATCGTTCTCAGTACAACGAAGAAGTTGAAGCAAGAATCAAGAAGATTACAGTTGAGGGAATGGAAGCTGACAATAAGGATGGCAATGGTGACTTGGATCTTGATGAAAAGATAGAAGAAGCTATTAAGATTGTTATTGATGCAGGACAAGCATCAACAAGCCTTGTACAAAGAAGACTAAAGGTTGGTTATGCAAGAGCAGGACGAATGATTGACGAAATGGAAAGTTTGGGCATTGTAGGACCACACCAAGGCAGTAAGCCAAGAGAAGTTCTAATGACTTATCAAGATTGGCTTGAAAGAAAAAATAATTTAGGAAAAGAAAGTGAAGAAGAAACTTCACAGGAGTAAGAGTTATGGCATTTCTTCCGATTACAGTAGAAGAAGTTGAAGAAAGAGGATGGGACGAAATTGACTTTGTCTTTGTAACAGGTGACAGTTATGTTGACCATCCATCTTTCGGTGTGTCTATTATTTCAAGAGTTTTAGAGGCTAAAGGTTATAGGGTTGCAATTCTTTCGCAACCTAATTGGAAAGATGAAAGAAACTTCAATCCATTCGGTAAGCCAAAGCTAGGTTTCTTTGTTACTTCCGGTAACATTGACTCAATGGTAGCACACTATACAGTAAATAAGAAAAAGCGTTCTGATGATGCCTATACTGCAGGTGGTAAATCAGGTAAAAGACCTGATAGAGCAGTAATTGTATATAGTAGAATTCTTAGGAAGCTATATCCTGATTCACCTATTATTCTTGGTGGACTGGAGGCATCACTTAGAAGATTTGCCCATTATGACTATTGGGATGATTCTGTAAGACAGTCAATTCTATTTGACAGCCAAGCAGATATTTTGACCTATGGTATGGGTGAAAATCAAACAATAGAAATTGCAAAAAGACTTGCACAAGGTAAGTCAGTTAAGCAGTTAAGAGACATTAAGGGTATTTGTTACTATGTACCTACAAGTGAATATAAGCCCGGTCCTGTAGTTGATTTGCCAAGCTATGAAAGAGTTTGTGAAAGCAAAAAGGAATATGCTATTGCAGCCAGAAAAGAACTTGAAGAGGCTGATGCAGTAAGAGGCAGAACAGTTATTCAGCGTCATGGTAAGTATATTCTTGTACAAAACCCACCAATGCCACCACTTACAACAGAAGAACTTGATTGGGTGTATTCTTTACCATACGAAAAGTATTATCATCCTAGTTATGAAGCACTTGGTGGTGTACCTGGAATTAAGGAAGTTGAATTTTCAATTACCCACAACAGAGGTTGTTTCGGTGCTTGTAATTTCTGTTCAATTGCATTCCATCAAGGCAGAGCAATTACTGTCAGAAGTAAAGAAAGTGTACTCGATGAGGCAAGAAGATTAGTTGATAATCCAAGATTTAAAGGATACATTCACGATGTAGGTGGACCAACTGCTAACTTTAGATTGCCTTCTTGTACTTTCCAAAAAGAACATGGTATGTGTAAGAACAAAAAGTGTCTTGCACCAAAGCCTTGCAGAAATCTTCAAGTTAATCACGAAGAATATATTGATATTCTACGAGAAATGAGAGCAATTAAGGGTATCAAAAAGGTGTTTATCCGTTCAGGTATTCGTTTTGATTACCTTATGGAGGATGAAAGCAAAGAGTTTTTCCATGAACTTGTTAAGTACCATGTTAGTGGTCAGTTAAAGGTTGCACCTGAACATTGTTCAGCAGCAGTCCTTGATAAAATGGGTAAGCCTCATATTGAAACTTATAAGAGATTTCAGGATGAATTCTATAAATTTACAAAACAAGTTGGTAAGGAACAGTACCTTGTACCATACCTAATGAGTTCACATCCCGGTTCAACTTTAAAGGATGCAGTAGAACTTGCATTGTTCCTAAAGAAAGAACACATTAGACCTGAACAGGTACAGGACTTTTACCCAACACCGGGTACAATCAGTACTGCAATGTTCTATACAGAACTTGACCCATATACACTAGAACCTGTATATGTGCCAAAGACTATGAAAGAAAAGCATATGCAGAGAGCATTGCTACAATACTTTAACCCTAAGAATAAGGAAATTGTTGTAGAGGCACTTAGAAAAGCCGGTAGAACCGATTTAATCGGTAATGGCAAGAACTGTCTTGTATCTATGCCACAAAATATGAGAACTCAAAAGAATTCTCAGGGCAAACAAAATAACCGTAACAAAAATAAAAACAAAAACAGAAATGTAAACAGAAACAGACACCACAACAATCACAACAGAAGTGGCAGAAGATAATTCTTTACAAAATCAAATGTTTTTGTTATACTCTATATAATATATAATTAAATGAATGAGAGGAAACTAGAAATGGGTGTTTATGAAGAACTAGTTGCAAGAGGATTAATTGCACAGGTTACAGATGAAAAAGAAATTAGAGAACTTGTAAACAGTGGTAAAGCTGTATTCTATATTGGTTTTGACCCAACTGCCGATAGCCTACATGTAGGTCACTTTATGGCACTATGCCTAATGAAAAGACTACAGATGGCAGGTAACAAGCCTATTGCCCTAATCGGTGGTGGTACTGCAATGGTTGGTGATCCATCAGGCAGAACTGATATGCGTCAGATGATGACACCTGAAACTATTCAGCATAATGTTGATTGTTTCAAGAAGCAGATGAGCAGATTTATTGACTTTTCCGATGACAAGGCTCTAATGGTAAACAATGCAGATTGGCTAATGGACCTTAACTATGTTGATGTACTTAGAGATGTAGGTGCACACTTTAGTGTTAACAGAATGCTAACTGCTGAATGTTACAAGCAGAGAATGGAAAAAGGTCTATCTTTCCTTGAATTTAACTATATGATTATGCAGTCTTATGACTTCTACGCACTATACAAGAAGTATGGTTGTAATATGCAGTTCGGTGGTGACGACCAGTGGTCTAATATGCTAGGTGGTACTGAACTTATCAGAAGAAAACTTGGCAAGGACGCATATGCAATGACTATTAACCTACTTCTAAACTCAGAAGGTAAGAAGATGGGTAAGACACAGTCAGGTGCAGTTTGGCTTTCAGCTGAAAAGACTTCACCATACGATTTCTACCAGTATTGGAGAAATGTTGATGATAGTGATGTTATTAAGTGTCTAAAGATGTTAACATTCCTTTCATTAGAAGAAATTGCTGAATTTGAAAAGTTAGAAGGTGCTGAAATCAACAAGGCTAAGGAAGTTCTTGCATTTGAACTAACAAAACTTGTTCACGGTGAAGAAGAGGCTACTAAGGCTCAGAATACTGCAAGAACAGTATTTGCCGGTGGTGGTAAAGATGCTAATATGCCATCAACAGACCTAACTAAGGATGAACTAGGCGAGGGTATCCAAATTCTTGACCTACTTGTTAAGTGTGGTCTTATCTCAAGTAAAGGTGAAGGCAGAAGACTTATCACTCAGAACGGTATCTCTGTAAATGACGCTAAAGTAACTGACATTTTCCTAGAAATTAAGGAAGATGACTTTACAAATAATGAACTTGTTATCAAAAAGGGTAAGAAAGTCCACCATAAGGTTAACCTAGTTTAATCAATTAATGTATAATTTTTGTGACATATTGCTTTATTATAATATTATATAACTGCTTATTATGGTTCTCAAAAGTAGGACGAATAGTTCATCTAAAAATATAAATCAAAGTAACCATCTACATTTAGTAGGTGGTTATTTCATTTTATAATATAATATTGTTTGTATCAGTACATAGATTTTTTTAACAAATTAAGCTTAAGCCACAGACAAAATTGAAAAACCCAAATTTGTACTACATATTAATATTTAAGAACAAAATCAGAACAAAATCAAAACTATTAATTTTACTAACACACTAAATTATAATTCAACATAACAGTAACTAAATATACAATTGAAAATCATATAGCAAAATGCACATCGCTATAGGGATAGATTTTGACAAAAGGTCTATTTATATAGTGATTTTTTACATTATTCTACAATTAAATTTATTAAAAGTTACAAAGATAATTCTTATAAAGAAAAATATTAACAAAATTGTTACCAATCCATAATTCTTGTATAGAATAATCTTGTGTATATTATATAAATATCCACTGAATGTTGAGAAATTGCCTTAATTTCCTTGCAATGCAGTAATCAATTTGTTATAATTTTGTTACAGTAATGTAATTATTGTAATTTGCTTATAACAGCGTGTGGTAGACGCTTTTATTTTTGGAGGTTGATCTATGACAAAAATTAAGAGAATATTGACGCTGATTATATGTGTTGCAATTTTAGCAAGTGCAACAGTAATCGGTACATCAACTGCTTCTGCATCCGGGTCAGGTGCCGGGCTAGTAAGTTGGGCTTATCGAGCTTATAACGAACATTGGAAGTATGTTTGGGGTGGTGCTTCAGTTGGCTCTGTTGACTGTAGTGGACTTATCTATTCATATGCCGGTGGTGAGAGAGTAACAGAATCTATGATTGCTGCTTCTCCTGAATCAGGCTCTATCAGTTCAATACCAAGAATTCATGGTCTTGGTCTTTATCAGTATGGTCATGTTGGTGTATATGTTGGTGGTGGCATGGGTATTGATGCTCGTGATGAAATCTCTAATGTATGTCTTGACTCTATTAGTAACAAATCTTGGACTCAGTGGTTTAAGATTTCAGGTGTAAGCTACCCTACATCTGGTTGGCAGGAAGTTGCCGGACAGTATTATTATTACGAAGATGGTCAGTATATCGTAAATACATCAAGAACTATTGATGGTGTTACATATTCATTTGGCTCAGATGGTGCATCTAATAAGACACCTAGTAATATGAGTTCTACTGCAGACTCTTCCTCAAGTAATAAGAAACATAAGAAAAAGAAAACAGCATGGCAGTTAGGTGACTCCGGTAGTCAGGTAACTAAAATCCAGAAGAGACTAAAAGAACTTGGTTTCTATAACGGTGACATTACAGGTTACTTTGGCACAGACACTCAGAAAGCCTACAAGGCATTCCAAACTGCTGCCGGTGTAGTTGTTGACGGTATCTGTGGTAAAACAGATAGAGATATTCTTTATTCCAATAATGCTCCGGTATATGTAGCTCCTACAACTGTAGCAAAGAAGAAAACTACTACAAAGAAAAAGTCAACTAAAAAGACTACAACAAAAACAAAGAAACAAGAAAAAGTTATCTCTGTTGGTGATTATAGCAAAGATGTAACATCAATTCAGAACCAGCTTATCAAGTTAAATTACCTAGAAAAGGGTAATGCAACAGGTTACTTTGGTGAAGATACAGAACAGGCTATTAAGGATTTCCAGGATTATAACGAAATCACTGTAACAGGTTCTGTAGATAGTGCAACAAAGAAAGCTTTATTCAGCAAAAACGCTGTTGCAAATCCTGAAGCTAAGACAGAAGATAATAATGAAGAAAAGCAACTTGCAACCTTTACATTTAAGGATGCTACTGAAGAACCAACTACAATAGCTGAACCAATTTCAACAACAGATGAAACTACTAACAAGTCTGTTGTATTAGAATCAAATCAGCTGGCAAGTAAAGCCCTTGCAGGTGTAACATCAAGCGAAAGCTTTGAACAGGTTACTCCTATTACAAATGAAAGTAGTTCTCAGCTAATTAAATGGCTATGTGTTGTTATTGCCGTAATGGGCAGTGTGTTTGTTCTGGTTACAATTAATGAGAAGAAGAAAGCTCGTCGTAGACGCAGAATGAGACATGCAAGACGCATGAGATAAAGAAATCAGTAAAATATTTCTTGACTTTTGAATATTTTATTTGATATAATTTAATTACCGAGTAGCGAAAAGCGTAAATTCTTTTTAGAGTTTACGCTTTATTTTTTGACTATTTATAATTTTTAATAGCCTAAAAAGCAGTTTTATAAGTTTTTTGAAAATTTTTAAATTTTATAAAATCCTCAGTAGCCTAGTGTTTATGGGAATACTAAAGAATAGGAAAGTAGAAAATAAATAAAAATTCAAAAAAACTGAAAAAAGTTGAAATTTTTTCTTGACAATACGAGTACCCTCTGCTATAATAAATATCGTTGAAACACGGAGGGGTGTCCGAGTGGTTTAAGGAGCTAGTCTTGAAAACTAGTGATACCGAAAGGTACCAAGGGTTCGAATCCCTTCCCCTCCGCCATTTTTATTTTAATGGCGGTTTATTTTTGGAGGATTACTCAAGTGGTGAAGAGGCTCCCCTGCTAAGGGAGTAGGTCGGGTAACCGGCGCGAGGGTTCAAATCCCTTGTCCTCCGCCAAAGCACTTTCTTTATGAAAGTGCTTTTTTACTATAATACATCAATACATTATTTCTAGATTATGATTGTTGGAAAATTTGGAAATATATAAAATAAAATTAAAAAATTAAAATGTTTCCGTAGCTCAGCCGGATAGAGCGACTGCCTCCTAAGAATATGTTGCAACACACACTTTTGATTGGAAAGTGTATGGTAATGTGGTAGAATAATCGTAAATTTAATACACGTCTTCGTAGCTCAGCCGGATAGAGCGTCCGCCTCCTAAGC
>OGMO01001853.1_pt1 | contig 11053 bp, 10 predicted proteins | sample 1573241 | NCBI WGS metagenome assembly OGMO01 (sample SAMEA2581896, study PRJEB24529) | metagenome | biome: Human gut stool | place: China | collected 2011 | reverse complement strand
ATACTCCAATAACCTGCGGCATGGGAGTACCTTCTTTTTCACCCAAATTCCTGTACCATGTATCTTGGGCATATCCGTCTCTTGTCAATACATTGAAATGAGCAAATCCTACCTTGGCATAATCACCGATGAGAAGAAACAGATTCTCAAATTCCTGTATCTTGGTGTATGCATTGGTCGTTTCCGTCGTATCTATATTGATAAACAGATAGTTGATAAATCGATTTTGAGAATCATAGAGAGCAGTAACTTTAGTGTTAAGATTAATAATCCCATTTCTCCGGCTATCTACATATTGATTTATTTTGGAGAAGTCATAATTGATGGAGAAGTTTACATCTTCTTTCGCTCTTAATTTCTCTTTTACTTCTGAAGGAATATTGGGATTATCGAACAGATTAACTCCCAATGCCTCATTCTTGTCAGACAAGCCGAATATTTCAAGCTCTTTATCATTAATATCTACCAGATAACCGTCTTTGTCGTAAAGTTCGACGCCTGCCGGAAGATTCTTATAGATGTTTCTCAATATCTTCTCGCTGTTGTCCAAAGCTAGGCGATCTTCTTTGGCTTGTAACTCCGACTTTCGCAATTCGATGCAAATACTGATAATATTAGCAAGGGAGGAGAAGCATTGATAATCCACATTGCTCCAGCTACGCTGCGTTCTTACCATATCAATTCCCATATAGCCCCATACCTCTTCTTTAGAGATTAGCGGAACTACCATCAGTGACTTGATATCCTGCATCTCCAACGTCTGACGATATTCCGCAGCTTCTTCGGGCATATCGTCCAGCGTGTTCAGTATGATAGCCCTTCTTTCAGCTATCTGATGATTCCACCAGGTAGAAGGGTCCCAGGGAATATTGCTCAAGAACTCCTGTTCCTTGGATATTCCTTCGGCGGTAACCTCATAAGTGCAATCCTGGCGTTGTTCTTTTCGGTTTATTTCGAAGATATAGATACGATCGCCCAAAAATTGGTGAAGGAGATCTCCTAACGTCTTGTTAACCACTTGAGTGACATCATCACATTGCAGAAAAGCAAGCAATGAATATGAAATATTAGTTTGTTGGTAAAGCAAATTGCTCACTTGAAAGAAATCAATGTTTTCATTCGTAGTATCGATCGGTCTGTCAATATATTGCAGAAAGCCCGTCATATTCCTATATCCCTCTTTATCGGGCTTTTGGAAATTAATCTTAGAGTACACCCATATTTCCCCGTTTTTTGCCCGGATTGGGAACATTTGTTCGTATGTCTCCAGATAAGAAAGAGACATATATTCATTTTTAAGACGCAGCCGGTGGTCTTCACGTATTCTTTGGTGGAATTCGGTGAAACTGATGCGGTTACTTTCAAGGCCGAGTAAGTCAACAATAAAGTCAGAGCAGATATATTCTTTATTCTTCAAATCTGACTCCCACCATCCCATTTTGGCCATCTGTGCTATCTGAACGTATTTTTCATAGTCATAATTTGTTTGTTCTTTCATATTGTTTGCTCTTGTTTTCTGTTTTATATTATAAGACACTAGCCGGCAAAGATAAGCATAACTTTTAAATAATGAGGTGTTTGCATATCACAGCAGGATGAAAGTGGAAATTTGGTGCTGAAAAGTGGAAAAAGAGACGAATGAGTACAAACAGGGGATTATTTCGTCTTTCTCTTAGTGAAGAAATGAATTATATAATCTATAATATATATCAGAAGAATGAAAAATACCAGATTATTCATGTTTGCGGCATGCACACTTTTTTTGGCAGCGTGTGGCAGGCAAACCGTGAAGATTATGACTCCGCCGGATGCGTCAAATCGTGTTCTGTTTGGTGCGGAGCAGTTACAGACTACCTTGGATAAAGCCGGTTATCAGGTAATGATGCAACAGGGAGACACGACATTCTCCGATCCCGAAATCAAAACGATTCTGTTGACGGAAGTAAATGACACGACGCTCAAGAAAGAAGGTTTTCATATTTCGACGACGGGCAATTTGACCAAAGTGTCCGGCAGGGATGGGAGTGGTGTCATTTACGGATGCCGTGAACTGATAGACCGTCTGAACGATTCGGAAGGGAAACTGAACTTCCCGGAAGAACTGAAGGACGGACCTGAAATGGTACTTCGCGGTGCTTATGTAGGTTTGCAGAAAATGACTTATCTGCCGGGATATGGTGTTTATGAATATCCTTATACCCCAGAGAGGCTTCTACCCATCCGGGTTTGAAGCCGGCAGTATTTCCGGCAACTGATTGGAGTTGGGAGAAGACGGCAAAAAGTTATGGAGAAACTCCCGAAAGAACTGCTCTCCGAAGATAAAAATACTCGTGTCAGTGTGGCTTATGAAGCAGAAACAGCTGTGATGAAAGGCAAATTTCAAAAGAAAGAACATCGTAAACAAATGGGAGTATTTTTTAGTAAAGGGAACAGTATCGAATGGAATGTTTCTACCGGATTGGTGCAGGTCTATGCGCTTCGCTTCAAATACATGAATACAAGCGGAAAACCAATCCCTGTGTTAATGAAGTTTATTGACGCGAAAAGGGTAGTCTTGAAAGAAGATATACAGATATTTCCGGAGACACCGGACAAGTGGAAAATGATGAGTACCACTACGGGGACATTTATTAATGCCGGACATTATAAAGTGTTACTTTCGGCTGATACTATGGAAGGCTTGGCATTTGACGCATTGGATATTCAATAGGGCTTTTTGAAAGTCAGTTATATAAGCCACATTTCTCATATTCTAATCTTTTCTTATAAATAGAATATAGATGTTATTTTTTTAAGATTCGATACTCTGATTTTAATTATTTGAGAGCCGAGTTTTAAATAATCTCTATATTTGAAATCAAAAACAAAATAACACAATGGAGAGTGATATACCTAATTTTGATTTGCCAGTTGATTATATTGTTGGAGAAGGATATGAGATAGATTTATCAAAAAGGTACAAGAACTTTCCTTGTAGGGTAAGGTCCGGTTTTTTCATCCTCTGTGTTAAGGGAGTAATGCAAACAACAATCAATGGAAATCTTCATCATATTGGTGAAAACGATTTGATAACCTTACTGCCTGGTTATTTTATGGAAATTCTTGATTTCTCACCGGATATTCATATCTATTATGCTGGGTTCTCAGCCGGATTTATAGAAGGTATAAATTTAATGAAATCCACAGAACATCTTCTTCCTGTAATTATGGAAAACCCAATAATAACGTTGTCTCCATTACAAGCTTGTAGCTACAAGATGTTTTATGAATCGTCAATACTGTCATATGCTTCACCTCGTACACAGGCAAATAAAGAGATAGTAAAAGCTGTCCTTACTATGTTCGTTCAGGGAGCCACTGAGATTTACAAGATGCAAAATAACCTGTATCTATCTTCCCAATCAAGGAAGTATGAGATTTATCAGGAGTTTCTGAAATTGGTCATGAAATATTATATAGTTCATCATGGGACTTCCTTTTATGCCAATCAACTGGGGCTTAGTTTGCCACATTTCTGTTCGACAATAAAAAAAGTTGCTGGAAATACCCCATTGGAAGTGATTGCCTCCGTTATCTTAATGGACGCAAAATCCCGGTTAAAATCGACTAATGAGCCTGTGAAGAATATTGCCTTATCTTTGGGATTTAATAATATTTCTTTCTTCAACAAGTTCTTTAAGCAGCATACAGGAGTTACTCCACAAGAGTACAGAGGGCATTAAACTCCTTTCGATTGCCTTTTAAACGGCAATGTCACAATAAAGCGGCTTCCTTTTCCGATTTCCGATTCAACCGAAATACTTCCTTGTAGGTGCTCTACAATCGTTTTGCAGATAGAAAGCCCTAGCCCCGTACCTTGTTTGAAAGTATTGACCTTATAGAAACGGTCGAATATCTCTTTCTGGCATTCTTGCGGAATTCCTTCTCCCGTATCTTCCACAAACAGGTAAACCAATTGGTCTTTCTCTGAATGTGATGTGAAGCCGAAATGGATATAACCTTTCTCTGTAAATTTGCGGGCATTGTTTATGAAATTGCAAATAACCTGTTTCAAGCGTGTCGCGTCGGTATTAATGTAAATGTCATCATCCGGTAGTAACGCTTTTATTTCAATTTCCGGCAACTGTTTTACTGCTTGTTCTTTCTCTATATCTTTCATCATGGATTTTAGGGAACAACAGGAATAAGTGAATTTAATCGTGTTTGATTCTATTTTTGATAAGTCAAGTATATCATCAATCAATCGTACCAAATGCTCGCTGTTGATACTGATTAACCTTACAAAGTCAGCCCGTTCTTCATCGCTTAATTCATTATAAGTGGAAGCAATGACATCTGAGAAACCTACTATCGCATTTAACGGTGTCCGGATTTCATGGCTCATATTTGCCAAAAATGCCATTTTAAGCCGATCACTTTCTTCTGCTTTTTTACGAGCTTCAATCAGAGTGTTTTCTATATCTTTATATTCCTGAATACTCATACAGATTCCCACTAACCGATAAGGATGTCCGGAGATATTTGCGATATACGTGGATTGTCCTTCAAACCATTCCCATGTACCGTCTCCACGACGCAATCGAAATGGAACAGCTTTATCAAATGTTTCAATGCCGCTGAGTTGTACGACAAAGGCATCAGCCATAGTTTGTCGATCGTCCGGGTGAATCATGCTTACATATTCTTCCATTGTTAAGGTGTTGTTTTCTCCAGCCGGAATACCCAAATGGGTAAAATAACGATTATCTAAAGTAAACTCACTTCGATTTATATCGTAATACCAAGGATATATTCTGGTCCTTTGCAAAGCAGTGTTCAGAATATATTCTTGTGTGAGTTCCACTGTAATATTACGAAAAAAGAACAAGATGGTTTTTAAGTTTCCTTTATTTCTGATTGTAGCAAATTCTCCCCTTATAGGGAATTGTGTATGGTCTACTTGCTCCTGTATATAGGTATGTTCTGGAAGTGTATATATCCTCTCACCTTGACTAATCTTCTCTAAGATAGTTGACAAAATATCTTCTTTATTATTCAATAGCTTGAATATCTGACTTGTAGGGAGGGGCATCATTGTATTGACAGATGAATGAACATGAAGTTCTGTAAGAGCTTGCTGATTTAGTTGTATGATTTTTCCATTTATATCCAATATAATAACTCCGTCAGGTAGAATATTCAGCAATTCATCATCGTAGAGTGTTTGTTCGTTCACTTCCATGTGTTGTTGTTTTAATGCAAAGTATGAAGTAATAAATATAATTCCATAACAAAGAAACTCATTTCTTTTGAAGATAATACTACTTTAATGAATGTTTTTGAGCTTGTTTATATCGCTATTTTAATTTGCAATATATTGAGTGTTAATATGATATTCTCTTTTTAAGATTCGATATTCATATTTTAATCAGTGCTTTTATAGAGTACAAAAAGACTCCTCATCCGTCTACTTGATATGAAGAAAAAAGAACGAATGAAAATATATACTTTACTGTTTGGGGCATTGGTCGTTTGTCCGATGCAGGCACAGACAGTACATGATTGGGAAAACCACCATGTACTTCAAATCAATCGGAAACCGGCACGGGCTGCGTTTATTCCTTTCTCCACACAGAAAGGAGACTGTTCGGTATGCTTGGATGGAATGTGGAAATTCAGATGGACACCTGTACCTGACGAAAGAATCGTTGATTTTTATCAAACGAATTTTAATGATAAGGACTGGACTGATTTTCCGGTTCCTGCTAATTGGGAAATCAACGGATATGGTACTCCAATTTATGTATCAGCCGGTTATCCATTTAAGATAGACCCTTCGCGAGTAATGGGGGGAACCCAAGGCGGATTATGCGACTTATCAAGAAAGGAATCCGGTAGGGCAGTATCGGCGGCTTCTTATGGGTATTGGCAGATGAAGGTGTGAAACGCGTGGATATGGACGGATTCATTGATAATCAAGGCAACTTTGGCGTTGACGGTATTGTAGGGCCACATCACGAAAAGGAAGGTAGCTATGATGCGTATATCGGAGTATATCAGCCTTGTGACGGCCGAAACCGAGTGCTTTATACACTTCCCGAAAGTGGAATTTCTGTTTTGAATGTGATTCCACCGGTACGTAATAAGGTAAACTCAACGGATTTGTGCTGTCCTTCTTCACAAGCTAAGTGGGTGAATGGTTCCCAAACGGGGCGGATTGTTTTCCGGTTTATGGAATAAATAAAAAAAGGTGCTGACACCTGACATGATATTTAATTTTAAAAGTCATACAAATAAAGCAGAACAAAGATAATAATCATTATCTTTGTTCTGCTTTATATATTCTGATTACCGAAACGTTATAATACTACTCACACATGATGAAACATCTTTTTTCTTTTCTGATAATAGCTTCTTTGCTGTTATTTGGTTGCCGTTCAAAAACACAAAGTAATTTTCAGCCTGAACTTTCTGAACAAGCGGAGGAAAGCTATTCTTTACCTGAAGAATACGCTGAAGAAGTGATTGTTACAGGCAAGGTGCTGAACCGGGATTTTTATCCTAATGAAAAAGATTTGACTCTTATTATTCCTTTTTTTAGAAAAATGGAGAATCAGTACTGTGCACCTATCCAAAAGGATGGATCATTCTCTTTCCGTTTTCCTATTTTTGCAAAAATAAGGGAGATTTCTATTCGTAATTATGCCGAACATTTGTATGTGCATCCGGGGGATAGTGTATACGTAGAGATTGATTTTAAAGATATGTTTCATCCCAAAGTAACGGGTGATGCTGAAAAATTAAACCAAGAAATATTGGCTTTTACTGAGAATGCTTATTACTATATACAGAATTATAGTATAGGATCTAATTTGAATAATAATGATTTTGAAACAGAACTTAAAAGGGAGTATAATCTTCGTTTGGAACGTAGGCAAGAGTATATACAAAAATATAAGCCGTCAGAAGAAGTTGAATTTCTCACAGAAGAACTATTGAAACAGGATTATTATTATGCTTTGCTACTTTATGCTTCTCACATCCAAGATGAAACTGGTAAGGAGTTGGAGCGCTATCATGCGTTGTTGCCTGAAATTAACGGGCTTTACCATAAAGGCATACTATCAGCACGTTTATTTGATATTGCTGAAAGTGTAGAAAACTATGTTTTATTTGGAATGGCTTTGAAAAATAGGAAATATCCGAAGATAGAGGATATGATGTCTCTAATTGGGGAGAACACATTGAATCAGTATTTGTATACAAAGATGATGGCTAATTGTTTGACGGCTAATGATACACTTGCTTTAGCAAAACGACACGCACAGTTTGATTCAATAGTGAAGATGCCGCATTTACGTGCACAGATTACCCAAATATATAATCGGACTAAGTCATATTTGGAAAATCCTCAATCGGTTTCCGATAATTTATTGTATGGGGTATTTCATGAAAATGCAAGTCAAAAAACGTCTATGTCATTTATGGAACCTATTTATGAAATGCTCGAGAAAGATCGTGGAAAAGTGATCTATTTTGATTTTTGGGTTAAGTGGTGCCCTCCTTGTTTAACGGAGATGGAACCGTTGAAGCAGTTACGCAGTAAGTATTCTACAAAAGATTTGGTCATATATTCTATATGTGGCAGCGAACCGAAAGAGGAGTGGGAGGAGTGCCTGGATAAGTATTCATTGAGGAACCGGGGAATTGAATGTATTTATGCAAATGATTTTTTTGGAAAAGAAAATTATCAGAAGATTTGTAACCAATGGAATGTGCATGATATGCCATATTATATCTTGATAAACAGAAAAGGACAGATTATTGATTTTGGTAGTTCGGCACGTCCGAGTAATCCGAATTTGCGATCTAGAATTGAGGAGGCGGTTAAAAATATAAAATAACTTTTTATTTATTTTACTCAGAAGTAGAGGATAGTGAGTACAAAACGGCCGGATTTCCGTCTTTATTTTAGTAAAAATATAGATTGGAATGGAAAGCCGACTGAAACATCGAATATTTGTATTTTCTTTATTGGTATGGACTGTTATATGTCCTTCCGGTACTCAACAAACACATTCGCTTCGCGAACAATTCTTGAATCCGTCCGATGAATCCCGATCCGGTGGAACTTTCACCGGAAGTGAAACAGAAGATTAATGAATTAAAAGAGGCAGGCGTGTTGCTTCCCGTTATTCCATCTAAGGAAGACGATTTATTTTATTGCTAATCAAAGGATTGATACAGTCTTTCACAGTAGCTTATTTTTTAGCTCTGTGAAAGGCTGTGTTTTTGTTTTCGGATATTTAATGAGAAAATATTCAAGAATAAGGCTTCTGCTATGACTCTTTTTTGTACTTTTGCAGCCGATTTAAAAATACCACATGCATGAAGACAAGCGAATCTTTATTATCTATAGGTAAATTCATAGCCGAATATTCAGCCCATCTAATGGGAGCGGGGGTACATACCTCCCGTGTTGTACGCAATTCCAAACGTATCGGAGAAGCTTTTGGCTTAGATGTCAAACTGGGCGTATTTCATAAAAATATCATTCTTACTATCATCGATAAGGAGACAAACGAAGCCTGCAACGAGGTTATAGATATTCCTGCACATCCCATCAGTTTTGAGCATAACTCCGAACTAAGCGCTTTGAGTTGGGAAGCAGTAGACAATCATTTGTCATTGGAAGAATTGAAAGACAAATACAAGAAGATTATTTCTGCTCCGCGGATACATCCGCTTTTCGTTTTACTACTGGTAGGATTTGCCAATGCGTCTTTCTGCAAATTGTTCGGCGGTGATTTAATTTCGATGGGAATTGTGTTCTCGGCTACCATTACAGGATTCTACCTGAAACAACAAATGCAGGCGAAAAAGATCAATCATTATGTTGTATTTATAGTCTCGGCTTTTGTTGCTTCCCTGTGTGCTTCCACCGCGCTGATTTTCGACACAACTTCGGAGATTGCCATGGCAACCAGCGTGCTTTATCTTGTGCCTGGGGTGCCTTTGATTAATGGCGTGATTGATGTGGTAGAGGGATATGTATTAACAGGATTTGCCCGTCTGACAGAGGCTTCTTTGTTGATTGTCAGCATCGCTATCGGACTTTCCTTCACATTATTAATGGTAAAAAACAGTTTAATTTGATATGATAGCACTTGACATTCTTACGGATGGATTTTTTGCAGCAATAGCAGGTATAGGATTTGGTGCGATTTCCGATCCTCCTTTGCGTGCATTCAAAATGATTGCCATACTGGCAGCACTGGGACACGCCTGTCGTTTTTGTTTGATGACCTATTTAGGCGTGGATATTGCCACAGGTTCGTTGTTTGCCGGATTAGTCATCGGCTTCGGTAGTTTGTGGTTAGGGAAAAAAGTATATTGCCCGATGACGGTATTGTACATTCCGGCGTTGCTTCCTATGATTCCGGGAAAGTTTGCATACAACATGGTATTTTCACTTATCATGTGTCTGCAAAATGTGAATGATCCGGATAAGCTGGACAAGTTTATGTCGATGTTCTTCTCTAATACTCTGATAGCAAGCACAGTGATTTTCATGTTGGCGGTAGGAGCTACGTTCCCGATGTTCCTGTTCCCACATAGAGCCTTTTCATTAACAAGACACTAAAACGAACTTTTATGGAGATTTTTTGGAGAACAATTGCATATTATAATTCAGCTACTTGGCTGTTACAGATAGTTATCATTCTGATTGGTATTGCATTGACCGGATTGCTTATCGGCAGACCACGTCCGTGGGTGAAAATGGCGATGAAGTTCTATATGATAGGTCTGTATACGTGGATTTCTCTGGTCTACTATTATATCTACTGTGAAGAGCGTAGCTATAATGGGGTGATGGCTATGTTTTGGGGTGTGATGGCTATCATTTGGATATGGGATACGATTACGGGATATACTACCTTCGAACGTACCCACAAATATGATCTACTGTCTTATGTCCTGTTGGCAATGCCTTTTATATATCCTTTGGTTTCATTGGCACGCGGACTTTCATTCCCGGAAATGACTTCTCCGGTCATGCCTTGTTCGGTAGTTGTGTTTACCATCGGATTGTTATTGCTGTTTGCGCAAAAGGTCAATATGTTTTTGGTATTGTTCCTTTGCCACTGGTCGCTGATCGGATTATCCAAAACTTATTTCTTTCAGATTCCGGAAGATTTCTTGTTGGCAAGTGCCACGATCCCCGGCCTGTATCTTTTCTTTAGGGAGTATTTCCTGAATAATCTGCATGCCGACACCAAGCCGAAAGCAAAATATATCAATTGGCTGTTGATAAGCGTTTGCGTCGGACTGGCCGTGTTGCTGACTACTACCATGTTTTTGGAATTGGTTCCGAAAGGTTAATCCGGAAACATAGAAGATATTCAAATCAAAAAAGAGGCCGTTCAAAAAAGCCTTGATTTTACAAAATCGTCCTTACTACGATAGGTTGTAGTAAGGACGATTTTTCTTTTAGAAACTTTGGGAACAGTTTCTTTTATATATCGTATCGTTTACTTAATTGCGTAGAATATCCGTAAGGCACACTGCATCACTGCATCAGGCAACCATTTTTTGCTCTTCGCAAACAACACCTGTATCCATGGACCTACTTTCGTCCGAAAAGGAGGATTGGTACGTTCCACTATCTTACAGATGGCAGCACCCAACTTCTGCGGATGGCATCCATTACGTTCCTCTTTTTCTATAATCTCCAATGATTTCAGAAAACTTTCTCCGTAATCAGCATCCAGTCTTGTCTGTTCGGAGATATTCCGGTTATCAGTAAATCCGGTGTTGAAATCTCCCGGTTCTACTACACAAACCTTTATATGGAACGGATGAACCTCTAAAGCCAATGCTTCGCTATATCCCTCCACTGCAAATTTCGAAGCAGAATAAAATCCCTGATAGGGGATTCCCATTACACCACCGATAGAGCTGATATTGATAATCTTGCCCTTTCGCGCCTTTCTCATAGATGGCAAAACTGCTTTACACATATTCACTACACCGAAGAAGTTTGTATTCATTTGTATATTCACTTCTTCTTCAG
>OGMO01001849.1_pt1 | contig 11099 bp, 10 predicted proteins | sample 1573241 | NCBI WGS metagenome assembly OGMO01 (sample SAMEA2581896, study PRJEB24529) | metagenome | biome: Human gut stool | place: China | collected 2011 | reverse complement strand
TGGTCTTTAAGCTGCAATAGCGGCTCACGTCCTCCCAAGGCACGGCAGATACACCCGCAACCGGACGGCCGAACTCCTCGTAGGCACGGATCAACTGGGCACAGACCGGATCCTCGCCCCAGATCACGTCATCGCCATAAATGACCACAAAGGGATCATCGCCGGTAAAGGCCTTGGCGGTGTTTACCGCATGGCCCAGACCCAGCGTCTCCTTTTGACGCACAAACAGGATGTTGGCCATATTGGCGATGCCCAGACACTCCTCCAGCATCTTTTCCTTGCCGGGCTTTGCCAGCTTTTCCTCCAGCTCGGGGCTGCGGTCAAAATGATCCTCAATAATGCTCTGGTTGCGGCCCAGAATGATCAGGATATCGGTAATACCGGAGCGGACGGCCTCCTCCACCAGATACTGGATGGCGGGCTTATCCACGATGGGCAGCATTCCCTTGGGCATCGCCTTGGTGGCGGGCAGTACACGGGTGCCAAGACCTGCAGCCGGAATAACGGCTTTGGTGACTTTTTTCATGATGATTCTCCCATATTCTCATTTTATGCACGGCGAACCGCGTTTTTCAGCAGGATCCCCATCCTGCATGAACCGTTATCAGATAAAGGTGCCTACCAGTGCGTTCAGATCCGGCCCCAGCAGCATGGAGCAAAGGCTGCCTACTAGCATCAGCAGGATGAACGCTCCGATGCAGGCTGCAAAGCTGACACCGCCCTGTGCGTTCAGCACGGCGCGGCGCTGCTCCGGGTCCGGGAACTCGGCACGAATGCGGCGGATGCGTGCCGCTGCGCTGCGGCGGTAGAGCCACTTGCCATACAGCCCCCGCACCAGCATCAGTGCAAAGCTGAGAAGGGACATGATGCGGCTCAGCACTACCAGCGTAGAGGCGCTGATCCCGGCGGTCAGGGGACTTCCGGTGGTCTGCATCATACTAATCAAGGTGGGAATGAACAGCAGCAGTTCTGCGGCCAAAAAGCCGAAGGCGGGCTTCCACGCCTTGCGGTAGAAAAAGTAGAACGGGCCGAACAGCAGCGCTGAAAAACTCATGGAGATCTTGGAGTGACGCAGCTGCATCTGGCTGTAATCGTTCAGGTAGACCGGCGCGGCTGTGCCGATAAAATCCACCCAGTCCTGATAGGGGACGCCGTCGATCAGTTCATCCTTGCCAAAAGCGGCGCGCACGTTGCGGTGCACCGGGTCAACGACCTTTTCGGTAAAATTACGGTACATTTCGTCCCGGTACATCCTGCTGTAATCAAAATCCCGGTTCTGCTCGGCGCTGGCGGCAGCACGGTCGTTGGGCTGTTCTGCGCTCTCAGGGGGCAGGGCAGCGCCGCAGCAGCGGCAGACACTCTCGCTGCGCAGGGTGCGCTCCCCGCAGGTGGGACAGGTGCGCAGCTGCGCATCCTGATAAGGAAACTTCCATTCATAGCCTGCGCCATGGGCTGGGGCGTGGATGCACAGACCCATCTTCTCGTAACAGGTGCGGTGATAGGGTGCACCGCAGTCCGGGCAGACCACGATGTCGTCCTGAAGGGTCAGCGGCTTGCCGCAGCCCTCACAGGGACAGCCATAATATTTCGGCATGATATCCTCCTGTGAAATCGATCATACTGGTATTATACTCCCCCGGGCATGAAAAGAAAAGGTGAAAATCTTTAAAAATCCGGCAAGATAGTATTTTTCCTCTTTACTTTATCACAGATTCTCGGTATACTAATGAAGTATCTGTGTATAAACTGTGTCTTTTGGCGGAGCAGAAAATGCGCGCTGCGCGTGCGTTTTGCACCCTGCCGGGGACATTATTGTTATGATGTAAACCCTTGAACGAGAGGAACTTAGAGAATGATCACGACTGATGAACTGAAAGTGCAGTTGGCCGAGCACGCCAAGGCCGTTAAGGACCTGGAGGAAGCACTGGCCATTGAAGCAAGCCGCAAGCGCGTGCAGGAGCTGGAGCACACCATGTCCCGCCCCGGCTTTTACGATGATGCAGAGCTGAGCAAGAAGGTCTTTGACGAAGTCGGCGACCTGAAGGGTAAGCTGAACCGCTTTGAAAAGCTGCAGGGCCTGTACGATGACGCTGAGACCATGCTGGAGATGCTGGACGAGGAGTACGACCCCGCCATGATCCCCGAGGCCGAGGAGGCCGTGAACACCGTGGGCAAGGCTGTGGAGGAACTGCAGCTGATGACCATGCTGAACGGCGAGTACGACCACAGCAACGCCATCCTTACCTTCCACGCAGGCACCGGCGGCACCGAGGCACAGGACTGGGCCGAGATGCTGTATCGTATGTATAATAAGTGGGCACAGGCACATGGCATGACCGTGGAGGTGCTGGATTATCAGGACGGCGACGAAGCCGGTCTGAAGAGCGCTTCCATGATGGTCAAGGGCGCCAACGCCTACGGTCTGCTCAAGAGCGAGAACGGCGTGCACCGTCTGGTGCGTGTCTCTCCCTTTGACGCCAACGCCCGCCGCCAGACCAGCTTTGCCTCTCTGGAGGTTATGCCCGAGCTGGACAACACTATTCAGGTGGACATCCGCCCCGAGGATATCGAGATGCAGGTGTACCGCTCCTCCGGTGCCGGCGGCCAGCACATCAATAAGACCTCCTCTGCTGTCCGGCTGATCCACAAGCCCACCGGCATCGTGGTCAACTGCCAGACCCAGCGCAGCCAGTTCCAGAACCGCGACTATGCTATGGAAATGCTGAAGGCGAAGCTCTATCAGATCGCCAAGCAGCAGCACATGGATAAGATCGACGACATCAAGGGCGTACAGAACGAGATCGCCTGGGGTCACCAGATCCGCAGCTATGTGTTCATGCCCTACACCATGGTCAAGGATCACCGCACCAACTACGAGACCGGCAACGTGGATGCCGTGATGGATGGCGATATCGATGAGTTCATCTTTGCCTACCTCAAGGCCGCCAGCCGCGGCGAGCTGCAGGACGCATAAGCGCCTGTCTCTGTAAAAATCATAACCGCACCTGTGTCCATTTTTGGATGCAGGTGCGGTTTTTTCGTGCTTGTCTGCGCATACTAACCCCGAAAAATGCGCAGGGAGGCCGTAAAATGTCCAAGCACAGCATCGTCAGGTGGATAAAGATGATAGGGGTTTATCTACTGGTGGCCGCCGTGGCGGCGCTGGGCTGGCTGTGGTGCGTCCTGCCGGAGAAAGTCTATCTGGAACCGGAGCAGCCCCTTGCGCTGCCCCGCTTTGGCTGGGTGGAACCGCTGCGCGGACACGGCAGCCGCAATGTGGCCAGCACCCGGGCAGCGGGCAGCTATCAGACCACGCTGGCGCTGGGCGGCTGGCTGCCGGTCAAGACCATCCGTGCCACCGTGATGCAGCGCCCCACGGTCACGGTGTGCGGCACGCCCTTTGGGGTGAAGATGTTTTCAGAGGGAGCGCTTGTGGTGGGCTTTTCCGAGGTACACACCGCCGCCGGTACAGTGAACCCCGCAAAGCAGGCGGGGCTGCGGCTGGGCGACCGGGTCATCCGCATGGGAAACACGGTCACCGAGACCAACGAGCAGGTCCATGCTGCACTGGAAGCCGCCGCCGGTGCGGCGGTGGAGGTGGTCTACGTCCGCAAAGGAGAGCAGCGGCAGACCACTCTTTTGCCGGTGTGGGATACGCAGAACGCCCAGTGGCGGGCAGGAATGTGGGTGCGGGATTCCTCCGCCGGGGTGGGCACTCTGACCTTTGTGGATGCGCAGGCCGGGGTATTCGCCGGGCTGGGTCACCCCATCAGCGACAGCGACACCGGCGAGCGGGTTGCCCTGCGCAGCGGCGAGATCGTGGCCTGCCAGATCGTGGGCTGCACCGGTGGTACCGCCGGCAGCCCCGGAGAGCTGAAGGGCAAATTTATCAGCGACCACGCCCTTGGCAGGATCTGCATCAACGGCGAAAATGGTGTTTACGGCACGGTAAGCACCGCCATTGCCGGGCAGCAGACAGAGCTTGCCTTTGCGCAGGAGGTGCTGCCCGGCGCGGCAGAGATCCTGACCACCACCAGCGGCGAAACGCCCCGCAGCTACCGTGTCTATATTGAAAAGGTGAACGACGCCGACCCGCGCCGCAACATGGTGCTGCGCGTCACCGACCCGGCACTGCTGGCGCAGACCGGCGGCATCGTGCAGGGAATGAGCGGCAGTCCCATCCTGCAAAACGGGCGGCTGGTGGGCGCGGTGACCCATGTGCTGGTCAACGACCCGACACGAGGCTACGGTATTTTTGCACAAACCATGCTGGAACAGGCGCATTCCGTGCCCGGAACGGACGCAGCAGCATAAAAAAGTATGACATTCGAGCAGAATTTCCATAATTTCCCAAAATAAACCGTTGAACTATCTGGAAAATTATGGTAAAATCCATGGTGTTAAGGGAACTGCACACATTGGAGGAAACAACCATGGATAAAGTGAGATTCTTGATGTCGGATACCGGTGCTCAGATCACAGAAGCCTGTCGTGAGGCGCTGGAGCAAAAGGGCGTGGAAGTGACCGTTGTGGAAAAGGATGGAAACAAGGTTTTACAGAAGATGCTGGCCGTTCGCCCGCAGGTAGTGCTGTTGGACGCCTTTATGCCCGGGCTGGACGCGCTGGCGGTCAAGCAGCGCTACAACGCCGCAGGAGAGCGCCACACCTCGTTTTTCGTCACCGGCGCGTTCCAGAGCGAGGAGATGGTACAGGAGCTGCTGGACGAGGGCTTTGCCTACTATTTCGTCAAGCCCTTTGACGAAAGCGTCCTTGCCGCCCGGGTGCTCAAAGCAGCCAGCGGACAGGAAAAGCACCTGCTCCACACCAGCGTGGACAGCGACGAGCTGACCGTCACCGAAATATTGCACCAAATTGGCGTGCCCGCGCACATCAAGGGCTACCAGTTCCTGCGGGATGCCATCCTGCTCACCATGAACGAGCCGGAGTACATCAACGCTGTGACCAAGCGCCTGTACCCGGAAATCGCCAAGAAAAACGGCACCACCGCCAGCCGCGTGGAGCGCGCCATCCGCCACGCCATCGAGGTTGCGTGGGACAGGGGAGATGTGGATACCCTCAATAGCTACTTTGGCTATACCATCCATAACCTGCGCGGAAAACCCACCAACTCGGAGTTCATTGCGATGATAGCTGACAAGATGCGGCTGGATAAACGGCAGAGGGTGGGGTAAAAATATATCGTTGGTATGAAGCTTCGAATTCCATTATCTCCCACAACTGGACGACTATGCCGATAAAGATAGTGAAAATAGGTATGGGCGTATGGAATCAGGCCGATAAATAGCTTAAATTCAAGGCAATAAATCTCCTGTATTTATTGGGTGTAGTGCCCGATGCGTACAGGAGGTTTTCTTTTATGTTTGCGCGTGATGTTGAGATGTTCATTGAGCACTGCGAGAACAAAGGATTAGCTACAAAGAAGCTATGAGCAGACCCTGCGGCTTCTCATGCTGTGGTTGGATGAGCAAGGTATCACACAGACCGAAAAATCACCCATCTTATTATTCCTCGCGGCGCCGCCAAGACCATTTGAGTAAATCAAACGACCTTTTGGTAGACTTCGCCATTTGGACGAAGGTATAGTTCCGTAGGTGCAGAAGGCTTGTTCAGTGCATCCTTGACCAAAACAAGAAGCGGAGACTCTGGCTGTGCATTCAACGCATCGGACAACTCCAGAATTTTGTGCTCGCTTGCAGACACATCGCCTTTGAGCAGACCTTTCTTTTTGCTTTCGATTTCCTTATTGACTTTATCAGAAAAGGTTTTAAGAGCACCAATCATGCGGTTCTGGCTGAGAGCAAACAAAGGTTTTGCATCGGCTTTGATATTTGTAAGGTAAGATTTGTTCCAATTTTGCGCATAGTAAGCTTCCATAATGGTGCTGATTGCGTAAAGCTGAGAAGCAAGGTCGATGCCCTGCTTGTTTTGCAATACGGTTCTGGCTTGATTTTCGTTGGTTTTTGCGCCAACAGAATCCTCCAACTGCTCTGTGTAGAATTCCATGTCAGCCACGGCCTTGATTTTTGCACGTTGCAGGTTGCCGATGGTAGCCATACGCTGCGGTTCACTGAGCATAATGGTCGAATAGTTTGCAAGTGCATACTTAACGAATGTAAGTTCAGATAACAATTCTGTGCGTTTGGAAGCCTGAAGAAATACCAGAAGGTCGTCCAGTTTTCGATTGACTTCTGTTAGCTTGGAACTGATATCTGCGAGGAAATACTGTCCGGTGGCAAAAGAAGCAATGCTGAACATCTGAAAAGTTGCAACTGATGCGGGATCAACCTTATACAGAGAAGCAGTGCCTGCAAAATGTCCAGTGGCATCTACCATAGTTGTGGACTGACCACCCTGATTCAAGTTCATCAATGCACCATGGATGCCTTTTGGAAAACGGAGCACATACGTATTGGAAACAGCATCGGCCGCAGCTTGTGTAGGAATCAGCTGCAATAACGAATTGGCAGCAAGACCTGACTGCTCGGGAAACTCGACCTTTTTGAAACGGGTCGAATCATCGAAATCAGGATGAGTTTCACAAGGTGAAATCTCGCAATTGAAATCTGCGGGACGCAGTTGAGAATCAGACATAGTTTCAGACCTCCTCCACATAAAAACAAGCGGATAGTCCAGTATAACACGGGGAAGGGCATGGTTGCAATACTCATAAAGAAGGAGGATGAAACTTGTACTATAATGACCAGATTTGGCGCTGGGGTGTCAAAGGTATGAAATGGGGCATTCGACGCGGCTAGAACAAGGATGGAACGCTGACAGAAGCAGGTGAAAAACGGTATAAGCGGAATGTTACTGGCAACGACAAAAAGAAAACGGCATCAAAGGCCAGAAGCGGGGTGTAAGGCACTAGCGCGATGAATCTACTCACCATGAACGAGCCGGAGTACATCAACGCTGTGACTAAACGCCTGTACCCGGAAATCGCCAAAGAGAACGGAACCACCGCCAGCCGGGTGGAGTGCGCCATCCGCCACGCCATCGAGGTGGCATGGGATACCCTAAAGGCTTCATCTGAGAAAGGTGAAGCCTTTTCTCTTTGCATTTTCCTTCCCATCTGGTACAATGATGCAGAAGGGAAGTGACAAAATGCCGGAAGTGGATGTGATCCGTGCGCAGCTGTTTGCGCTGCAAGATAAGGAATATCGGGTCTTTTACAGCCGCCTGATGCCCACCCTGCCACCGGAAACGGTGATCGGGGTGCGAGTGCCGCTGCTGCGCAAGCTGGCAAAACAGCTAGCAAATACCCCGGAAGCGGAGACATTTCTGCAAAAACTACCGCATTTTTATTATGAAGAAAACGCCCTCCACGCCTTTCTGCTGGAGGCTGTCCGGGACTACGGCGCGGCGCTGGAGGCTACCGAGCATTTTTTGCCCTATGTGGATAACTGGGCAGTCTGCGATTGCTTCAGCCCCAAGGTGTTTGCGCAGCATAAGCCGGAGCTGCTGCCTGCTATCCGACGCTGGCTGGGCTCTGACCGGACGTATACCGTGCGCTACGGGATCGGGATGCTGATGCGGTATTATCTGAACGATGCCTTCCGGCCGGAATATCTGGCTTGGGTGGCGGCGGTGCACAGCGAGGAATACTATGTCAATATGATGCGGGCGTGGTATTTTGCCACGGCACTGGCAAAGCAGCCCGCAGCGGCACTGCCGTGGCTGACCGATAGGCGGCTGGACGTGTGGACGCACAACAAGACCATTCAGAAAGCGGTGGAAAGCTACCGCATCCCCCCGGAACAAAAGCAAGCTTTGCGGGCACTGCGCATTCGTTCACAAAAGCTTTGCGAAGAACGACGCGTTTGACTGTTTACAATGTGGCGAATTTATTGTAAAATATAGTATAGTAAAAATGCCGGGTCTATCCGGCGAAAGATAAAATAGGTGGTGTTTGGATTATGGCATTGAAATATAAGCGTATCCTTCTGAAGATCAGCGGCGAGGCGCTGGGCGGCGAAAAGGGCATGGGCTTTGACGAGCCCACCATGGACGCTATTTGCGGCGGCGTGAAAAAGGCCCATGAGCTTGGCGTGCAGATCGGCATCGTTGTGGGCGGCGGCAACTTCTGGCGCGGCCGCTCCAGTGGTAAAATGGAGCGCACGCTGGCCGATAAGATCGGTATGCTGGCTACGGTGATGAACGCACTGGCTGTCTCCGATAAGCTGGAGCAGCTGGGCGTGCCTACCGAGGTGTTCACCTCGATCACCATGCCGCAGGTGGCCCCTGCCTTTACCCGCAAGGACGCTCTGCGCGCCATGGATGAGGGCAAGATCGCTGTGTTCGGCGGCGGCACTGGCAACCCCTTCTTCTCTACCGATACGGCTACCGCGCTGCGCGCCGTGGAGGTGAGCGCCGACGTGATGTTTAAGGCTACCATGGTGGACGGCGTTTACGATAAGGACCCCCACAAGTACCCGGATGCCAAAAAGTACGATACCATTACCTTTACCAAGGTGCTGGAAGATCAGCTGGCCGTTATGGACGGCACCGCAGCTACCATGTGCCGCGACAACAAGCTGCCCATTCTGGTGTTTGATCTGGCCGACCCGGACAACATCGCACGGGCTGTGCAGGGCGAGAACGTGGGCACGCTGGTCTACGAGGGCTGAGCATAGCGCCCCGGTGCAACTGCATACGATTGGATAGAGCAGCAGCGGCGCAGTGCGCTGCCTGCATGGATCAATAGAATAAAGAAACAGGAGAACAACGACAATGAGCAGCAACACCAAGGTTTTCGAAGATAAGATGAAGAGCTCTGTGGAGCACCTGAGCCGCGAGCTGGCCGCTGTGCGCGCAGGCCGTGCAAACCCCGCCGTGCTGGATAAGGTGGTCGTGGACTACTACGGTGCTCCCACCCCCATCCAGCAGGTGGCCGCTGTGGCCGTCTCTGAGGCACGCACCCTCACCATCACCCCTTGGGACCGCACCCTACTGCGTCCCATCAGCAAGGCGATTATGGCCAGCGATGTGGGCATTACCCCCATTGATGACGGCGTTACCATCCGCCTGAACTTCCCCGCACCCAACGAGGAGCGCCGCAAGCAGCTGGCAAAGGAAGTCTCCAAGCTGGGCGAGGACGCCAAGGTTGCCGTGCGCAACGTGCGCCGCGACGCCATGGATAAGGCCAAGGCTATGAAGAAGGCCGGCGAGCTGACCGAGGATACCCAGAAGACCATGGAAGAGGATGTCCAGAAGCTGACCGATAAGTATATCAAGAATATTGATGCTGCCGTGGAAGAAAAGCAGAAGGAGATTATGGCCGTCTGATCCGCAGCACACAATAACAATTGGGAGGTGCCGTGCGCTGGTGAAAGGTGCGCGGCACTTTTTGCAGGGCAGCCCTGCTGCCGGGAGGTATAAATGGCACACCCCAAAGAATTTGCCGAGGGGCTTTCCATCGGCATCATCATGGACGGCAATGGCCGCTGGGCGAAAAACCGCGGCCTGCCCCGCACCGCAGGACACAAAAAAGGTGCGGCGGTGTTCAAGGATATTGCCAACTATTGCGATGAGCTTGGCGTAGCATCGGTGTATTTCTACGCCTTCTCCACCGAGAACTGGAAGCGCCCGCTGGAAGAGGTGGGAGCCATCATGAAGCTGTTCGCCCAGTACCTCATCGAGGGCTTTGACTACAAGAACCGCAATATCCGCATTAAGTTCTTAGGCGACCGCACCGCACTGGATCCCAAGCTGCAAAAGATGATGAATGAACTGGAAGGGGACTCTGCCTGCAAGACCGGCATGACCCTGAACATCGCTATCAACTACGGCGGCCGCCCGGAGATCGTGCGGGCAGCGCAGCAGCTGGCCGCAAAGGCTGTGGCGGGCGAGATCCGCCCCGAGGACATCAACGAGCAGATGATGAGCGATGCCATGTACACCGCCGGACAGAAGGACCCGGACTTTATCCTGCGTCCCAGCGGAGAAAAGCGGCTGTCCAACTTTATGCTCTGGCAGGCCGCCTATTCGGAACTGGTGGAGATGGATGTGCTCTGGCCGGACTTTACCCGCGCCGATCTGGACACCGCCATTGAGGAGTTCAACCACCGCAGCCGCCGGTTCGGCGGCATCTGAGCGGCAATCTGTCCGTATTGCAAACCCTGCACCTAAGGTGCAGACCCGACAGACCCGGTACTTCCTCGGGTCGGAATGCGTTGCCCTGCAAGGGGCTGCTGCCGGAAGAACAAAGGAGATCAAACCTATGAAAACACGCATTATTACTGCGATCGTGGGCATTCTGGTGCTCATTGGCGTGATGTTTACCTTCGACACCATGGTGTTCAATCTGGTGATCGCAGCCATCACCCTGATCGCCATCCACGAGATTTACAGCGCCCTCGGCTTTGAAAAAAAGGACTGGCTCATGTACGCAGTGCTGGTACCATACACATTGCTGGTCATGCTTTCCAGTTACAGCGCCATGCGCAAGCTGGTCATGCCCATGTCTTTTGTGCTGGTCACCTTTTTTGCTATCTATCTGGTGGTGCGCAACGGCATCATCAGCTACCAGAAGGCCAGCGGTCTTTTGGTGTTTTCGGGCATCGTAATCTTCTGCTTCTACTCTTTTATCCTGCTCAAGGAGCGTCTGCCGGTGGAAAAATTCGGCTATGACGCGGTTTTCTTCATCCTGCTCATCCTCTGCTTTGCATGGGGCGGCGATACCTGTGCCTATTTTGCAGGCCGCGCCTTTGGCAAGCATAAGCTGTGCCCGGTGGTCAGCCCCAAAAAGACGGTGGAGGGTGCCATCGGCGGCGTGCTGGGCACTATGGTGTTCGGCGTGGTCGCTACCCTCATCTACTCCATAGCGGCAAACCGCATGGAGGCCTTTACCCGCTCTAATATCGGCGTTTCTATGTATGTTATCATTGCGCTGCTGGGCTGCATCGCTGCGGTGCTGGGCATCTACGGCGACCTGTTTGCCAGCGTGGTCAAGCGCCAGTGTGGCATCAAGGATTACGGCACCATCTTCCCGGGTCACGGCGGCATTCTGGATCGCTTCGACAGTGTGATGTTCATCGCGCCCTTCGTGACCATGGTCATCACCGCCGTGTTCTACGCCT
>OGMO01001821.1_pt1 | contig 11271 bp, 6 predicted proteins | sample 1573241 | NCBI WGS metagenome assembly OGMO01 (sample SAMEA2581896, study PRJEB24529) | metagenome | biome: Human gut stool | place: China | collected 2011 | reverse complement strand
TGACGCAGACGAACTGCACCTGCTGGATGTCGTTGGTGGTGCGGGTGATGAGGGACGCGGTGGAGAAGTTCTCGATCTCCGCATTGGAGAAGTGGATGACGGCGGAGAAGGTCTCGCGGCGCAGGTCGCGGCCGATGGCGGCGGACACCCGGGAGGCCAGGAAGCCCACCGCGATGGACACGGCCACCATCAGCAGGGTCAGGGCCAGCATCTGGCCGCCTACCTTATATAAATAGTGCATCTGCACATCGTGGGCGATGCCCTGGGCCTCGTATTCCAGCCCCACCAACAGCAGAGCCTGGCTCTTCAGGTTCTCCACCACGGTGTCGTCCAGCTGGCCGATGGCACTGGTCAGCTGCTGCTGCACGGCGTCGCGGCTGAAGCCGGGCATCTGGCTCATGGCGGCAAACTGGCCGCACACGGTGTCCAGGTCCTCCGCCGTGGGGGCTGCGGTCTCGGTTTCCGTGTCGGGATTGCGGTCGGCACCGGAGGCCTGCAGGTCCGCAAGGCCGGTCATGCCCATGCCGGTCTGCCCGGCGGGGGTGTTGGCTGCCTGGGCGGCCGCCAGATACAGCACGATGTCCGGGGTGGTCACAGCCTCTTCCAGCGCGGTGCGCTCGTCGGCGGTCAGGTCGGTGCGCAGGCGCAGCACATCGCCGTCGGCGGTGTAGGCGTTCTGGAAGGCAGCGGCGTCCTCCTCGCGCATCAGCAGCGAGAGGGCATCCAGCGTGCTCTGCCGCACGGTGTCGGGCAGGGGGCTTTCGATGCCGCCCTGCTGGATGCCGGTGTCCACGATCTTGCTGGTGTAGTCCGGCAGCGACAGATCGCAGTACGCCTGCACGAACAGCAGTGCGAACACCACGAGGCAGACGGCCCAGTGACGGGCCAGCTGCTTAAAGATCTTTGTCATGGTTTGGTTCTCCCTTCGGTTTGGTGGTACGCGCAGCATTTTCCGCAAGAATGGCATCCATCAGCGCGCCGCGCAGCGCTTCCATCTGGGCCAGCTGTTCCGGCTCCAGCCGGGCCATGACACTGGAAAAGTAGTCCCCAAGAGCAGCCTCGCACTGTCGGCAGGCCTCGTATCCCTTGGGCGTGAAACGCACCAGCGTCTTGCGGCGGTCGGCAGGGTCGGCAAAGCGTTCCACAAGGCCGTCCTGCTCCATCTGCCGCACCGTGCGGGAAATGGCAGGAAGCGGTTGGTGGAACTCCTTCACCAGGTCGGACATGTACACCGCACCGTCCTGTCCATGGAGACGAATGCAGCCCAGCAGCCCTTCCAGCATGGGGAAGTGGCGCTTGGGGCAGTCGGCCAGAGCGGCCTTCATGCCGGCCTTGGATGCTTTGCTCAGCCGGTGGATGTAGCGGCAAAGCCCACGGAAACTCAACGTGGATTCCTCAGACACGCGATCCCTCCTCTCAAAAATTACTTAACAGCTGTTAACTGTTAACGCTTGACAATAATAGTCTTTTGCAGGCCGGATTGCAACCCCCTGCAGGGATTGTTTCACAAAAGTTCACAAACGTTTGTGTCCCGCATACACATAAAGCAAAGGGGGCATCGGGCATGGAACAGCGTTTGTGGATGATCCTGCAATTGTTCGGCGGGGCGGCACTTTTCTTATACAGTATGGACACCCTCACGGACGCTTTGCAGCAGGCGGCGGGGGACACCCTGCGGCAGGCCCTTGCCCGGCTCACGGCCCACCCGCTGGCCGGGGTGCTCACGGGGGCGGCGGTCACGGCGGTGGTGCAGAGCAGCTCGGCGGTCACGGTGCTGGTGCTGGGCCTTGTGGGGGCCGGGCTGCTGACCCTGCAGCGGGCCGTGCCGGTGGTGTTCGGAGCCAACATCGGCACCACGGTCACCGCGCAATTGCTGGCCTTCCGGCTGGAGGATGCCCGGTATCTGCTGCTGGTGGCGGGGCTGCTGCTCTGGTTCGCGGGGCGCGGGCGTCTGCACGCAGCCGGGCAGGCGCTGTTTGCGTTCGGCCTGCTGTTTGAGGGCATCGCGGTCATGGCCGAGGCCATGGAGCCGTTGGCAGCAGGGCCGGTGTTCCGGCAGTGGATGACCCAGGTGCGGTACCGCCCCGGCCTGGGCCTGCTGGCAGGGCTGGGCATGACCCTCGCCGTGCAGAGCAGCTCCGCCACCATTGCGGTGCTGCAGCAGGCGGCCGCCCGCCCCGGGCCGGACGGCGGGTGCCTGCTGGGCCTTGCGGGAGCCATCCCGGTGCTGTTGGGGGACAACATCGGCACCACCGTCACGGCGGTGCTGGCATCGGTGGGGCAGAGCCGGGACGCCAAACGTCTGGCGGCGGCCCACGCCCTGTTCAACCTGTCCGGGGCAGCGGTGTGCTGGCTGCTGCTGCCCCAGTTCACCGCGCTGGTGCGGCTGGTCTCGCCCCACGGGCCGGAGAGCGCCGTGCTGGCCCGGCAGATCGCCAACGCCCACACCTTGTTCAATCTGGGCTGCACGGTGCTGTGGCTGCCCCTGACCCCTTGCATGGTGCGCATCGTGTGCATTCTATTGCCGGAAAAGCACGCCCCTGAGTTGAAACGAACGCCCTAAAATGGTATAATGACAGTGTATCGAACAATTTTGTGACGCTTTTGTTGCACAAATGATGAACGGACCCTTCTGTGGGCCTGCAGCGGTGTGCGGCTGCCAGGGCACAGAGCGAACCAAGAGGACGTGTTTACTATGAAGGATATCATCAACGGGTGGATCGAGCGGTTCCGCAGGCAGCATGTACAGGCCCGGCGCTATGTGGCCATGATGCTGGTGCTGGCCCTGCTCACCACCCTGTTCGTCAACTGGCAGCTCCATGGGGTGGGCATCTCCATGACTGCCGACTACCACTGCGGCTACGAGGAGCACCAGCACACGGCGGCCTGCTACGAAAAAGTGCTCACCTGCGGTTACGAGGAGGGCGAGCCGGAAACGCCCGTCACCTCTTCGGACAGCAGCGCCGATCTGGTGTCCGCCTACAGCGCGGCCGAGCCGGAAGAGCCGGTGCAGACCGAGCCGGAGACCATCTGGGTGCCCCATGAGCACACCGATGCCTGCTACGAGGAAGTGCTGGTCTGCGGCCTGCCGGAGCATCACCACACGGTGAACTGCCTGTCCGACCCGCTGGACGGCACGCAGGACGAGGACGACTGGCTGGACAAGACTGGCACGGCCCTGACCGGCATGTGGAACGAAGACCTGCTCACCGTGGCACAGGGTCAACTGGGCTATGAGCAGAGCGAGAAAAACTTTAAGCTGGACGATGCCGACGGCACCACCGTACATTATTATACCCGCTACGGTGCATGGTACGGCAATTCCTACGGTTCGTGGGATGTAATGTTCCTCTCCTACTGCCTGAACTATGCCGGCATTCCCCAGAGCGCGATCCCGCAGGTTTCCAGCGTACTGTCTTTGCACAGCCAGCTGCGCAGCGTGCTGTACAACGAAGAGACCGGCAGCGGCTATGCCATGGATTTTGACGGTGATCTGCCGTCTGATGCCGCAATGCCCGGTGATATCGTCATCTACAATGGCACCGTGACCAAGGCTGTGGCCGTGGAAAGCCAGCCGTTGCAGGTGCAGGATGATTCCGCCGATGCCGACATTGCCCTGCTCTCCATGGATGCTGCGGCCACCACCGACACCGCGCCCCACATTGAGGAATACACCGTGGATGCCAGCACCGTTGGCATCGTGAGCGATGTGGACGAAGATTCCGGCACCCTGACCGTGATCTCCGGCGATGTGGACGGCAAGGTGGCTAAAGTCACGCTGAATGCTTCGCAGGTGACAACGCTGGTGTCTGTGGCAAATGCGCAGCAGGCCGATTACGGCGTTGCTACGCTGGAAAGTGATGCCTCTGCCAAGAAGGTTCTTGATACAATGGTTCCCGGCGGTAATATTGTCGGCACCACGATCACGGTCAACAACCAGCCGGTAACAGGTGATCTGACCCTGAACGATGGCGATAAGATCACGCTGGATTACGATTACATCATCCCGGCCGATACGATCGATCCCGATGGTGACCGCACTTTGACTTACCAGCTGCCTGAGGGTCTCTACCTTAGCACTGCGATTGAAAATAGGCCTATCAACCAGAACAACAAGGTTGTTGGTTCCTACAGTGTTTCCAAAAGCGGCAAAGTAACACTGGTATTTGACACCAATTTTAAAGCTGATGAGTATTTTGTAGGTTCGTTTGGTCTGGAAGCCCAGGTGGAGACCGATAAGATCGGCGACAATGGCGAGATCAAATTCCCCGGCACCGGTATTACCGTGACCGTAAAGGATAAGACCGATCTCAGCCTGAAAAAGAGTCGTGTCAATGATCGTTTTGTGGAAGAGAACGGCAAGGTTTATGCCTACTACGTAATTGATGTCAGTTCCAAACAAGGTTGGAACGAGCCTATCACGATCCACGATGAGTTCAATTCCGATAATACCCTCGGCGGCACATACGACCGGAACAGCTTTGTCCTGACGGACAAGAGCGGCAATACGATTACGGGTCATACCCCGGATTTTGCTGCAGATGGCAAGAGTTTTGATTTGAAGGATCTTCCTGCTCTGAAAAAGGGCGAGGCCTACAAGCTGGCCTACCGGGTAGAGATCACCAACAATACCAAAGACGGTTATGGCACTTTTTGCAATACCGCGTGGGTTCGTGAAAACGATAAGAAAACTGTCTATGCTGCACACGACAGCTATATTAAAAAAGCTTCCAATTACAACCCCGATGACGGGTATATGTACTGGACCGTCACGGTTTATAATCCGGATGGCGGCGATCTGAACGGCAAAAAGCTTTCGGATATCATCCAGACGCGCGGTGCCGAGATCGTGGGTAATGTCACCGTTACGCAAACTGATCTCAATTGGCAGCAATCTGAATTTGATCAGATCACACCTGCAGCTGGCAGCACCGGATTTGACTATACATTCGCGAAAGAGGCCAAGGGCCGGGAGTATAAGTTCACCTATAAGACCAAAGTTCCTGACGGTGTCACGAAAGTGGAGAACAAGTCTATCATCGATGACAAGTATACCGCTGAGGAAACCGGCACGGTAACCGACCGTAAATGGGAGGTAAGCAAGAGTACTGTGGGTTCTCTGGAAGAAACCGCCACCAAGGATCTCTGCAAAGGTGCGTGGAGCGTTTCTTCCCCCATCCCCAACAACTGGTCCACCTGCGAGTTTATTGATCAGATCAAAAAGCCCAAAACGTCTGGCATAGATCATTATGGCATCGCATCCGAGCTGCAGAGCGAGATCGAGCAAAACCTCTCCTTTACTCTTGTAAACGGAACAACGCTTAACTATCAGGCTGCTACGGCTGCGGGCATCGGCATTAAGATCTCCTATTATGGAGTTGATGACCCCAACAAGAGCGATCCCAAACCGATTCAATTTACAGATGACAGCTCGCACGTGCAGTCCTTTAAAGTCACGCTAAGCAAAGGCGCCTACAACGGTACTGCCATCAAGTCCATGTCCATCAGCGAATACCACACCTACATGAATGTAGCGGGTGTCGCAGAGGGGAACAAGGTCGAATTTACCAACAAAATAAAAGGCGGCAGCAGTCCCAAGTTCACCTACGAAAAGAAAAAGCCTACCCCCGTATTGAGCAAAGGCGTTTCCACAACGGGTGAATCGAGCATTACTTCTACCGGTGACGGCGTCTATGGCAGCACCATTACCACCGGCTACAAAGACGATAAAGACAACTACATCTACTACCAGTTGTCGCTGAACATTGCCGACTGGACAGAGTTCCCGGAGGATACCATCGCCGTAACAGATACGCTGGACAGCCGTGTGACCTTTGTGGATGCGGAAGCAACCTTCAATTATGGTGGTAATTCTTGTTGGCCTGGTTCCGGTAGTTACGATTTAAAGCAAAAAAAATATTTCAGTTGGAACGTTAGCAATAATGTCGTGACCTTCCAATTCAACGAATTAAAAAGCATTACAGAAACTGCACGCATAACGGCGATCATCATCCGCTACAAGGTCAAGGTCACCGACCCGGAATGGGCTTCCAACCCTGAAAAAGCACTTGAGACCTACCCCAACACCGCAGCCTGGGGCGAAGCCAAAGCTTCTGCAAGTGCAACTTTCACCCGCAAGTTCAATGTGCTGAAAAAGACCGGCACAGAAACTAACTCTAACAACGACAGCCGTGCACATTACAGCATCGTGATCAACCCCACCGGCAAAGACCTTGTGCCTGGTGCGGACACCATTACCCTTACCGATACGCTGACGGTGGAAAAAGGCTTCAGTGCACAGCTTGACCGCTCTACCCTGAAGCTGTACAACTATCCCAAGCAGGAGGGCGACACTCCCCTGCCGGATACTTTGTATGATTTCCATCCGTCCTCTTCGGTCAACAGTGATGGGCAAAATGTTTACACCATGACCTTCGTTCTGCCGGATGAACGTGCTTTTGTGTTGGAGTACGAGTATTTTACCAATGCGAAGAACCAAAAAGTTGAGCTCAAGAACACTGCACAGCTTTCGGGCGGCGGCGAAAGCGAGGAATCCACCAAGCTGAAAGAGGTCAACGGCTGGGCAAGCGTCAAACAGAATCGGCTCGCCTTGTACAAGGTAGACAGCGACAATGAGAATATCGGTCTGGCTGGTGCCGTTTTCCGCATGTACAAATTTGATGCCACAACCGGTCGGTGGGACGCCGGCACCGTGCTGCCCGACACAGATGCAACCGGCACACTCTCGCTTACTATTGGTGAACACGGCATCACGACAGATACGCTGTATAAACTGGTAGAGGATACCGCGCCTGCCGGTTATGCCAAGACCAGCAAAGAATTCTTCTTTATCTGGACTGCCAACGAGAACGAGGAGAAACAAACCGCCTATGATACTGCGGTAGGTCCTCATGGAAGTGCTGCGGGTATCCCGGCCTTTGATGCATCGTTTGTTTACAAGTACAACTCGTCGCAGGAGCTGTATATCCCCAACGAGCGCAACGAGCTGACCATCCAGAAGTTCTGGGTGGATGAAAACGGCAAAACTCTGACCGGCAGCGAGGTTACGGAGACTTCTGTCTCCGTCCAGCTGTACCGTTACCTGAAAAACGGCGGTAGCCGCGATCAGGCCGAGAAGGTTGGCGAGCCTATCACGCTGACCAGTACAAAAAAATGGACGTATGTCTACAACGAGGTCAAGTCCGGTTACTACTACTTCATTCAGGAGCTTGGCACCGGCCAGCAGTACGACGTGATTTACAGCGCCAACAATAACCCCGGCGTTGAAAATGGCGGTCTGCTAACGATGACCAACAAGAAAAAAGCTGGCGGCTACGTTCTCCCCTCTACCGGCGGGGCCGGTACCAAACTGTATACAGCAGGCGGCGGCGCGCTGATGCTTGCCGCTCTGGTGTGCGGGGTTTGCAGAAAGCGCAGACGCGAAAGGAGGGCACGTTAAAAAGCCTGCATCCTTCCTGATACGGCGGCAAAATTGATTCTGCGCCGGAAGCAGACCCTGAAAATAGGAATCAGAAAAACTTGAAAGGAGATTTTCGCAAATCATGATGAAGAAAGCAATCAAAAAGCTGCTGGCCGCACTGCTGGCAGTTGCCATGCTGTGTGCCATGGCAGTCCCTGCGTTTGCGGTAAGCAATACTCATACTCTGACCATTAACGGTACGACCTCTGGCCACACCTATGAAGCTTATCAGGTGTTTGCCGGTAAGCTGGCCGAGAATGGTGTTCTGAGTGACATCACCTTTGGCACCGGTGTCGATGGCGCAGCTCTGCTGGCTGATACCAGCCTGCCTTCCGAACTGCGTGGCAAAGGATCCGCTGCAGAGCTGGCCAGTGCTTTGGTCGGCAAAGAGAACGATTCTGACCTTCTCAACGAATTTGCCAAAGTCATCAGCACGCATTTAGCCACTGTGACTGGCATTTCCGCTGGCAACGGTACTACTTATACCATCAGCGGCCTTGCAGACGGTTACTATTTTATCAAGGATGCCACCACTGTTAATCTGCCCAATGGTGCAACTTACAGCCGTTATATGCTGAACATCGTAGCCGATGCATCCATTGCTGCTAAGGATACTTCTGTTACTCTGACCAAGGAGATCAAGCACAATGAGTCCGATACGTGGGGTACCGTTGGCGACAACCAAATCGGTGATACAGTCTACTTCCGTACTATCTCCACCGTACCCAACACCAAGGGCTACAGCTCCTATACCTACGAGATCCACGACAAGATGGACTCTCAGATCACTTCCAATGTAGTCAGCGGCAATACGAATAACGTTGTTGCTATCCACATCGGTACCGCTGAAGGCACTGAATTGCCTTCTAACTACTACACTGTTACTGCTACCGGAAACGATTTCACGATCACTGTTGATGTGAAGGCCGCACAGGAAGCAAATCTTGTGAGCGCCGGTGATAAACTGTACACCACGTTCTCTGGTGTTTTGAATGAAAATGCCCTTGTTGCTCCTACTGGCCATCAGGATAACAAAGCATGGCTGAAATACAGCAATAACCCCAATGATACCTCTTCTACCGGTGAGACCCCCGAAAGCGTTGTTCACGACTGGACTTTCCAGATCAATGTGACCAAGGTTGATGGCACGACTAAGGCTGCTCTGAAGGGTGCACAGTTTGTCCTCTCCAAGAACGGCAATCTGAAGGTTGCAGACATGCTTGGCGAAAACGATACCCTTACCAATACCACTGATCTGATCAAACTGGTCAAATCGGGCGATACTTACACCATTGCACGCACTTCTACTGATACGACCTTTGTGATGACCACCCCTGAAAATGGTGCCATTTCCATCAAGGGTCTGGATGACGCAACGGAATATTATCTGTATGAGATCGTAGCTCCTTCTTGCTATAACAGTCTCACCGCTCCGATCAAGGTCTTTGTTACAACGCGTGCTGATGCGGATTATAGCGAAGCGGGCCATACACTTTCTGAAGTAAAGGTAACCGTGAACGGCAGTGTGTCCGATACCAGCTTTAACGTTGAGAACAACCTCGGCACTACTCTGCCCTCCACCGGCGGCATGGGCACCACCCTGTTCTATGTGGTCGGCGGTGGCCTGATGGTTGCGGCCATCGTTCTGCTGGTCACCAAGAAGCGCATGGAGAATAAGTAAGCTCCATTTCCCCCAAGAACCCGGAGCAAAGGGGCCGCAAGGCCCCCGCTCCTATCCTTATAACATTAGGGAGTAGCCCATGAAAAAGAACAAAAGCACCATCATCCTGATCCTCGTCTTTTTCGTGGGTCTATCCGTGATGTTATACCCCACCCTCAGCGATTACGTCAACCAGCTGCATCAGTCCCGTGCTGTAGCCACCTATGCCGAGGACGTGGACAAGCTGACCGACGCTGATTACTCCGCCTATTTCGAGGCGGCAGACGATTTCAATGCACAGATCGCCGCAGACCCGGATGCGTTGTATTTCCCGCAGCGCTTTCCCACCTACGAAAGCACGCTGGATGTGACCGGCACCGGCATTATGGGCTACATCACCATTGAAAAGATCGGCGTGGAGCTGCCCATCTACCACGGCACCGACGACAGCGTGCTGCAGGTGGCGGCAGGTCATCTGGAAGGCACCAGCCTGCCGGTGGGCGGCGCTTCTACCCACGCGGTCATCTCGGCGCACCGCGGCCTGCCCAGCGCTAAGCTGTTTACCAACCTCGACCAGCTGGAGATGGGCGATACCTTTACCATCACCGTGCTGGACCGGGTGCTCACCTACGAGGTGGACAAAATCTCCATCGTGCTGCCCACCGAGACCGATGAGCTGAAGATCGCCGAAGGCAAGGATTACGTCACCCTGATGACCTGTACCCCCTACGGCATCAACACCCACCGCCTGCTGGTGCGCGGCCGCCGCGTAGAGACCCCGGATCAGTACAAGCACCTCCGCGTTACCGCCGAAGCGCTTAAAATTGAACCTATCATCGTTGCGCCCATCATGGCGCTGCCCATGCTGCTGATCTTGCTGATCGGTATGCTGATTTCCACACGCAAACCCAAGAAAACGAGAGGTGAAGAACATGAAAAGCATTGATTTGCGTCATCGTCTGGCGGCTGTTCTGCTGGCTATGTGCCTTGTGGTATGCTGCGCCCTGCCGGCGTTTGCCACCAGTGCCAACATTGTACTGGGGCGTCTGGGCTCGCTCCACGTCCGTCTGTACGACACCCACAACGATGTGCCCCTGCGCGGCGGCGAGCTTACCCTGTATCAGGTGGCCACCGTCAAGTGCACCAACGGCAACCTGTACTTTGACTATACCGGCGATTTTACGGGCTGCGGTGTCGTGCTGGGCGATCTTTCCGACAGCACGCTGGCAGACCGGCTGGCTAAGTACCTGCCCGCCGTGCCCGCCATTGCCGCCCAGCAGAACGTGACTGAGAAGGGCTACGCCGATTTTGCCAAGCTGCCGCAGGGGCTGTATCTGGTGGTGCAGACCAAGGCCTCCCACGGCTACGAGGCCATCAAGCCCTTCCTTGTGTCCATTCCCCTGCCGGACGGCAACGGCTGGATCTACGATGTGGACGCCACCCCCAAGGTAGGTGCCACCATCCCGGAAACGCCGGACACGCCCGATAAGCCGGATGTTCCGGACACCCCGGATAAGCCCGGCACACCGGACACCCCCGATACTCCGGAGCAGCCGGATAACCCCGACACCCCGGTAAGCCCGGACAGCCCGGATACTCCCGTGAGCCCCGGCACGCCGGATAACCCGGTAAGTCCTGCAAACCCGGATAACCCGGTAAGTCCTGCAAACCCGGATAACCCGGTAAGCCCCGGCACGCCGGATAACCCCGTAAGCCCGGGAAAACCGGACAATCCGGTCTCCCCTGCAACCCCTGATAAACCCGTTCTGCCCCAGACGGGCCAGTTGAACTGGCCCGTGCCGGTGCTGGCCTGCAGCGGCGTGCTACTGTTTGCCGCAGGCTGGGTGTTGAACCGTCAGGGCAAAAAGAAAAACTGACTTTGCACTCCTTTCTTTTCGGTATAGCTTGGCGTGGCGTTGCCGAATTTGCTCCCCCGCAAGGGGGAGCATTTTTTGTGGAAAAAGAGTTTCCACGCAAAAGAGCCGCTGTACAATTTGTACAGCGGCTCTTGTTTTATGCAGTTTGTTTATGTCTTACTGCTGCTGGGCGGCCTTTTTGGCCTCCAGTGCCAGAATAGCGTCGCGGCGGCTCAGGTTGATGCGGCCCTGCTGGTCGATGTCGGTCACCTTGA
>OGMO01001820.1_pt1 | contig 11274 bp, 17 predicted proteins | sample 1573241 | NCBI WGS metagenome assembly OGMO01 (sample SAMEA2581896, study PRJEB24529) | metagenome | biome: Human gut stool | place: China | collected 2011 | reverse complement strand
GCTCCCCAGTGTTTTCTCAAGCTTTTGTTAATTTTTCACAATTCAATTTAGGTTTCTATGAGTTTCTCAATTGTCTATTTTACTTTACACTGCGGATCAAAAACTTGATCTCTGCAAAATATTCCCGCAGCATATTGTTTGGAAGATAGAATTTCGTCGAATCTGCTGCAATTCCACATACATCAGAGAGCCCCTGTTTTTGGGCGATCTGCAGAGCACGGAACATATGAAAATCATTCGTGATGATTCCCACTTTTGCACCTTCTGGCAAAAATTTCCGGCTGTACCGCAGGTTTTCTTCGGTCGTCTTCGATTGATCTTCCAACAGGATCCGTTCTTTGTCAATTCCATTCTGCATCAGATACTGTGCCATTCCATACGCTTCGGAATAAGGTTCATTTTTCCCCTGACCGCCCGCTACAATACAGACTGTCTCTGGATTCTCATTCAGATATAAAATTGCCTCATCCAGCCGGTATTTCAATACCACACTCGGTTTATCTGCGTGTACCTGTGCACCCAGCACGATCACATAGTCCAGATTTTTTTCTCCCTGCACATGCATCTGGCGGATCACCATTCCCTCGATCACAAGAAACGACAGAAAAAATACGCCGCATAATATCCCAAATATCCATCTGATCATCTGCGGCATTCTGTCCCATATTCCCATATGAAGCAATCCTGCCAGTGCAAAGAGGATCACTGCAATGCCAATCCATACAATAAAAAATTTTGTTCCACCGGAGCCTGCAATCGCCACAGTCAACCCATAAACCAGACAAAGCAGTCCCAAAATCAGACAGATGTTCATATATTTTCTCCTCATCCTTCCACCTTTCCTTCTTTTTTCTCATACAGTAAATAAAACTGTTTTTTATCCATAATGTTGAGTGTCACCGCCAAAACGATGGTTGCAACACCAAAAGCCCCCACTGCAAGCCACGCTCGGTCATATCCACTGTTATCAACGATTTTTCCGATCAGAATATTGCCCCAGGCAGAAAATGCACCGCTTACCGTATAAATGAACGAATTGACACGTCCCCAGTGCGTGGACGGCATCCGTCTGGTCATATACGGCTGGTTTCCCAGCGTATTAAACACTTCGCCAACTGTAAAAATAACCATCAGCACAAAATAAAGCGGCATGATTCCCTGTACAAACCGATACCCGGATAATCCTAAAATAATCAGGCTTTCTCCAATCAGAATTTTTCGGACATCTATTATTCTTCCTGCAAAAGTAGTTATAATTGGTGTTGCAATGATCACTACCAATGCGTTTGTGCTTGTCAGCATGCCAAAAATAGCAGCTCCTTTTGCTCCGTATAATGTTTCCATGTTGAGTGGCAGAAGATAATTAAACTGTGCATAGACCAGCCCTCCGAAACCTGCCACCAAAGCATAAATCAGGATTGGCCTGCGTTCCCATAAAATCTTAAATACATGCTCATTCTCCCGTTTTTCCTCGTACTCGCTCACTTTTTTCTTCTCTACCCGAAGCTGTTTTACAAATAAAATAATCAAAAGCGTGGAGGAAAATGTTGCAATTCCGGTAATTATAAATGCCAGTCCCAGATAATTTTCAAATAAAAATCCGGCAATTGTCGGGGAAAGCACAAGTCCTAAATTCATTCCGAGATATTGCAGACTATACGCCTTTTCCCTGCTCTCGCTGTCACTCAGATCTGCAACCAGCGCATCATAGGATGGACCTTCAATTGTCGCAAACACCCCGGCAAGATAAAAAAGTGCAATGCTATATCCAGACAACGGCAGCAGACCGCAGATAATATAAGAAATAACTGTAACCATATCGCAGCATACGATAATTTTTTTACGGTTCATCGTATCTGCCAGTTTTCCGCCAAGCAGCAGCATTGGAAACTGCAAAATGGACATTGCCATTGTGATGGTGGCAATCGTTGTCGCATTATATCCTAATTTATTTTTCAAAATCAAAGTGAGAAGCGGCCAGATCAGGGAACCCATACTGGTCACAACTCTGCCAAAGAACAGAATGTAAATCTCCTTGCTCAGATTTTTATATTGCTGTATAAATTTCATTTTCCAAACTCCATCCCATTTCTTTTGTAAATCCATTACTTTCCAAATTCCCAGAAAGCAACCGCACTCGCCGCCGCTACGTTTAAAGAATCCACTCCGTGGCTCATTGGGATTTTTACTGTATAGTCACAGTCTGCCATAGTCTCTGCAGCCAGACCGTCTCCCTCAGTTCCTAAAATAATTGCAAGCTTTTCTTCTGCATGTAATTTTTCATCATCAATACGGACAGAATCATTCCGAAGTGCCATGGCAACCGTCTTAAATCCATACTCATGCAATAAGTCCATCCCACCCTGTGGCCAGGAGACATTTTTATTTTCAATGTAAGTCCACGGCACCTGAAATACAGTTCCCATGCTCACACGGATTGCCCTGCGGTAAAGGGGATCACTGCACGCAGACGTCAACAGCACCGCATCCATGTTTAATGCCGCCGCTGACCGGAAAATCGCTCCTACATTTGTTGGATTTACAACATTTTCCAACACTGCGATGCGCCTTGCATTTTTACAGACTTCTTCTGCCGAAGGCATTGCAGGGCGATGCATGGCACACAACATTCCCCTTGCAAGTTTATATCCTGTGATCTGTTCTAACACCTCAAGTTTTGCTGTGTAAACCGGTGTGTCTTGGCATTGTTTTACAATGTTTTTTCCGCTTGTATCCAAATCCTTTTGCTCCATTAATATAGAGATTGGTTCGCATCCAAAATCCAGCGCCCTCTCGATCACTTTCGGACTTTCTGCAATAAAAATCCCCGATGCCGGTTCATAATAATGCAGTAACTGCGCCTCATTTAAGCTTGTATACACTTGTAACTCCGGCAGAGTCAGATCTGCAATCTCTATTATGTTACCTGTATCTTGTGTTCTATCACTTTTTTTCATATCTATTATCGCTTTCAATTCTGTTGTTTGTTATGTTCTGAGGAAATGATTATGGATTGCAGTTTTTACATGGATCATATCCATATGCAATCGCTTCCTCTCTCGTTCCTGTAAATTCCGCATAATTTTCCGGTTTGATTTTCTCTACACTGTAACAACCCGGCTTATGGAATTTATGTGTGTTCGTGTTCAGCACATATGTCTGCGTTTCTTCGGACTGTGAAGTTTCCTGCTGCGTGACACTGGTATCTGCTGGCTGTTGTGTTTCCTCCTGCTGCACACTTGTGCTGGTGGACTGTTTTGTTTCTTCCTGCGCACTGGTATCATTTACAATTGTTCCGTCCGCAGAGCTTTCCCCTGTCGCATAATCAATCGACACACCCGGCTGCACATTATATGCAAAAACGCAGAATAAAACACCTTCTCCTTTGTCTTCAACCGATTTTCCCTCCATCAGCACACCTGCCGCCAGAAGGTTATCACCCTCAAAAACCGGCGTCACACGATACATAACGTGTTGATCTGTTTCTTTCACATAGTCCGCTACCATATTTTCAAACGGAAGCATTCCTTCTATGTTCAAATATCTGGTTCCGGTAATAAGATTTTTTTCATTTGCATTTTCTCCTGTAAGCTGATAACCGATCAGATGACAGCGGTTATACAAATATTTTCCATCGACAAAATCATATTTCACAGTATGCCAGCCTGTCGGCTTTACTGCACCAATATTCCCACGCTCCTCCGCCGGCATCAGATCCTGTCCCACGCTCGCCACACAGACTGTACATCTTCCAAGCGGATCCAATTCTCCATACGTCTCATAAGAAGCACTGCTCAACTCTTCCTCTGTAAAAAAAGGAACGTTATCATTGACTGCAACATATGCCTTTCCATCATATGCCGGAACGGCTGCAAAATCAAATGTTTCTGCGATTGTCGTTGCATTTTCCTGTGTACTCTGTGCTGATTCTGTCGTTCCACATCCAAAAGCAAACTGCATCGTCAATGCGAGACAAATCACCATCGCCAGTGCTCTCATATTATTTTTCCATTTTAAAATTTCTCTGTTCTTCCTCATTGCCTTACTCTTACAAAACACTTTTCGTTCTGCTTTTTCTCCTTCTACTCTCTGCAATAAATTTCTTTTGTAATTTTTTCATGTGAAAAACCGAGAAACTCTTCCGTTTCTGTCAGTTTCCATTCGGCTCCTATCTCAACAGAAACATCTGCTGGATATACTCTGTTCCAGCGATAGATTATGAACTGCTCAATCCGTTTGTCACCTGTATCCAATGTTTCCAATTCCTGAAAAACATATTCTCCTTCTTTCGCTTCCTCTTTTGGATTTTCACTGATTTCTAAATTCGAAACAGCTTGAAACAGCTTCCGGCTGTAATCAGTTATCCAAAGTTTCTTTTCTCCAACTGTTTTGCTGATATCTTCCGCTACGATGCGGTCCTGCGACTGTCTTCTGTGGTTGAAGGCAAGTCCGTTATTGTCGTCTAAGCATATAATAATGTACATGCGGTGCTCCTTGTATTTGTTTAATACTCAAGTTCTATCATATCGTTTTTTTGTTCTTTTGCCAATAAAATTATATCTTTTTCCACTGCTTGATACGTTCCACGTGACCGATGCTGAATAAAAATAGCACCTGACAGATTTTTATTTCCGTCAGATGCTACATGAACACTACACTTTTATTTCATTACACTGATTTCTTTTCTTTCTTTTAAAACATTTGCTAATTTATAATAAACTATCATTATAGTTTATCATCTCAATATTATATTCTCCATTTTAACAGAAAAGGAACTGCCTTACGACAATTCCAATTCATTAATTAAAATAAATCACTATGCGTTCCAGTTCTGGTAAGATATAAAATTAATTCGTCTTCTATATACTTATATACTAACAACCAATCTGGTAATATGTGACATTCTCTATATCCCTCCCAGTTTCCATGCAAATCGTAATCCTTATTTTTCTCTTCTAGCTTTTCTCCATTAGCAAGTTTTTTGATAATCTGATTAATTAACTCAATGTCATAACCTCTGCTTTTGCATAATTTTAAATCTTTTTTAAACTTTGTTGTCGGTTGTACTTCATATTTCATCCAAGAATATCCTCCATCATTTTATCAACGTCATCATACGTTTTTCTCACTTCTGGATGATTAATTAAATACTCCGTTTCTGCCATTGCTTTTAAGGTTTCAATATTAGGTGTTTCATTCATATCTGGCTTAAATGGTAACGCTTGTTCTCTTACCGCCTGTTTTGCAGCCATTGTAAAGAAAGTTGTCATATCAAGACCTACTCTGTATGAACTCCGTTTACTTTTCACACAAGGCGAAAAGACAGAGTATACAAAAGATGAAATTGTGGAATTGCTTGATAAAATAGCAACCGCAAAAGAACAGGAATAATGCATAGTTAGAGGAGCAGATTAACGCAAAAGGTCTGCTCTTTTATAGTGTGCATTATCACAAATTACTTGTGAATCACACAGTTGTGTGATTGAATGGAGGTGTATCTAATGGAGGTAAAATAATATGATTGTATATAAAAAAATAGAAAAAATATTGCAAGATAGAAATATGCAATGGAAATCATTGTGCGATGCTGGAATTTCTGTAAATATGCCAGCAAAATTTTCAAAAAATAAACCAATGAATACGGACATTATAAATAAAGTCTGCGAATATCTCTGCGTCCAACCATCCGAAATAATGGAATGGATACCAGATGCAGAGTACAACAAGACAAATGCTGAAATTGCCTCGATTGATCAGCAGATAGCAGAACTTGAGGCAAAGAAAAAACAGCTACAAGGTAAATAATGCGTCAAATATAACACACACCAAAGCACCAACGAGGTGCTATTTTATTGCATCCAAAGAAGGGAAAATACAACCATGATCAAAGCAATCACACCAATCGAAACATACTATGCAGATCCATACACAAGCACACTCTACAATTCTGCCGGAACGCAAGTTGCACACGGCTTCTTACGGATTATAGCATTCATGCTTTTCAAAAATATAATCGCAGTAGAAAACACAAACGGACAGCTTGTATACTGCTCACGGAAATTAAAATGCGCTCGACAATATGGAAAAATTGCCATATTATACTCATATAGAAAGTACATCGGAGGAAATTTATGAGTGAATTTAAAGCAGAATTTTACGAAAATGGAGACGAAATTCCTGTAAAAGAATTTTTGGACAGTCTTGACAACAAACTACGTGCAAAAGTAGGAACAGATATTTCAAGAGTGTTATATTTCTTCTATTATCAAGGGAGAATAATATTAACGCATGGATTTGTTAAGAAAGCACAAAAAACACCACCAAGCGAATTTGAAAAAGCGAAAAAGTACAGAAAAGACTTTATAGAAAGGAATGGTGAATAATATGAAATTCGATGATTATTTACAGGAACAGTTAAAAAATCCTGAATTTAAAAAAGAATGGGATGACATTCAGCCAGAAATGGATGTCATCCGTGCTATGATTGATGCACGGATTGAGCAGAATTTAACGCAAAAGGAACTTGCTGCACGTACAGGAATTGATCAAGCAGATATAAGCAAGTTGGAAAATGGAACGAGAAACCCAAGTTTAAAATTATTAAAGAAGCTTGCTTCTGGATTGGGAATGCAGTTAAAAATTGAGTTTGTACCAATGCAAACATTACGGAAATAGCCTACATTACTGCTTTATGTGGGCGAAGCGAAAACATAAATAATCCGATTTATATAGCATCTAATGGAAATCAAAATCTGTTAGGTGCTATTTTTATACCCAAAAATTAAGGAGGAAACGCAAATGAACACACAAGAAATAGTAAAGATATGCAAAAACATCTATGCCGATTATGTAGGCATGGGAAGAGAAAAAGCAAAAGCAATCCACAATGCCTATTGCGACTATGAGATAGCAGAGGCAAAATCACCGTCACGGATCTATTCAGTCCGGGCAGAAATTAAAACTAAAAGCGGTGTCAAAACACACAACATGAGCAAAGCTATGTTACTGGGAAGGATTTTATCTTACAGTAGATGAAGTGAATGAAATCTGGAATGTCCTGAGTAATCATGACACAGAAGGTTGTTCTTTAAGAGGAACACGAAAAGAAATTGCAGAAGAAATTGGGAGTGATTAAGATGTATAAACTACGAATATATAAACTGTCTGGCTCAGATAAAGGTAATTTAGACCATGAAGAAATGTTCGATACCAAAGAGCAGATGGATAAAAGATATGATGAGTGTAAAATTAATAAAAATAAGCAACTCTTAATATGTTTTTTCATGGTAACTCCTAATCATCTTGCTTTTGCTACAAATATCTACTAGCTATTCACCCCCCAAACATTGCCAGTATACGTCTCTTTTTCACATTATTGCACATACCTTCTCAACAGAACTCAGAAAAAGTGTTCATAAGGCTCATGCCATCTTTATACTGTTTAAAAATCCCAGCATTAAAATATTCCTTCATCATCTGCGAACACATACCTACCCAATCTTTTTTTACACTATCAAATGCTTCTACCGTATTTGTATCCACTACATTACCATTGGTAATTGCATTTTCATTATAATATTTCAATGTCTGCCATGTACCAAATGTTCCGTTTGTTCCAATCTTTTGGTCATCCGCATAACTGCAAAGTGCAAACATTTCAAGTTCCGTTGCATTTGACGGATTGATGGAATTGATGTCTATATCATAATATTCAACATCATTCCCACTTTTTCTTAGAGAAACCTGCACGACAGGGTTCTTACTTGTTGAACCATCAGCATAACGGGCAGCCATTCCATACGATTGCTTCCCATTGGAATCTTTAATACACGCAATCCCTAATACAGCTCCATCAGATACATCATCAACTTTTTTTATATTACTTTCCTTAGGTTCTTTTATCTGAAATTTTTCTGCTATAACAGATTTCGAAAATAGCCTTGATATGTATTGATTTGTATATAAGGAATCTAAAGATACATTCATATCCATACGCTTATCCTCCTATCAAAAACTTTATGGTATCTGAAACATCTGAGATGCTCCAATCTGATTATATCGCATCTATTGTTGAAATGCAATTAAGCAATGTTGTTTTTCCAGAACCTGATGGTCCCATGATACTTACAAATTCCCCTTCCATTAAGCTAAATTGAATGTGATTAAGAGCTCTTTTTATATTTATTTTTTTCCATACGTTTTAACAATGTTTTCTACGTTTAAAATTATATTCATACCTACGGCTCCTTATCTAAATAAAAGATTGCATATGAGCATGCTTATTGGTTGATGGAGTAAATATATCCAAATAGTTTTTTTCCCTACCAGCGATAATATTGGAATTTTATGAGTCGCTATTTTTTTCCATTTATTATGGCTTTCAAAAATTTTATTAAAAAAATACCCGCACAAATACAAAAACATCCATGGTAGTAACGGGAAAAAATCGCTTGAATAAAAACCTGAAAAAGGAAATCCAATTGGTGTCAATATTTTTATGGAATATAATACTTTTGGAACTGCTAATACCAAATGTCCAAAGCCTATATACCCATTTTGTATATTTTTGAATAAAATGAACAAAATAAAACTCATCACAACCCCAAAAGTAGGTGGTATCTTATCAGTAGTTCTTTTGATTGGATACATTAAAAGTACCGCACACCCCATAAAATTAAGTATTCCAAACCAAATTTCTTCAGACGGGATTAATACGACTGTAATAATTGAAATAACCAAACCACATATGTTAAAAAATATACCTCTCTGTAAATTACTTTTAATTCCCCATGTCCAAACAAATCCAGATATAAAAATAAACGTCCAACAAATTATTTGTTGCCAAATGTGTATTGGCATACAATCGTACCATAACGGATTTCTTTCATAAACAATGAATATATCATATAAAAAATGAAACAATACCATATTAATTATCGCAACGCCTCTAATCCCATCAATTAAAAAATAACGTTTTTCCTTATTTTGCATATAATTACCACTCCCTTTATTTATTGTTATGCTAACAATTGTAATCCATAAAGTTCTGTTTAATTGTATCTTGGAAAAATCGCTTACTTTTATGGAAAAAATAAAAGAGCCCAGCTAATGTATGGATATATGTAGTATAATCATCCTCAACATTTTTGCTAGTCTCTTATTGTTTTGACTAATCTTCTATATATAAAATAATGCGTGTTGTAAAAAAACCATCCAAACAGCTAATTGCCAAATTACCATGATATTTCTTTACAATTCTACGAACATTGTTTAACCCATATCCATGTTTCCCAAATGGGTCAATTTTGTTTTTTGTATTTTCTGAATAGTTACTATTAATGCAATTATTTTTAATATCAATACATAGTATTCCTCGATCATATTTAATATAAATGTATAACACTGGTTGCGTTACTTTATTTAATGCATTCAACGCATTATCAAGTATATTACTTAAAATGACATTAATATCAAAAATAGATACATTTAGATGCTCTGGAATACTGATTTGCCATTTAACATCAACTTTTGCAGTTCTGGCTTTTTCAAGCATATAATTTAAGACACTATCAATTCTATCATTGCCTGACGTGACATATTTTTTCTCACTTTCCATAAAGCTTCCCATTGAATGAAGATAATCAATTACATGTTCTTTATCCTCATACCTAACCATGTCAGTAAGCATTTTTAGATGATGTTTTAAATCATGTCTTAGAGATTGAACATTTAATTGCGAGTTGTAAATAATATCAAATTGGTTTTCATACATATGTATTTCTTGCATTAGTAGCTCTCGTTCTTGCTCTTGCTTTGTTTTATGGAATTTATCTAGTGAAAATACAAGTATTGCAAATAGTAAATCAGCACAAATTGTTCCCAAAATATATTGAATATCATTAGCCATGAACGTCTGAAAAAGAATACATATAATTATCCATTCTCCTCCCCAATAAAAAACTGGAATGAGGAATGTAACTACCATACGTCGATATACTCTCCCAATATAAAAGAATGTTACTATAAATAGGAACAAAATTTCTGTCAAAAAAAGAATTGCATCTTGAGACGAAATTGGCCCTTGAACAGTTCCTCTCATAAAGCTATTGAATAACCAAAGTGCTACAAAAAAAATGCTAACACTTTTTTTATTTATTTTATATTCCCCTATATAAATTCGACAAAAACGCATCAACAAACTAATATGAATTGCATCTATAATTAAAATACATAACTTAATAACAATCAAAAATTTCCTCCTGAACTATAACAATTCTAGCAAATAGCTTTTCATCTTTTTTCGATATTTCTGACTAACAGGTAATACCGTCCCGTCTGTTATTTTCACTGATTCATAATGATAAGCTGAAATAAACATAGTATTTACAATATAGGATTTATGGATAACCAAAAATCCTTTTCCAATAACTTGCTTTTCAACTTCTTTCATTCCGCTATAATACTCTATTACATCATTTTGAGAATGTATCTCTATCTTTTTTCCTTTACATTCAAAATATTTTATTTCATCAAAATATAATTTATGAATAGTTTTCGCAATGTTAAAATAGAAAATCCCTTTATTGTTTTCAGTTATTTTTATACACTTTTCTAATGTTTCCAATATTCTTTCCCTAGTAAGCGGCTTTACAAGAAAATCAAATGGTCTGACCTGAAACAAACTCATTGCATAAGTTTCCTTTGAAGAAATATATATTATACTAATTTTCTCATTTCCCAGTTGCTCTCTAATCTTTTTTCCCACCTCAACACCATTCATTTCAAAAAGTTGAATATCTAAAAACAAAAGATCTGTCCTATAACCTTTTTCCATGGATTCATATAGTGTCTCACCAGAATAAAATATCTCAATTTCGGTTTCAATTGCATGGCTATGTGTATAATTCAAAATTATATTTTCTATATCACTACACGTACCTGGTTCATCATCACATATTGTAATGCTTATCATATTATTTTCACCTCACTCTGCCTTATTTTGCATATCCTTATATATATTTGTAATTCTAACTTAGTTTTCATAAAATAACAAACATGTATTTTTATGAATTATGTTTTCCGGCTGTGCATTATTTCAGAATATAAATGATCAAACAAATTTCTAACTAGTGTACTGACATATTGATATTTAGCATTACAACAACTTCCTATTCGGAAGCTGTTGTAAACCTAGTTCTCGCACGCTGACATGATGAGTTCCTCCAAGCGGTTCGACAAAAGCAAATATGCTGCAGGTACCATTCCTGACATATT
>OGMO01001811.1_pt1 | contig 11367 bp, 9 predicted proteins | sample 1573241 | NCBI WGS metagenome assembly OGMO01 (sample SAMEA2581896, study PRJEB24529) | metagenome | biome: Human gut stool | place: China | collected 2011 | reverse complement strand
TGAACCGAAATTTGATATTTTTTTTATAGGGAGTGATAAAGGCAATAAACGATTAGGTAATCTGATAAATTTGGAAAGACAATTCAATCTGTTGGGACTTACAACCTATTTTCATATTGCTCCTGAGCATAGATATGATTTATACAAAAATAAACGATATAAAAAGTTTCTTCCATATACTGAGGTCCTAAAATTCTTAGGGAAGACGAAAGCTATTTTATACTTGGGATATGGCAGTCAAGAGTGTATTACGATAAGAGTACAAGAATCTTTAGTGCATAAAATTAAATTGATCACAGATTGTGTTTGGTTAAAAAAATACGATTTCTTTCACCCTGATAATATTTTTATTTTGGGTGAAGATGAAATAGAATCATTACCTGAATTTATGAATAAACCATACGTTGAAATAGAAACTTCTGTACTGAATAATATTTATTTTGAAGATTGCATTTGGTGCATTGTTCAAATTAATTAAGACATATTTAAAAATGAAATTTAGATAAGGAGCATTGCTATGAGTGAACATCCTATTGAAAGCCTAATGGGCGTTACAATGCAGAAAATTAGAGAAATGGTAGATGTAAATACCATTATCGGTGATCCAATTACAACACCTGATGGTACTGTAATTGTGCCTGTTTCTCAGGTTAGTTATGGTTTTGCAAGTGGTGGTTCTGATTTTCCATCAAAGAAAGACGGTAGAGATTGTTTTGGTGGTGGTTCAGGTGCAGGTATCAAAATCACACCTGTAGGTTTCTTAACTGTTTGCAAAGGTGAAGTAAGAATGATTCCGGTTACTGAAAGTGAAGGTACTTTTGATAAGGTTATGGATATTGTTCCTGAGGCTTTCGACAAAATCGGTAGTTTCTTTAAGAAAGATAAAAAGAAAAATAAAGACAACGGTACAACACCTGAAATTACAGTTGATGATAATGAAGTAGAAATGTAATTTGCATTTGTACTAATAGTATGTACCACTTCATAACATATTTTGAGGTGGTATTTTGAAGAGAGTAATTTCGCTTTTAGTTTTATTTGTTTTTTCATTTTCATTACTTACTATAAATGTTAAGGCAACTGAAGTTACCACATCAGCAATGGGAACAGTTCTCTATTGTGTGGATAATAATTCAGTATTGTATGGAAAAAATGAAAATGTAAAAATGAAGATGGCATCAACTACAAAGTTAATGACTGCTTTATTAACTATCGAATATGCAGAAAAGCACAATAACCCTATAGTTACCTTTAAGAAATCTATGATAGAAGAAGGTAGCTCAATGTACCTTAAAGTTAATGAAAAGGTAACACTAAAGGACTTGTGTGTGGGTATGCTTTTGCCATCCGGTAATGATGCTGCCACTGCCTCTGCAATTAAGATTGCAGGTAGTAAAGAAAAGTTTGCAGAATTAATGAACAAAAGAGCAAAGCAGATTGGTATGGAAAACACTAACTTTGTAACACCCTCGGGACTTGATGATGATAACCATTTTAGCACACCCTATGATATGGCTCTTTTGATGAAGGAATGTTCTGAGAATAAAGAGTTTATGAAGATTTGTGGTAGCAAATCAATGACAGTTTCTTTCGTTTCACCAAAGGATAAAATTGTTACATATCAAAACCACAACAGACTTCTTTCTCTGTATGAAAATTGTATCGGTGGCAAAACAGGTTATACGGAAAGTGCCGGAAGATGCCTTGTTACTATTGCTAAGAAAAATGCCATAACGCTGATTGCAGTAACTTTAGGTGATAAGAATGATTGGAAAGACCATATAAGTTTATATGACTATGGCTTTTCTAAGGTAAAGACAAAAGTTTTTAAAGAAGAAAATTTGGTACAGCAGTTAGTTGGTGGAGTTAAGGATAAGACAAATATAAAGCTAAAAGAAAAAGTATTTATTCTAAATAACAAAAGTGATAAAATAGAAAGAAAGATATTTCTTTCACCATTTGCTTATTGTCCAATAAAAAAGGGTGACAAAGCAGGTGTTATAAATTATTATAGGAATGGAAAACTTCTTGAGAAAAATATAATAAAGTATCAAGAAGATATTGAGTATAAGGAAACGGAAAAAAGTTTCTGGGATTTTATAAAGGAATTGTTCAATGGCTAAGAAAGAATTAGTAAGATTACAGAAAATGATGGCTGATTGTGGAGTAGCATCCAGAAGAAAATCAGAAGATTTAATCAGACAAGGTAGTGTAAAGGTTAACGGAAGAGTTGCAGTTATCGGTGACAAGGTTGACCCTGTAAATGATAAGGTTTTTGTTAAGGGAAAAAGAATCAAGGGTACTGCAATGCCTAAGAAAAGATATATTATGCTACACAAACCTCGTGGTTATGTTACAACTATGAGTGATGAAATGGGAAGAAAATGTGTTGCAGAATTAGTTTCTGACATTGAAGAAAGAGTATATCCTGTAGGCAGATTAGACAGAGATAGTGAGGGTATGCTACTTATGACAAATGACGGTGAATTTGCAAACACAGTAACTCACCCAAAGAAAGATATTTATAAGGTTTACAGAGTAACAGTAAGACCCAGCATCAGTGACGAACAAGTTACACAAATGATGATGGGTATGACAATTGACGGCTACAAGACTAAGCCTTGTGAAGTCCGTATTATCACTCGTCAAGAGGGCAGAGTTGTGCTTGAAATTCTACTTCACGAGGGCAGAAACAGACAGATTAGAAAAATGTGTGAACAGTTAGGCTTAGAAGTTGCAAGACTAAAGAGAACTGCAATCGGTACAGTAAAACTTGGTATGCTAAAAACAGGTGACTGGAGAGATTTAACACAAAAAGAAATAGATAAATTAGTGGCAAATCCAAACCCATCATCACATTCAATTTAAAGGAATTTTGTTTTAAATAATGCTAAGAAAGTATGTAGCATACTTTACAGTATATTGCGTATTTTTGAGCAATTTGACTATAAATTACGCATAAATCTTCAACAATTATTTAAAGTGTGCAAAAATAAATCTTTGCACACTTTTTTCTTGTAAAAAAATATATTTTGGGATATAATGATTTATGTAATATTTTAATATAGACACAGTATAAATACACGAAAGTGAGGAATAGAGATGAGTACAGAAAAAATTACTCAGGCTAAGGCTGAAATCTCAAAAACTTCTGCTTATAAAGTAATTACAGAATTTTTTGATGAGGGTAGCTTTATTGAAATTGACACATATGCAAAGTCAGGTGACAACTATGCAGAAGCTGTTGCCGGTTATGGTTCTGTAAACGGACTACCTTGCTATGCTTTTTGTCAGAATATTGATGTTGCAAACGGTGCTATGAGTAAGGCACAGGCAGCAAAACTAAAGAAGGTATATGACCTTGCACTAAAGAACGGTGCACCTGTTGTAGGTATCTATGACAGCCTAGGTGGTAAGCTAAAGGAAGGTAATGAACTTCTAAACGCTTACGGTACAGTTCTTCACGCAGCAAGTACTCTTTCAGGTGTTGTACCACAGATTTCTGTTGTACTATCAGATTGTCTAGGTACTTCTGCTATTACAGCTTCTTCTGCTGACTTTGTTATCAAGGCTAAGGATGCTAAGATTTCTGTTCAGACTTCTGATGATGAAGGTTGTAACTGTTCAGTTGCAATTATCGCTGACGATAAGGAAGACGCTATTTCTAAAGCTAAGGATCTTATCCTTTATATGCCATCTAACAACCTTTCAACTGCTCCTTGTGCAGAAGAATTCGGTCCTGACCCTGAAGGCAAGTGCATTGTATGCAAGACACTTGATGCAGGTTCTGATGTTAAGCTATATGACCACATTGGCGAAACTGCAAAGGTTGGTTTTGCTAGACTACAGGGCGAAGTTGTTGGTGTTGTACAGACTAAGGGTGGCAAGATTCAGAAGCCTGACGGCAAGAAGATTACAAAGCTTGTTTCTTTCTGTGATGCTTTCTCAATTCCTGTTATCACATTCCTAAATAGTGAAGGCTTTGATTGTCTTGGTGCTGCAACTTCTGTTACAAATGCTTATGCAGAAGCTACAACAACAAAGATTACAGTTATTACAGGTAAGGCAGTAGGTCCTGTATATGTAGCAATGGCAGGTTCAGGTGCAATGACAGATTTAACATTTGCTCTTCCTGAAGCAGTTGTTTCTCCACTTAACGAAATGGCAGCAACATTCCTACTAGCTCCTGAAAAGATGGAAGTTCCTGTTAAGGATCAGCCAAAGGTAGCTGCAGAATTTGCTCAGGCTAACCTATCAGCATTTAAGGCTGCTGAAGACGGTGTTATCGAAAATATCGTTACAGAAGCAGAACTAAGAACTGTTCTTGGTCAGTCAGTAACAATGCTAATGAGCAAGAGAGTTTCTACTCTACCAAAGAAACATTCAACAATCGGTTAATATATTACAATCAAAGGGGAATTTAAGATGAAAAATTTAAAGATTACAGTTAATGGCACAACATATGATGTACAGGTTGAAGAAACAGGTGCTTCTTCAGTACCAGTAGCTTCTGCTCCAGCTCCAGCTGCAGCTCCAGCACCAGCAGCTGCTCCGGCTCCATCAGCAGGTGCAGGTACAAAGGTTGAATCACCTATGCCTGGTACAGTTCTTGATATTAAGGTTGCTAACGGTGCAACAGTTAAAGAAGGCGAACCAGTTGTAATTTTGGAAGCTATGAAGATGGAAAACGAAATCAATGCTCCTTGCTCAGGTACAGTTACTTCTATTTGTGTAAACAAGGGTGACTCTGTTGACTCAGGTACAGTACTTGTAACAATCGGCTAATAACTGGAAGGAAGATTAAAATGGCTAAGAAACTAAAAATTACAGAAACAGTTCTTAGAGATGCACATCAGTCACTTCTTGCTACAAGAATGCCACTTTCTGATATGTTACCAATTCTCCCAGAACTAGATAAAATCGGATTTTATTCACTAGAATGTTGGGGTGGTGCAACATTTGATGCTTGCCTAAGATTTCTAGATGAAGACCCATGGGAAAGACTTCGTACACTTCGTAAGGAATGTCCTAACACAAAGCTGCAGATGTTATTCCGTGGTCAGAATATGCTTGGTTATCGTCACTATGCTGATGATGTTCTTGAATATTTTGTTCAGAAGTCAGTAGCTAACGGTATTGATATTATCAGAATTTTCGATGCTCTTAACGATATTAAGAACCTTGAAACAGCTGTTAAGGCTGCTAAAAAGGAAGGTGCTCATGCACAGATCGCTATGAGTTACACAACAGGTCCTGTATTTGATAACAAATACTATGTTGACTATGCTAAGAAGATTGAAGCTATCGGTGCAGATTCTATCTGTATCAAGGATATGGCTGCTCTACTTACACCATATAAGTGTGAAAGCCTAATTAAGGATCTTAAGAAGGCAGTTAATATTCCAATTCAGCTACACACACATGCTACTGCAGGTCTATCATCAATGTGTATTATGAAGGCTGTAGAAAATGGTTGTGATGTTGTTGATACTGCTATGTCACCACTAGCTGACGGTACATCTCATTCACCAACAGAATCAATTGTTGCTGCATTCCAGGGTACAAAATATGACACAGGTCTTGACCTAGCTGCTCTAGCTAACATTCGTGAATACTTTATGGGACTAAGACAGAAGTACCTAGACAGTGGTCTAATTGACCCTAAGATGCTTGCTACAGACGCATCAGCTCTACTATATCAAGTTCCTGGTGGTATGCTATCTAACCTACTTTCTCAGCTAAAACAGGCCGGTAAGGAAGATAAGCTTCTTGATGTTATGAAGGAAGTTCCTAATGTTCGTAAGGATGCAGGTTACCCACCACTAGTTACACCATCATCACAGATTGTTGGTACTCAGGCAGTATTCAATGTTATCACAGGTGAAAGATATAAGATGGTTACAAATGAATTTAAGGATCTTGTTGCAGGTAAGTATGGTACAACTCCACTACCAATCGACCCTAAATTCAGAACAAAGATTATTGGCGATATGCAGCCAATCGACTGTCGTCCTGCTGACCTACTAAAGCCTGAACTGGAAGAACTAAAGAAAGAAGCTGCTCCTTTCGCAGAAAAGGAAGAAGATGTACTTTCTTATGCTATGTTCCCTAAGGTAGCTAAGGACTTCTTTGAAAAGCGTAGAAACAAGAAAATCGGACTTAACAACAACGCTGACAAAGAAAATATGATTCATCCGGTTTGATTGTAAACTAAATTAATTACACCACCCATTTTTGGGTGGTGTTTTTTGTTGCCTTGTAATTTTTTTTGATTTATAGAATAAACTGTATAGTAGAAAGTTTAGGTGACAAAATGAATATAAAAATCGGACTTGCAGGTAATCCTAATTGTGGCAAAACAACTTTGTTCAATCTATTAACCGGTAGCAATCAGTATGTAGGTAATTGGTCAGGTGTAACGGTAGAGAGTAAGGAGGGTATATTAAAAAATCATAATAACATAACTATAACCGATTTACCCGGGATTTACTCACTATCCCCATATTCACCGGAAGAAGTTGTTGCAAGAAATTACCTTGTAAACGAAAAACCAAATGTAATTATCAATATTGTCGACGGAACAAAATTAGAGAGAAATCTATACCTAACACTTCAACTTATGGAAATAGGTGTACCCATAGTTGTTGCAATAAATATGATGGATGTTGTCCGAAAAAATGGTGGTAAAATTTATATAGAAAAACTGTCAAAAATACTAGGTGTTCAAGTGGTAGAAATCTCCGCACTTAAAAATTTAGGCATAGATAACTTAATCAGGACAACAATTCAAGTTGCGAATAATAAAACTTCACCACCTAAATTTATGAAATATAATTCTAATGTAGAAAATACTTTGCAATATATTGAAAGCAAAATCAATAATAATTCTGTTAAAGAAAAATCAAGATATTATTCAGTAAAAATTTTTGAAAAAGATAAATATATTTTAAATTCACTAAATCTAAATTTAGAAACTATAAATAAAATAAATAGTAAAATTAATTCTTGTGAAGAATTATATAATGATGAATCGGTAGCATTAATAATAAACGATAGATATAAATTTGTTGAAGTTCTTCTCAGCAATTGCTACTCAGCCGGTAGCAAGTCTTGTGATAGTTCAAATAAAGTGGATAATATTCTCTTAGGGAAATATACTGCCATTCCAATTTTCATTCTAATAATTTTTCTTATTTATTACATATCAGTTAGTTTGGTAGGAAATTTAACTTCCGACTTTATTACATCAGTAATTTTTGATGACTTGTTAAGTAACAATATAAAAACTTTTCTCACCGATATTGACTGTTCGAATATTCTAATTTCACTAATTTGTGACGGTATAATCAATGGTGTAGGTAGTGTTATAGCTTTTGTACCTGAACTTATTGCATTATTTTTCTTTTTAGGAATATTAGAGGACATAGGTTATATGTCCCGAATAGCCTTTATTATGGAGAAAATTTTCAGAAAATTTGGTCTTTCAGGTAAAAGTATAATTCCTTTACTTATTAGTTCAGGTTGTGGTGTACCGGCTATAATGTCAACAAAAACTATTGAAAATAAAAAGCAAAAGATTATTACAGTCATCACCACAACAAATGTACCTTGTAGTGCCAAGTTGCAAATTATTGCACTTATTAGCAGTGCGATTTTCTCAAATAACTTCCTTGTAGCACCGATAATTTATTTTTCTTCAATTATTTTTGTGCTGATTTCTTCATTAATTCTCAGTAATCTGAACATTATAACCACAACAGATTCACCATTCATAATGGAAATTCCCAACTATCATCTACCTTCATTAACCACGATTTTTACACATCTATTCCAAAGAATAAAAGCCTTTTTAATTAAGGCAGGGACTGTTTTGGTGGTGGCTTGTATCATCATTTGGTTACTTTCTAATTTCGGCTTTGCTGATGGAAAATTCACCTATTTAAATGGCGAAAATCAAAATAACTCACTAATGTGTTATTTTTCAGCGTTAATTTCAAATTTGTTTTATCCTTTGGGTTTTAATAATTGGCAATGTATCAGTGCAACTTTTTCAGGAATTTTCGCAAAAGAAAATATCGTTTCATCACTAAATGTGTTCATGAATTCCAATGAAACTATAAAATCAGTTCTGCCAACATATTCCTCAGCAATCAGTTTCTTGGTATTTAACTTGCTAAATTCCCCTTGCATCGCCTCAATAATTGCAATGAAAAAGGAACTTGTAAGCAAGAAGTTATTTATTTTCGCATTGCTATATCAAAATATTTTTGCCTACATAATATCATTGATCATTTACCAGCTAATAGGATTTTTTCTAGGTGAAGTGCAATTAAATGTTTTTACAATAGTATCAATATTCTTTGTAGGAATTATAATTAATATTCTATTAAAGAAAAAACCTTCTAAAATTTAGAAGGTTTTTGTTCTGTATATTAACTTATCCTTTAATAATTTGCTGAGTAAATTCATTGTTTAGTATTGTGTTGTTGCAACTTGCAAGTGACCACAACCTAGTTGCAAGGTTCTCAATTTCTAGAATTTTCTTACCATTATTATCAAGATTATCATAACCGGTTTTCACATTAGTTATTAGTGGCAAAGTGCCATATTCCTTGATTTCTTTCAGCAATTTACTGCCTTTTTCTGTGAAACCAAGCACCCTAATGTATGGTACACTAATTCCTTTAACAGAATTATCAATACCAAGAATTGCCCTACAAATTATTCTCCTAATCCTTGACATTGTGTATCTTTTAGTTTTCAGCTTTTCACATAATTCATTAAAATTGTTAGTATTTTGAACAACTTTAATTATCCTATTTTCAAAACCCTCCTGAACATCAGGAATATTTCTAAGGTCATTTTCTGTCATAGAAGATAGTTTGTAAAGAATAATTTTCTCAATATTTTCAATTTTTGCAGTATCGGTAATAGGGTATTTAGGTGTGTATAATTCTCTGCTAGAATAATTATCTCTTATATAACTACCACTGGCAAAGTCACCACTGTAAAATTTATCATTATGCCCTGCACCTTTTCTGGAAAAAGTAATTGCTGATATGTTGCTATTTTCAAGTGACTTTAAATATTCCATACCCAATATATTGTTAGAACCATCAAATAAATTTGCAATTTCATCAGAATATAATTCTAATATAGAATTATGAATAGCCTTGGGATAGGTAACACCTTTATTCATATTTTCTTTTATAATGTTTTGTACATTTTCATCTTTAAGAGCAGAAATTCCCTTTTTCAGTAAATCAACATCACCACATTCACTGCCAAAAACGACTTTGTCAATTATATTGGTACCTTTCAAAATCTCAATAGAGCTTTTCCCAAAGTCCTCTGCACTTGACAATGAGTAAACAGAAGGTAATTCCAATACAAGGTCAACACCATTTTTTAGTGAGGCAAAGGTTCTATCCATTTTGCTAATAATAGATATGTCACCTCTCTGCACAAAACTACTGCTCATTACCGTAACTACCGTGTCATTTTCAGTTTTAACCTTGTCAATCAGCCACTTATGACCATTGTGAAAAGGATTGAATTCCGATACCAAACCGTATATCATAAAAATCTCCTAAATACTTGAAATACTACAATTTTTGACTTATAATAATATCGTTAATTATTATATAACAAATGAATGAATCATTCAACAGGAGGATATAATGAAAGTATTAGTAATTAATGCTGGTTCATCTTCTCTTAAGTATCAGTTGTTTGATATGAAAGACGAATCAGTTCTATGTAAAGGTAATTGCGAAAGAATCGGTGTTGGCGATAGCCTAGTTGGTTATAAGAACTATAAAGGTCAAGAAAAGACTGTTAAAGTTGAAATGAATAACCATACAGAAGCATTTATGCAGGTTAAAGAACTTCTAACTGACCCAGAAGTAGGTGTTATTTCTGATGTTAAAGAAGTTGGTGCAGTTGGCCATAGAATCGTTCAGGGTGGTGCAATTTTCCACGAATCAACAGTTGTTACACCTATTACTATTGAACAGATTAACCTTCTTTCACCATTAGCTCCACTACACAACCCTGGTGCAGTTCAGGGTATCAAGGCTGCTCAAAGTGTATTTGGTAAAGATACTCCGATGGTTACTGTATTTGATACTTCTTTCCATGCTACAATGCCTGAAAAAGCATATATGTATGCAGTACCTTATGAATATTATGAAAAGTATTCTATCCGTAGATATGGTTTCCACGGTACATCTCATAGATATGTTTCAGGTAAACTTGCTAAATTACTAGGTAAGGATATTAAGGATACAAAGCTTATCACTTGTCATATTGGTAACGGTTCTTCAATCACTGCTATTGAAGGAGGTAAAGTTATCGACACATCAATGGGTCTAACTCCACTAGATGGATTTATGATGGGTACTCGTTCCGGTTCACTTGACCCTTCTGTTGTTACATATATTATGGAAAAAGAAGGTCTATCTGCAAAAGAAATGGATACAATCCTAAATAAGAAGTCCGGTTTACTAGGTATTTCCGGTGTATCATCAGATGACCGTGATGTTTGTGCAGCTGAAGAATCAGGTAACGAAAGAGCACACTTAGCTCACCAGATGCTATATTATCAGATTGCTAAGACAATCGGCTCATATTATATTGCCCTAGGTGGTTGTGACGGTATCTGCTTTACTGCAGGTATTGGTGAACATCAGACACATCTAAGAAAAGCAGTTCTAGATTACCTAAATGTACTAGGTATTAAGTGTGATGACGAAAGAAATGAAACTGCTGACGGCACAGCACTACTAACTACTGATGATAGTAAAATCCCTGTATATGTTATCCCAACTAACGAAGAACTTGTTATCGCAAGAGATACTCAGGCTCTAGTTGAAAAGAATGATAAGTAATTTAATATAAAAAATAAAACTTTCAAAGCTCCCTCGCTGAGGGAGGTGGCTTTGCGTAGCAAAGACGGAAGGAGTGGTTAACATTGTAAACTTGTTTACAATGTTACATATTAAATCATAATACATTAATAATATTGTTTGTAAAAGAATAAGTTATATTCATTTATTAAATACTTTAAATAATCTAGCCGGTGCAAAATAAAGCATCGGCTGTTTTATTATAAGAAGAAAATAGGAATTAATTGTGGATAATAGAAATAAATTTGAAAGTGAAAATTAAATTTAAAAAAATATTTTAAATAATTTTGTGGGAAATACAAAGAATTATCAAATAGTATAGTAATTATTGATATCTAATATAACTATATATTGTATAAAAATTAATTTAAATATCAATATATAGTGTAGTGAAAAGAAATTTAAAAAAATTTAAAAAAATTTAAAAAAAGTTGAAAAAAAGTGTTGACAAAGAGGCAAA
>OGMO01001801.1_pt1 | contig 11466 bp, 10 predicted proteins | sample 1573241 | NCBI WGS metagenome assembly OGMO01 (sample SAMEA2581896, study PRJEB24529) | metagenome | biome: Human gut stool | place: China | collected 2011 | reverse complement strand
TTTTCAATAGAAAATATACCTTTAGATGACAAAGGCGTTTTTGATATGATGTCAAAAGGTCAGTCGGAAGGTGTGTTCCAGTTTGAAAGTGCCGGTATGAAAAGAGTTCTAACTCAGCTAAAACCTAATAGCCTTGAAGACTTAATTGCAGTTATTTCTTTGTATCGTCCCGGACCAATGGATAGTATTCCAACATATATTGAAAATCGCCATAATCCAAGCAAAATTAAATATAAACACCCATTACTTGAAGATATTTTAAAGGTTACTTACGGTTGTATTGTTTATCAAGAACAAGTAATGCAGATTTTCCGTAAACTTGCCGGTTACTCACTAGGTAGAGCTGATATTGTAAGAAGAGCCATGAGTAAGAAAAAGCATGATGTTATGGAAAAGGAAAGAGAAATTTTCATTAACGGTCTTGTAAATGAAAAAGGTGAAGTTGAAGTAGAGGGTTGTATTAGACGAGGTGTAGATAAAGCAACTGCAAATTCTATTTATAATGAAATGGAAAGTTTTGCTTCCTATGCTTTCAACAAATCTCACGCAGCTTCTTATGCAACAGTTTCTTACCAAACTGCATATCTAAAGTGTTATTATCCAAAGTACTATATGGCATCATTATTAACCAGTGTACTTGATAACCAAAACAAACTTTCTGTATATATTGAAGAATGTGAGCATATCGGTATCAAAGTATTACCACCAAGTGTAAATTATTCATATAGTGGATTTACACCTGTTGACAATAATATCCGTTTTGGACTTTTAGCAATAAAGAATTTAGGCAGAAACTTTATTGATGAAATAATTGAAGAAAGAAAGAATGGAAAATTCACTTCATTTTATGATTTTTGCAAAAGACTATATGGCAAGAATATGAATAGCAGAGGTATCGAAAGTCTGATTAAGTCTGGTGCTTTAGATAACTTAGGGGCAAACAGAAAGCAAATGCTTTCTGTTTATAAAAATATTCTTGAAAATTTAGAATATGACCATAGAAAAAATGTAGAAGGTCAGCTTTCTTTCTTTGATATGGGTGACAGTAAAGAAGAAAATACAAAAACGGTTAATATGCCTGATGTTTCTGAATTTCCATTTTCTGAACTATTAGCAATGGAAAAAGAAATTGCAGGTATGTACCTTAGTGGTCATCCTTTATCACAATATGATAATTATGCAAAACTTATCCGAGCTGATAGGGTAGGTGATGTAATCAATAAAGATAATATGCGTTACAGAGACGGTCAGCAGATTAAACTATTTGTGATTATTGATAAGGTAAAGAACAAAATTACAAAGTCAAACCAAATGATGTCTTTCCTTAATGTAGAAGATAAATACGGTATGATGGAGGCAATTATCTTCCCAAAAACTTTAGCTGACTATGGTAACTATATTTTTGAAAGTAATATTGTTGAAATGATTGGTACTGTCAATAAAAGGGAAAATGAAGACCCTAAGGTCATTGTCAATCAAATCAGACCTGCACCACCAAAAGATAACATTCCAACAGAATTACCAAGTAGAAGAGAAAAAAAGTTATCTCCAATAACAAGAATCGACAACAAAAGAATAGTAAAACCTGATAAACTGTACTTAAGGATTACTAGTAGAAATAGTAAAAAATTTAAGAAAGTAAAAAATATTCTTGAAATTTTCTCCGGAAGTACAATGGTTATCTTTTATGTTACCGATGAAAACAAACAGTACAAAGCCCCTCGTGCCTTGTGGGCTGATGTAAATGATGTGCTAATTGATGAATTATACTACATATTAGGTAAAGAAAATGTTGTAATTAAGTAAAAACAGAAAATTATACTTGATTATTACCGTACTTATGTATTATAATGGTAAAGTAAATGTAATTAATTAATATCCAGGGGGAATTAACAATGGCAAAAGATGCAATCGCAGTGCTAACTAGTGGTGGCGACGCACCAGGTATGAATGCTGCCGTAAGAGCAGTTGTTCGTTCAGGTATCAACAAAGGCTTTAATGTTCTTGGTATCAAGAGAGGTTACCGTGGACTTCTAAAGAAAGATTTTGTAGAAATGGATCTTCGTTCTGTTACAAATATTATTAGCTTAGGTGGTACAATTCTTTATACTGCTAGAAGTAAAGAGTTCCAGACTCCTGAAGGTATCCAACATGCTGCTCAAAACTGTATGGATATGGGCGTTAAAGGTGTTGTTGTTATCGGTGGTGATGGTTCATTTATGGGTGCTAGAGCTCTTTCAGATGCTGGTGTTCCTTGTATTGGTATCCCAGGTACTATAGATAATGATATTGCTTGTTCTGACTATACAGTAGGTTTTGATACTGCTATGAACACAGCAATGGAAATGGTTGATAAAATCCGTGATACTTCACAGTCACATGATAGATGTTCTGTTGTTGAAGTTATGGGTAGAAGATGTGGTGATATTGCACTTCAGACAGGTATTAGTTGTGGTGCTACTGCTATTCTAGTTCCTGAAGTTCCATACAACATTGAACAGGATGTTATCTCAAGAATTCTTGAAACAAGAAAGAACGGCAAACAACACTTTATCGTTGTTGTTGCTGAAGGTGTTGGTGGTTCTGTTGACCTAGCTAAGTATATCGAAAGAAGAACAGGCATTGAATCTCGTGCTACAATTCTTGGTCATGTTCAGCGTGGTGGTTCTCCAACACTTCGTGACAGAGTTGTTGCTTCAGAAATGGGTTACAAAGCAGTTGAACTTCTTGCAGAAGGTAAGTCAAAGAGAGTTGTTGCACTTAAGGACGGCAAGATTGTTGACTACGATATTACAGAAGCACTTAATATGGAAAGAGTATTTGATACTCACCTATATGAAATTGCAAAGACAATTTCAATGTAATCCGATTATTACTAAATGAAGGCACAGTTATTAACTGTGCCTTTACTTTAAGGAGCAAAGTTTATGTCCACATTTTATGAAGAAAATTTGATAATTTACGGAATGTCTTTTAATTCTTTCATTCCTTATAGTGTTAAGGATGATATTCTATCAAAGATTAGAAAGAACTTTTTTGAGCATAACAAGAGACAATCCGACAAAATTGTTCAGAATTTCAATGATTTTACAATTAAATATACATACAATCTTGAAAAGAATAAACCTATGAAGTGGGTTGTTCAGAAGAACAAAAAGACCATTGAAGAATCTGTTATTGTTTCTATCAATTCTTATGAAATAAGAACTTATAACGATGAAGGTAAGCAGGTTAGTTCTATTGAATTTTCTAATGACCATATTATCAAGACAGTTACTTTTGCTCTAGATAATGAAACAGTTGTTGTTTCTTGTGGTACAAATGGTGATGAGCCTGTGCTTTATTATAGAGGTCAGTCCCTTAATGCAGACTTACATCTTCTTGAAATTAATGAAGATGATAAAGTACTTGAAATTTTAGCAGAACGCAATCCTTATATTACGGTTACAGCCCTAACAAATAGAGGTGTTGTGTATTTTGGTACTGATGAAGAAATCAGAAGTGTTAAAAGAGAAGTAGAAAGAGCAAAAACTATTATAGCTGATAGAAACGCTCCAAAGGTTTACAACACTCCTGAAGACAGAGAAACAGGCTTTAACTTTAAAGACAATGACTTTAATCTAAAGAAAAATATGAACCAAACCTTTGATATTTCTAAGTCTGAGTATTTTGATTTTAATGAAGAAGGTAACCCATCTGTATTTGATGATGTTGAAGATTCTTCATCATTAGATTTAGAAAATATCGCTTTAGATAATGAAGATACAGTTGAAGTAGAATCTATTTCAGCTAAAATTGATGATGCTTTAGAAAACACAGTTGAACCGGAAGAAACTACAACTATAGAGGAAAATATTGAAGACAACATTGAAATTAATGAGACAGTAGTTGATGAAGAAAAAGAAGAAGTTGAAACTTCCGAAAATACTGATGAACAAAGTAATATTGAAGAAATTACTGACGATACTAATGATGAAAAGACAGAAGATATTACCTGTAAAACTGATGTAGCAGAAGAAACCGAAAATACTGCTGTTGAAGAAAATCAAGTAGAAGAAAATCCTACCGAACAACAAGAAATAGTGGAAGATAATTCTATTGATGATGATACTAAGGTTGCACCAAACTTTACTAATGAAGAAATCTTGCGTGAAGTTCTAAATGCAATGATGAATAGCAGTAAAGAAAATGAACCACCAAAGGTAGTTACAAGTGTTAACGAAACACCACAAGCAGAAAGATTTGACAAAAATGCCGATCTAATTATTAATAGTGGTAATGAAAAGTATTGTTACTACGGTGATATTAATGATGACTGTATGCGTGATGGTTATGGTAGAACTGAAATGTCAAATGGCAAAACTGCTTATGAAGGTAACTACAAAAACAATAAGCGAAATGGTTTTGGTTCATTCTATTATAAGAATGGTGGTCTTTGTTATACAGGTGAATGGAAAGACAATAAGCGTAATGGCTTTGGTGTAGGTGTTCGTTCATCTGATGGTTCATTTCATGCCGGTACTTGGAGTAACAATAAGCCTGAGGGTGTAGGTGCAAGATTTGATAAATATGGTAAATTATCATATATTGCAAACTTCAAAAACGGCAAAGAATCAGGACTTTGCGTTGAATACAGGGAAGATGGTGGCATCACTATCTTTAAATGGGTAAATGATGCTAAGAAAATTATTGAAACTATTTATCCATAAAACTAATAATTTAAATATTTTGTTGCACACTATTACCGTACCTTGTGGTACGGTAATTTTTTATGAGGTGATAAAATGAAAAAAATTATTATACCTGTGTTTATGGCAATTATTCTGGCATTTTCTCTTGTAGGTTGTGGAAACAAGGATAAGGGCAAAGTTGACTCAACTACTACATCCACAACTGAATCTACAACGGAAACTTCCACTTCCACAACAGAAATGACTTCAAGTACAGAAAACTCAACCAATAATAAAAATGGTAACAATGATAATGACGGAGTAATCGGTGAGGCAGGTAATGTTGTTCAAGATGCCGGAGATGCAGTAAAAGATGCAGCAGATGATGTTGAAGACGGTATCGAAGATGTTTCTTCACAGATGGACAGATAAATAATAGAAAACACGGTATGTATTTCTAATTCAGTCAAACTAAAGGAAATACCAATACCGTGTTTCTTTTTTATACTACTTTTTTCAAATCGTTTCTAAGTCTTTTAATTATTTTTTTCTCAAGTCTGGAAATGTAAGATTGTGATATTCCCAACTCATCAGCAACCTGCTTTTGAGTAAATTCTTTCTTACTGTTTAATCCAAACCTCATTTCCATAATCAATTTTTCTCTGGAATTTAGTTTGTCAACTGCCTGTAGCAGTAACTTTTTCTCAAGTTCCTGTTCGATATCTTTGTTTACAATGTCAGCTTCACTACCAAGAATATCACATAGTAAAAGTTCATTACCGTCCCAATCGGTGTTGAGAGGTTCTTCAATAGAGACTTCATTTTTCATATTAGAAGTTTTTCTAAGATACATAAGTATTTCATTTTCAATACATCTACTTGCATATGTAGCTAATTTGATACTTCTTTCTGGAGAAAATGTGTTTACTGCCTTAATAAGTCCGATTGTACCGATAGAAATTAAGTCATCAATGGGTACACCGGAATTTTCAAACTTTTTTGCTATATAAACCACTAGCCTTAGGTTATGAACAATAAGTTTGTTTTTACTGCTTTCTTTTCCTTGAGAAATTTCATTATACAGATTTTGTTCTTCTTCTTTGGTTAAAGGTGGTGGCAAGGACTCACTACTGTTAATGTAAAAAACATCATTCTTGCAAAGTATTAACTTTACTTTATTTACTAATTGTCTAATCATAAAATCACTCACATATATTTTTATAGTTAAATATAGACTTCACTTCATTTTTAAATATGTTGTTTGTAATGCCAATATAAACTTGTTTTTCGATTTTAATATTGTCTATGTAAAGTTCATCAGGCAAAAATCCTTCTATCAACCCTTCACCTCCAAGTGAATTAAAAGGAATAATTCTAATTTTACCTTCAGGAACAATTATTGTATTTATCAGTTCTTTTTCAACTAATATTGCTTCATTCCCACTAAATGGTTCTTTTATGTTGCAACAAGTATCATATTTTGAGAGAAAACTATATTTATTATCATTGAAAATAAAAGTTATTTTGTGTATTAAATCTTTTCTGTCAATCCTAATTTTCTCAATTATACTAAGTATAAAGTATGATATAGTAGTAAAAATAATTAACAATATAGGGGAGATATTGAAGTAAACTATATTGTTTTTCATCATAATAAAATTACTTTTAATAATTGATAACATAAAAAGTATTAGCCCACTAAATAAGCTTGTAATTAAGAAAAGTACAAAAGTTCTTTTACCAAATGTAATTTTATTTATGTAACCAAATGAAATAAGAATTGTTATTGAAATTATTGTTAGCTTTACGACAAAATTGAATAAGAAATTACCCCAAGGTAATAATATAGTTAAAGAAGAAATTCCACCGAATAGTGAACCAAGAATTATTCTGTATAATTTGTAATTAATTTTCAAAATTTTTGTAGTAATGCTTAGTAAGAGGTAATCAATAATAATGTTAGAAAAGATTAATGTGTCAATATAAATAGTCATTATCTCACCCTAAAGTATTATCTCATAATCCTTAATATAAAATTGTCAAAGGGTAGGTGAACAATAATATGCTTTTAGGTTTTATTATAGGATTATTTGTAGGAGCATTAATAGGAATATTTTTAATGTGTCTATTGCAATCTTCAAATCATAACAAAAGATAAAAAATCCGTACTCATTTGAGTACGGATTTCTTTCTGTAAAAACTAATTAAAAATTATGATAAGTTTCTTTCACCTTGGAATGTAAGGGCAAACATACCTTGACCAACATGAGAACCGATGATTGGTCCGACTTTAACAATTTTAACTTCCTTAACCAGTGGAGCAACCATTTCTTTTAGCTTTTCAGCTTTTTCAGGACATTCGGCATGTGCAATAAAAACTGTTTGTTCCTTTAGGTTTACACCATCTCTGTTAGCTCTGTCAATTAGAGTTGAATATGTTTTCATATTACCTCTGATTTTAGCAACTGCAATTAGCTTACCGTCATTGTCAACAGAGATAAGAGGCTTAATCTGTAATGCCTTACCGAAAGCTGCTGATAAAGCACCGATTCTGCCACCTTTTTTAAGCTGGTCTAAATCGTCAACAACAAACCAGTGACAAATTTTCATCTTTGTATTTTCAATATAGTCACATAGTTCTTTAAATGATGCACCCTCATTCATCTTAACACCGGCAAGATAAGCAAGATAGCCTTCACCAACAGAAGCTGAAAGTGAGTCAATTACACAAATCTTTCTTTCAGGATACTTTTCCTTCAATTCTTCAACTGCAATTTTGCAAGTGTTATATGTGCCACTCATACCGGAAGTAAAGCAAATATAAATAATATCCTTACCTTCCTTTAAGAACGGTTCAAAGCTATTTGCAAATGTATCGTATTGAACTTGAGCAGTTGTTACATTAGCACCATTTTTAAGTGCAGCATAAAAGTTGCTTAATGTCATTTCTCTTTCATCAAGATAATGAGAGTAGTTTTTGTTATCAACAGAAAATTGCATAGGGATAATTTCAATATTTTGTTTCTTAGCAATTTCATCAGTTAAATCACAAGTTGAATCACAAAATAATTTATAATCCATATTAACCTCCGGGTTATATTAATAAATTTATATACATATTAATAATAACAAAGGCAAATTAAAAAGTCAACGGAGGTTACTATGAATTGTAGTTTTTATGAACTTCGTCATAAGGAGGTGATTAATCGTTCAAATGGTTGTAGAATCGGTTATGTTGATGACCTAGAGATTGATACCTGTAATGCTACACTTTGTTCACTTATAATTTATGGAGGATTTAGGTGCTTTGGTTTGTTAGGCAGAAAGCAAGATTTTATCATTCCTTGGTCAAAAATCGGTCTAATAGGAGAGGATACTATCCTTGTAGATTGGAACATCCCTACACCACCACCTAAGAAAATGTTTGGGGGTTTTAAACGCAGAAGACAAAAATAGCCAATCATTTGGTAATGTTGCACACTAATTAACACAATATCTTGTGCAAAAATCCGTTGAAATACATATTCTAAAGTAATATAATAATTAGTGAAGGTTTTTTCTTCAAATTAAAAACTAAAGAGGAATTTTAATGAGTAAATCAATGAAAGTAAGATTATTGATTGTTTTTCTTGTTGTTGCTATAACTTTAACTCCACTGGCTATACTTTATCCAAGGGTTACTGCACTAACCGAAATTGCTTATGAGGACGAAAAAGGTTCTTTAAATAGTGATGAAGGTGACGAGTATGTTGGTATGGGTTATGGTAATGCCTTTGATATGTTTGGTGAAGCTGAAATTTCTTCAACTACTCATCAGGTAACTGAGCCAACTACTCAGTCATCAACAAAACAATACCAAGTAGCTGTTAAGAAAAACCACAGAACTCCAACAGAAAAAGGTTCTGAAGAACAGATTAAAACAACAACTACTACAAGAGAGTACGAAACCGAAACTCTTGATTATTACCATGTAAAGAAGAATCAAGATGTTAAGGGTACTAAGTTGCGTACACTTTCCGAACCAAGTGAAAGCTCCAAGAAAAGACAACTTTCTGCCGGTTACTTAATTGCTATTAAAAATCCTGACCCTAATTATCAGTATGATGGTGTAAAAATCAAGATGACTGATAAAGACCTTGACATTGCAGGCAGACTTGTAATGGGTGAAGCCGGTTCAATGGGATTTTACGGTTGTTGCCTTGTAGCTCAGGCTATTAGAGATACATATGTAATGGGCAACTTTAAATCTATTGATTCTGTAAGAAGAGGTTACGGTTATGATGGCAGTATTAAGTACAAGCCAAATGATGCAGCAAGAAAAGCAGTTAAGTACATTCTAGAAGAAGGTCATTCAGCAGTTCAGCATAGAATTTTATATTTCTATAATCCTAGACTATGTGAAAGCAAATGGCATGAATCACAAGATTATTTGCTTACATATAAAGATGTAAGGTTCTTTGACAGATAATCAATACTTAAAATTACATAAAACTATAAAAAATCAAGTGTTTTTCTTACAAAAGCACTTGATTTTTCATTTTATTTATGATAAAATATCTATCGCATTACGCACGTGGGTGCTAATTGTCATGGTGGTAACTTAACTTCGGCAATTAAAATCAATAACACTCACGGAGGATTTAACCTAAGGAGGAAATTAAAAATGGCAGTAGTTTCAATGAAACAGCTATTAGAAGCTGGTGTACACTTTGGTCACCAGACAAGAAGATGGAACCCTAAAATGGCAGAATACATCTTCACAGAAAGAAACGGTATCTATATTATTGATTTACAGAAAACCGTTAAGAAACTTGACGAAGCTTATAACTTCGTAAAGGAAATCTCAACAGAAGGTAAGAGCGTTCTTTTCGTTGGTACAAAGAAACAGGCTCAGGAATCTGTTAAGGAAGAAGCTCTTCGTGCCGGTGCTTTCTATGTAAATGCTAGATGGCTAGGCGGTATGATGACTAACTTCACAACAATCAGAAGAAGAGTTGCTCGTCTAAAGCAGCTTCGTGCTATGGAAGAAGACGGTACATTTGATCTTCTACCAAAGAAGGAAGTTATCAAGCTAAACCTTGAAATTGAAAAGCTTGAAAAATTCCTAGGTGGTATTAAGGACATGGATGAACTTCCAGGTGCTCTATTTATCATCGACCCAAGAAAAGAAAGAATCGCAGTTGCAGAAGCAAAGAAGCTAAATATTCCTATCGTTGCTATTGTTGATACAAACTGTGACCCAGACGAAATCGACTATGTTATCCCTGGTAACGATGACGCTATCCGTGCAGTAAAGCTTATTGCCGGCGCTATTGCTAATGCTGTTATCGAAGGCAGAGACGGTAATGACACAGCAGCAGAAGAAAATGCTGAAGAAGCAAGTGAAGAGGCTGCTGAATAATTTAATATAATTATAACTATTTTATAGGAGGATAATATAATGGCATTTACAGCTCAAGATGTTAAGGCTCTTCGTGAGAAGACCGGCGTTGGTATGATGGAATGTAAGAAGGCTCTTGTTGAAGCTGACGGCGATATGGATAAGGCAGTTGACTTCCTTCGTGAAAGAGGACTTGCTGCTGCACAAAAGAAAGCAACAAGAATTGCTGCTGAAGGTGTAGTTCTTCCATATTATGATGCACAGGCTAAAAAGGGTGTTGTAGTAGAAGTTAACTCTGAAACTGACTTCGTTGCTAAAAACGAGAAATTTATGAACTTCGTAGAAGGTGTTGCAAAGACTATCCTTGCAACAAATCCTGCTGATGTTGAAGCTCTTAAGGAAGAAAAGTTTGACGGTACAGACAGAACTGTTACCGAAACTCTTAATGACCTTGTTCTTTCAATCGGTGAAAATATGAAAGTTCGTCGTTTCGAAAGGATGGACGGTATTGTTTCAACATATATTCACGGCGGCGGATCAGTAGGCGTTATGGTTGGCTTTGATGTTGCTGATGAATCAAAGGCATCTGCTCCTGAATTTGATGCTATGGGTAAGAATGTTGCTATGCAAATCGCAGCTATGAGCCCTGCATATCTTGATGAAGCTTCAGTTCCTGCTGAAGTTGTTGAACACGAAAAATCAATCCTTGCAGCTCAGATGAAGGAAGATCCTAAAATGGCTTCTAAGCCTGAAGCAGTTCTTGCTAAAATTGCTGCCGGTAAGATGGGCAAGTATTATAAAGAAAATTGCCTTGTTGACCAGGAATTCGTAAGAAGCGATTTATTCCAAGGTTCAGTTAAGGGTTATGTTGATTCAGTTGCCAAGGAACTCGGCACTGAAATCAAGCTTAACGGTTTCATCAGAATGATGAAGGGCGACGGTCTCGAAAAGAGAGAAGAAAACTTCGCAGAAGAAGTTGCTAAAGCAGCTAAAGGCTGATAATTGAAAAATTGATTTTTACAGTCCTGTGATTAAGTTCATAGGACTGTTTTTTGTGCATAAATAAATTTGGTCGGACAATTTGTGATAAAATATAAACAAAGTTAAGGCTTTTTTATTGTATTTGTGCCTGTTTTGTAGTAAAATATCGGTATAACAACAGAGAAAATATAAATTAGGTGATAGGTATGGGTACGGATAAAAAAGAAGAAATCATGGAGGAATCGGCGGCTGAACAGGTTAAGGGAAAAGCCTATTCTAAAGTGCTTAATTTTGTTAAAGAAAATATAAGCAACGGAAAATTTAAGGTCGGAGAGAAGCTTCCGACAGAGCGTGAGCTTTCCGAAAAGCTGGAGCTTAGCCGAAATTCTGTAAGAGAGGCTTTGCGTACTCTTGATAATATGGGGATGATAGAGT
>OGMO01001800.1_pt1 | contig 11469 bp, 7 predicted proteins | sample 1573241 | NCBI WGS metagenome assembly OGMO01 (sample SAMEA2581896, study PRJEB24529) | metagenome | biome: Human gut stool | place: China | collected 2011 | reverse complement strand
AACTTCACATGGACCGGCAGGCGGGGATTTTCGCCGGAAGAAAATTTGTCCTGGCAGGAGGGTTACATGCCGGAAATGTTGCCGAAGGAATCCGGTTGTTTGACCCGGATATCGTGGATGTAAGTTCCGGAGTGGAAGAAAAAGATCAAAAAGAAGAAGCATTGATAAAACAATTTGTAACATGTGTCAAAGAGGAAGCAGAAGAAAGGAAAGAAAGATGAATAAGAAAGCATATTATGGACAGTTTGGCGGACAGTATGTGGCAGAGTCGCTGATGAATACCTTACAGGAACTGGATCAGGCATATGAGGAGGCTATTCATGATCCGGAGTTTATGAAGCAGTATCATTATTATCTGAAACAGTATGTCGGCAGAGAGACACCGCTTTACTATGCAGAGCGTCTGTCTGCAAAATACGGTACAAAAATTTACTTAAAGCGTGAAGATTTAAACCATACCGGTGCCCACAAGATCAACAATGTGATCGGTCAGATCCTTCTGGCAAAGCGTATGGGAAAGACAAAGGTAATCGCGGAGACCGGTGCAGGACAGCATGGTGTAGCTACTGCAACGGGAGCAGCACTGTTTGATATGGAATGTACGGTGTACATGGGAAAAGAAGATATCCAGAGACAGAAACTGAATGTGATGCGTATGGAGATGCTTGGTGCAAAAGTGGTATCCGTGGAATCCGGAAGCAATACCTTAAAAGACGCGACAAACGAAGCCATCCGTACCTGGGCCAAAACAGCGGAGGATACGTTCTATATTATCGGATCTGCGGTAGGACCGTATCCGTATCCGAAGATGGTGAAAGAGTTTCAGAGTGTGATCAGCCGGGAGGCAAAGCGTCAGCACATGGAAGCAGAAGGAAAGAATCCGTTTACCTTGGATTCCAAAGCACCGAACTGGGCTGATTTCAAAGACTTCCTGAAAGGCGAGGTTCGTTACGCATCCGTAATGAAGCAATATCCGCAGGAGGCCGACGAGCTGTTCAAGGCTGCTGAAGAAAACGCTAAATGGCGTTACAACAGCTACAAGCGTCTTTCCAAAGAAAATTGGGGCGCTGAAGTTACAGAGTAATTCCGATTACTAAATAAAGAATAGAGGCTGCTCCTGAATAAGGCGTAGTCTCTATTTGTTTTTAATTAACAATACTAAATATCACAGGTTATGATTGGATTTATCATTTGGATTATCGGTGTGGTTCTGTGTGTCAAAGCCGTACTTGAAATCATGAAGTGGCCGGTAGACGGCGTGAAGAAACTATTAGTTGCAATTATCATCCTGCTCACAAGCTGGATTGGAATCTGTGTTTATTACTTCTGGGGAAGGGAAAACCTGCCTCAAATACTGAAATAAGTTCCAGTATCATTTACAGAAGTAAACAGACGTGTATTAAGAACAAGGGGGATAGACAACAGCTATCCCCTTCTTTTCAGAAACTCGGTGGGACTCTCCCCAAACTGTTCCTTATAGCATTTCGTGAAATAGGAAGGTGACGAAAAGCCCACTTCATAGGCAATCTCCGCTACCGTCATGTCAGAGGAGGCAAGCAGTGAGGCAGCCTTTTTCAACCTCATCTGGCGCAGCAGCTCATTCGGCGAATAGTTGGTCAGCGATTTCAGCTTACGGTAAAGCTGCACACGGCTCATACCCATATTCCGTCCCAAATCCTCCACATTGAGTTCCGCATCTTTCATTCTCTCCTCGACAAGCGATTTGAAGCGGGAGACGAAACCCTTATCCAAATCACTGATGGCTTCCTTCTCGATAGTCTGGTTATCTCCGAAGAACTGCCTCAACTGACGGCGGTTTGCAATAAGATTACGGACACGAGACAAGAGCAACTGCGAATTGAATGGTTTGGAAATATAAGAATCGGCACCGCCATCATAGCCCTGGATACGCTGTTCGTCCAGCGAGCAGGCCGTCAGCAGAATCACCGGGATATGGCATGTCTGTAACTCCCCCTTCAAGCGGCGGCAACATTCCACACCATCCATACCGGGCATCATTACATCCGAAATAACCACATCCGGCACATACTTCATGGCCAGCCGGATACCCTCTGTCCCGTCTGCAGCATCCAGCACGCGAAATTCTTGCGTCAACAGTGACTTCACATAGTTGCGAATATCCGCATTATCGTCAATTACCAGCACAGTAGGACAATCAGCCTCAACCACCTCTTCGCATGCCTTCACTTCCGTATCTATCAGGGTGGACGACACGTCCTTCTCTTCGGCAGGCAACGTCACTATGGTGGGATGGTACTGCGAAACATCCTGCTTTGGGAAAGTGACGGTGAAGGTAGTACCCTTATCATCACTGTGTGCCGCAATGTTGCCACCATGCATCTCTACAAAAGCACGTACCAGCGCAAGGCCGATACCGGTACCTGCCTGATGTCCGTCCACTTGATAAAAACGCTCGAAGATAGCTTCCACATCGGTCGAAGAAATGTAACTGCCGGAATTGAAAACAGACAAGCTATAGTTCTGCTCTGTCATTGACAAGCGTATAGCTATCTTCCCATTCTCCGGCGTATACTTCACGGCATTGGAGAAGAGATTGAAGTAAATGCGCTCCATCTTCTCCGCATCTGCCATCATCCGGAAGTCCGTATCGGGAGATGCCTCAAAGCTGAAAGCAATATGTTTCTTCAGCAACGCCATGCGGAAAGAGTCGTTCCAGCCCCGGAAGCTGTCGAGCAAATCAAAAGGTTCGAGATGGAGCTCCATGCGCCCGTTCTCCACCTTCCGGAAATCAAGTATCTGGTTGACCAGGCGAAGCAGGATATGCACATTCTTTTTCATCAGCTCGAGGAGCTGGCGCGGCTGTCCGTCGAGGGTGCGGTTGGCAAGAAGCTGCTCTATGGGATCGGCTATCAGCGTCAGCGGAGTACGGAAATCGTGTGAAATATTCGTGAAGAACACCAGCTTGGCATGCGTAGCCTCCTCCAGTTCATGGGAAAGCTGTTCCAACTGCGACTTCTGCACTTCCAACAGTTCCTTCTGCTGTATCAACTGAGTTTTCTGTTCTTCCAGTTTCTTTTTCTGCATGGACAGCTCACGGTTCAACCGGTTCTTGGCACGCAAGGAGAGGTAGACAGCCACCAACAAGCCGACCAGCAACAATAGGGCGGACAGACTGCCGTACAAGACAACCTGCTGCGTGGCATAACTGGCCAAATACTGGTTTATCTTTCCGTTCAGGGTTTCTATCTTTCCATCTAGGGTGCCGATGTGGGCGGTCTGCATCTTCATGATGAGAGCATTGTCGCGGTCGACGACGGAAGTGCCCAGGATAGTTTCACGGGGAAAATCACGCTTGTTCAGGATATCCATGGCAATCTGCATCACGCGGTCACCACCGGTAGGATATATAAACGTGGCATCCAGTTCGCCGGCAAGCACTTTCTCCACTCCATAGTCTTTGCCGGACAGGGCGTCTATGCCGATGAACCGCATATCCTTTTCCCGCCCCTCTCGGGCAGCGGCAGCATAGGCTCCGGCCGCCATACGGTCATTCTGCGCATACACCAGGTCGATATGCGGAAAGCGGCTCAGCAGGGTATCCATTTTCTCTCCGGCCTTGAGTTGCAACCAGGCACCGTCTTCAACGGCCAGCAACCGGATACCGGGATAAGCGGATATAGCCTTCACAAATCCTTGATGACGGTCTACGGCAGGTGTGGAGCCCACCAAACCTGAGATTTCCACCACATCTCCCTGCCCATGCAGCACATTGGCCACATACTCTCCCACAGCTTTCCCTATCTCGTAGTTGTCTGCACCGACGTAGGCCGTGTATTTGTCCGAAAGGATTTTACGGTCCACTACAATCACCGGAATGCCCCGGTTGTATGCCTCCTCCACAACCGGAGTTATCGGAGTGGCTTCATTAGGGGCCACAATCAGCAGATCCACCCCTTCGGCTATCAGCTCACGAATGTCTTTTGCCTGACGGTCATTATCGTCGACAGCAGTACGGATGTCCACCTCCACATCCTCGTAGAAATGGGCTTCACGGAGTATCTCACTGTTCATCTGGCGCCGCCATTCATCCTCGCTACATTGGGAAACGCCGATACGGAAACGTGCCTCGCGCCGGGAGCAGGCAACCGCCACTCCCCAAAGCACGAGCAGAAAGAATAAAATCCGAAGGTTATGCTGTCTCATCTTCACTTTCCTCTGATTTAAGATTGCAGATGAGCAAAGATAGCGAAAAATGTGAAAAGAATAAGAAAAATCTATGCCAGCCTTTCTTTCAAGGCGTCCGGCAATTCCGGCATGGCACCGCTCTGGGTACATACATAGGCAGAGACTTCCACCGCCAGTTTATGGGCATCGGGCACCTGCTTCCCGCTGAGAATGGCAGCGGTGAAGGCTGCCGTGAACGAGTCACCGGCTCCAACGGTGTCCGCCACCGGTACCTTGGGCGTCTCCTGGAAGGAAACCACTCCCGGAGTGAACACATAGCTGCCGTTCGTTCCACAAGTCAAGATAAGCATTTTCAGGTTATATTTAGCCAGCAGAATCCAGCATTTGTCCTGCAAGTCGATGCCCGGGTAGCCGAAAATACGGCTGATGGTCACCAGCTCCTCATCGTTTATCTTGAGGATGTTGCAGCGGCGCATGGATTCGCAGAGTATCTCTTTGGTATAGAACCCTTGGCGGAGATTGATGTCGAATATCTTCAGTTGCCCCTCCGCATCGGGCATCGTGTCGAGAAAACGGTTGATGGTGATGCGGCTTGTTTCACTGCGTTGCGCCAAAGAGCCGAAACATACGGCACGCGTGTTCAGTGCCAGACGCTTCAGTTCGTCGGTAAAGGGAATGTTGTCCCAGGCCACGCCTTCTTTTATCTCATAGCACGGCACGCCCACGGCATCGAGCGTCACCTGCACCGTTCCCGTGGGGTAAGGCACGCGCTCAATCTGCGTGCGCAGCCCCTTCCGGGCGAACACATCCAGAATCTCGTCCCCATCCGCATCGGCACCTACGGCACTGACCACACGGCTGTCGAAACCAAACTGCGATGCATGGTAAGCAAAGTTTGCCGGAGCACCGCCTATCTTCTTTCCTTCGGGGAGGCAGTCCCACAGAGCCTCGCCCATACCTACTATTATCTTATTCATAATATTATATTGTTTAATGAATGATATATTTTATTCACGGCAAACTCAATGTCCTACCCACTGCAAACCTAATAAAAAAGTTCCTAACTATAGAATGAAAAGTTGCCAATTATCTATTAAAAAGTCTCTAAGAACTAAGGATTATCTCTATCCCAAGGCTTGGGATAGACATCCGCAACCTTGGGACAGATATCCGCAGCCTTGGGATATGTGTCCGCAGCCTGCGAACAAAGATTACCGCTTCATACGCAGCATATAGAAGAACAAGTACACTACCCCTACCGTCATCACAGCCACGGCACCGCTTTGTCCTACAGCATCACTTGCCAAGCCCATTGCTATCGGAAACACCGTACCGCCGAAGAGCCCCATAATCATCAAGCCGGAAACCTCGTTCTTCTTTTGTGGCATAGCAAGCAACGCTTGGGAGAAGATAACCGGAAAGATGTTCGAATTGCCGAAACCGATAAGGGCAATGCAAATGTATATCATTGTCTTTTCATGGAAAACGAACAACCCTACCATCGCAGCCAACATACATAACACGCTGATGCCGAAGAAGGTTCGGGGAGCCATCTTCTGAAGAATGAAGGCTCCGAGAAAGCAACCCGCCGTGCGGAAGATGAAGTAAAGGCTGGTGGCAAAGCCGGCATCGGCCAGCGTCATGCCCAGACGCTCCATCAGGATTTTGGGCGCTGTGGTATTCGTACCTACATCAATGCCCACATGGCACATGATGCCCAGGAAGCAGAGAAAGATAAACGGCTTGCCCAGCAGGGCGAGGCACTCCCCGAAGGTGGAAGGGCGTCCCTCTTCCTTTTCCTCGCGGATGGAAGTACCGCTCAGCCAAAGAATGGCAATCACCGCAATGACCATATAGACCGGGAACAGTACCCTCCAGCCCATGCCCAGAGACGGAATGGCCTGCGTAGCTCCCCACATGGCGATGTATGGAGCCAGAAACGAAGCAATGGCTTTTACAAACTGTCCGAAGGTGAGCGAACTTGCCAGCCGCTCGCCGCTTACGATGTTGGAAAGCAGCGGGTTGAGCGACGTTTGCATCAGCGCATTACCGATGCCCAGCAATGAGAACGAGAGCAGCATCAGCACGTAACCGTCTCCGAAAACCGGGAGAAGCAAAGAGGCAAACGTGATGACAAGACTGAGAAGCACCGTCTTCTTACGTCCGATGCGGTTCATCAGCATACCCGTAGGTACGGAGAAGATAAGGAACCAGAAGAACACCAGAGACGGGAATATGTTGGCTTGCGAGTCGGTCAGGTTCAAGTCGGCCTTCACGTAGTTGGAGGCGATGCCCACCAAATCCACAAAGCCCATGGCGAAGAAGCAAAGCATGACCGGAAAGAGCTTTGCCAAAGAAGAATTCTTAGTATTTTCCATGCTGAAGATTATTATCTGTTATTTTAATCCGAGTTTGTACACAATAAACGAGGTGACATTGCAGCTTCCACCTTTAGCATAGAAACTGATGCGGTTGTAAGGTTCCGACGGGAATACGAGATTTGTCACGGCAAAACGTCCGTCGTTGCCAAACGCTTCAATGCTCGACTTGTCTACGAACAAGCGGAGTTTCATTTCATTGCCACCCTCGACAGGAGCCACGGTCACTGCAGGGAAGTCCTTGCTGAACGACACCTCACCACTCTTGATACGGTCCATGGTGAACGTCTTTTCCGCCAGGTTATAGTACATCTCCACCTCCTCGCCTTTCGAGTTAAAGAGCTGGAATCCTATCACATCCGCATCCTTGTTCTTGATGGTCATTTCGATTTCATACGTTCCGGAATTGTCATTCAGCAGTTTGTCCAGATTATACGTGCGGTCTACCTTGAAAGCACGCTTCTTGCTGCCTTTATCCCTCAGTTTCAGCAATTCGGGAGACGGGGTTACCTTTACATAGGTTTCACCCTCCGAGGTATAGAGCGAAAGGTCGCGCGGCACGGAGTTGGCACTGCGGTATTGACGGGTGGGCACATCGTTGGCATATTGCCAGTTGCTCATCCATGCCAATGCAATGGCACGTCCTGCAGGAGCATTGCTCCAAGTGACAGTTGCATAATGGTCTTTTCCCCAGTCCATCCATTTCGTCACTGCGGGAGACTCGTTCACGAATCTCTTTCCGTCAAATGTCCCCACGAAATATTGTGTGGCAGAGCCACCGAACGGTCCACCCGGATTGAGGTTACAGACGAGTACCCACTTCTTCAGTTCCGTACCTTCAACCGGCAGTTCAAGCAGGTCGGGACACTCCCAGACTCCGCCGTGAGCACCTTGTCCTTCACCGAATTTGCTCTCCAGCGTCCAGCTCTTCAGGTCGGCAGAAGAGTATATCTCCATTTCCTGCCCTACGGCAAGAACCATGATCCATTTCTTGGTATCTTCGTGCCAGATGACTTTAGGGTCACGGAAGTCGCGCTGCGTGGAAGTCAGGATGGGATTTCGCGCATACTTCTTGAAGGTCTTTCCGTTGTCAAGGCTATAGGCCATGCTCTGCACTTGGCGGTCGCTTGCCGATGTATAGAAGGCAATGACGGCACCGGCACCGAACCCGGCCGTATTATCCTTGTCGACAACACAAGAGCCACTGAAAATTGTTCCCAACGCATCGGGCGAAATGGCATCTCCGTGATGCTCCCAAGTGACGAGGTCCGTACTGGTGGCATGTCCCCAATGCATGTTCCCCCACATGGAGCCGTAGGGATTATGCTGGTAGAACAAATGGTAGACCCCGTCTTTGTAGAACATTCCGTTAGGATCATTCATCCAACCGTAAGCCGGGCTGAAATGATACACCGGACGGTACTTCTCCCGGTTCGAAACATCGAATTCATCCGACAGTTTCATTTCTTCCCAGCATAAGGCCGAATCCGGAATAAGCTGGAAGTTGAAAGAGAGATGTTTATTATCGAAGCCGGTCAAATCGACCGGAACAAAATAGTCAACCTTATTGACTGCCAATCGCACGTTCATACTGCGTACAACATCATTGTCCGCTATCATATACAATTTTGCCTCCGGAGAAGCCTCTTCCACCGGCAGCAGCAAAAACTTCTTCTGCTCGTCAATTTGGACGATACTCTGTCCGTCACCCAGATGTTTAATCACGAAAGGAGGATTTATGGCCTGGCATGTGAAGACAGCCACGGTAGTTCCTAATATAAATACGGTAAGCGTCCTTCTGATTGTCCGCCAAAAGTCTTTTAAATGAATCATGTTTCTGTTGGTATTAAATTAATTATGTTTTTCTAGCATGCAAAGATACGCCACCAAGCAGCAGGAGACTATCTTTTTTGTTTCAAAGCATACTACAAATGTTACATTCCATCCTTAAAAAGGTATCTGTATGTCACTGGGGAACATACATAGAATTCAATTCATGAATTGTCAACTGTTTCAACTTTGTTTGTCCGCCTTCAACTGATATGGTGACAGAAGGAGTGTTTTTTTCAATCAGATGATAGAAAGCAGCAGACAGTGCTCCTTGATTGACGAAGATTTCTACAGAAGCAATATCCGACAATATATCCAATTCAATTCTTCCTTCATTGGGCTTTAGCACCATCTGCTTCAAGGTTTCCCCATTCTCTTTCTTAACAGTGAGTATCTGTTTGACAGAATCGTAAATCAAATTCAAACCATTAATATCAAAAGCCAATATCTGCGCATCAACACTATCTACAGCAAAACCCGTTTTCAGATAGAAGGCAGGAGTATTCAACTTTGTCGTGAAACAATTCTTTTCTTCAACTACCAGACTCTTCCAGATGTACTTTCTCCCATATAATAAAGCGAGTTCATTTACCGGCATACTTTTTAAGACATATCCTTTATCAACCCGATGTAATGTTAATTCACGCGGAAAGGACATTTGTTGATTGAAAGGCATATCCGGGAAATTACTTCCGTTCATCCATGCTATTTGTATTCTTCGGTCATCTGGTGCATTACTATATGTTTGAACCGCATAATAGTTTGTACCACTATCCATTTTTACAGGTTTCGTCTCAGGCCGAAAACGATATCCATCAAAACTCCCAACCAAATAGGTACTGTTCGCCCCGGTAAAGACCCATTTCCGGACAGTAGGTTCATTGGTTACGGACATTTCAAAAAAGTCGGGACACTCATCCGCCCCCTCTAATTTAAAACGGTCCGTTTCAGTCCAATCCATCAAATTGGGAGATGAAAAGATAGCATACTCCTGCTTATCCAAGTACAATACCATAATCCATCTGCCAGTCGGCGTATGCCACGTCACCTTAGGATCACGATTGTACCTGACCAACGTGGGAAGTACCGGATTACCGGAAAAAGTAACCCAATTACGCCCCTTATCCAAACTATATCCTATACTTTGTGAATGTTGCAAATGCCGGGTGTGATACCCGAATCCACCTGCCGAAGTATAAACAGCAACCAATACTGTATCTCCATTTTGTTGACACCCCAGCGTATTCTTTTTATCAACAACTACCGAACCGGAAAAAATAGGTCCCAACGAGTCCGGATGTAATACATCCCCCAACTCAGTCCAATGTGCCAAATCCCGGCTCACAGCATGCCCCCATGTCATATTACCCCAAATACAGCCATAGGGATTATGCTGATAAAACAGATGCCACTCCCCTTCATGCCAAACCAGACCATTCGGATCATTCAGCCATCCCCGGCGAGAAGTAAAATGTACTTTAGGACGTAACGGTTCTTTATAAAACAAGTTCTCTTCCTTAGGAGTTTCAGAACAAAAGCATTGATTCAAAGCTTGCTCTACATTAGGACTCTTACTCGCCTCTATCCGTAATTCTTGCCCAATCCAATCCTTGACCTCCAATGTAACCCAATAATCAGGTTCATCGCCGCCAAGCTCCACTTCCATATTACGTACCATTTTATCACCAATCCATATATCCATCTGTTCTATAACCGCTCCCATCTTTACCGGAATATTCAAATAACGGTGAGTTACCAACATTCTTTTCGCAAAAATTTCTTTTTCCAATTTGGTATCAGACTGGTAGAAACAGTCGGCATTGATAAATCCCCAGCCCTCTTTTGATTGGTCCACTAAAACAATCCGGGCATTTTTTCCCATATATTCAGCAACATCCCAAGACTCATATTCCATGACACGTCTATTATACCCCGTACTTCTTTTCACCTCCTTTCCATCAATCCAAAGGGCTACATACTCCCGCTGATAATCAACACCCCCACCTATCAGAAAATTAACATATCTGCGTTCTATCCTGAAAAGAGGTGACTTCAATACACCGGTACCGGCATCTCCATTGACAAAGCTAGAAGCCATCCGATTTCCTTCAAACCTATTATCCCCCCATATTGACAAACGTTCCATAGAAACTGGTGAATTGCCAAAAGCATTTCCTTCCAATATCCAGTTTCCAAAAGTATCTCCTTCAAAATTATCTATCAGTAAATCATCCGGACGTAGTGCCATGTGAATATTTTGTGCCTGCATACTACAAACAGTAGCCAGTAGTAAAAGTATCAGTATCCTCTCTTTCATAATATCATTGTTTTTTCATAAGTTGTATAGCATCTAATCCAAACAAATTCTTCTCCTCAACAGCTTTTGGGTTAGCTCCTGACAAAGATATTTTCAAAGTCAATGCTCCACGCACCGGACTATAGCATCCTAAAGAAATAGGGTCAGAAAGAGTAACTTTTGTATCATATCCATCCCACTTTATATGTGTATCTTGTCCATTTACGGAAAAAGAAACTATGCCATAATCAGGAGCTTTCGTGGCATACACCACCAGTTGATAAGGACAGTCTTCCAATTGATTGAACTCAAACTCTACAGAATCACCCGGTTTTCCACCAATACACAAGAGTTGGGTTCCTCCACTCCATTGCCCGTCAACGAAACCAAGCATACTCTGCTTGTCAAAATGAATGGATGGAGAAGAGGCTATTGGAGTTGTTTCCTCAAATTCTATGCTATTTTCTCTTCGATATTTAGATAAATCGCCGGGAACGGGTAGCAAGTCTTGGGCTGCTTCCTCAAGTCCTGAAGTATCAACAGCTTTCGCTCCCATATCTCCATACCAGTAAACGGTAGTTGCATAATCTACAGTTCCCCTTACCCAACTCAACAATTCAATGTCGAAACGCAATAATGAAGAAAACGGTATACCGTCCAAATTCCTTGTACGGAAGAATGTATTATAACCGTGAGAACTCGCCTGGTCGGCACGGGGTGCGCCACCAAAAGGCGTTTGGAATATTACGACCGGAGCCCACGAACTATTGTAGTAATCTTCTGTTCCGGTACCGAAAT
>OGMO01001796.1_pt1 | contig 11520 bp, 9 predicted proteins | sample 1573241 | NCBI WGS metagenome assembly OGMO01 (sample SAMEA2581896, study PRJEB24529) | metagenome | biome: Human gut stool | place: China | collected 2011 | reverse complement strand
GGGGTGATCCCATGTGCTTATCCTTTCGCGCGTTCATCTTCTTCTTTTCCCCGCACACGCGGGGGTGATCCTGATCATGGACCTGCACAAGAGCTGGAACGTTACTTTTCCCCGCACACGCGGGGGTGATCCCATGTGCCGGGCATGATAGTGAAAACCGGTGAACTTTTCCCCGCACACGCGGGGGTGATCCCGTACAGGTAGGGCCACACTTCCAGGTAAAGGACTTTTCCCCGCACACGCGGGGGTGATCCCGGATTTCTCCGGGCTTCCTCCTTTCTTACAGTCTTTTCCCCGCACACGCGGGGGTGATCCTCTGGAAAGCCGGCTATATCCAGTGTACAAACGCTTTTCCCCGCACACGCGGGGGTGATCCCCAAATTCCGAAAACCTACATCAGCAGAAGCAGCTTTTCCCCGCACACGCGGGGGTGATCCCTTTACAAGGTGCATTGAAATGATTTCTAATCTCTTTTCCCCGCACACGCGGGGGTGATCCTCTAAGGTGTCTTTGCGGCTCCAGAATCTTTCACTTTTCCCCGCACACGCGGGGGTGATCCTGTGTACGAAATTATTGTATCGGATGATTCCGCCTTTTCCCCGCACACGCGGGGGTGATCCTCCCAAGATTCTACGAAAAGCAAATGGAAACAGCTTTTCCCCGCACACGCGGGGGTGATCCTGAAAAGCCCATGGACAGAGTTGCCCCCGCCAGCTCTTCCCCGCATACGCGGGGGTGATCCCCAGTAGCTTGCAGAGGGCCGGAAAACATAGGCCTCTTCCCCGCATACGCGGGGGTGATCCAATCAGGGCGTTTGCGGGCATCAATGCCGCGAGCTCTTCCCCGCATACGCGGGGGTGATCCCCACAGCGACCCGGCAATTACTTTGCTGTATGCCTCTTCCCCGCATACGCGGGGGTGATCCCGTGCGTGAGATGCTGCAAGAGGAGTCCGGGGACTTTTCCCCGCATACGCGGGGGTGATCCCGAAGCGTGGACACAAACAGAACTTAACCAAATCTTTTCCCCGCATACGCGGGGGTGATCCCCCGCCGTGCTGTAATCGCCGCTGGAACCAGCCGCTTTTCCCCGCATACGCGGGGGTGATCCTATCGGTGTGGTCATACGCACAAGGCCGATCGTCTTTTCCCCGCATACGCGGGGGTGATCCTACAACTGGGCGCAGCTGAAAATGCCAGACGGACTTTTCCCCGCATACGCGGGGGTGATCCTCTCACCGTTCACGTGAATGAGAATCATGCGGGCTTTTCCCCGCATACGCGGGGGTGATCCCGTCTGGGAGATGTGCGCCGAAGAAATGGACAACTTTTCCCCGCATACGCGGGGGTGATCCCGGTGGTATTGGACGAACTGAAATGTTTGTATGCTTTTCCCCGCATACGCGGGGGTGATCCCATCGTCTTTGAGAATAAGACCGCCACGGCTGGCTTTTCCCCGCATACGCGGGGGTGATCCCGGCATCTCCGGCCCCCAGCGGAGCGGCCCGCACTTTTCCCCGCATACGCGGGGGTGATCCCTCATGGTCAGCTTTACCTACAGTAACGTAATACTTTTCCCCGCACACGCGGGGGTGATCCTAATCGAGATGATTACAGCAAGATGATGGACTGCTTTTCCCCGCACACGCGGGGGTGATCCCTATAAGCCGGGCAAAAATCCATACACAGGAGGCTTTTCCCCGCATACGCGGGGGTGATCCCAACCTTTGCCGGGCTACAGCAGAACATACAGCCTTTTCCCCGCATACGCGGGGGTGATCCCTTTTTTCGGTTCGCCGTTTCAAAATCCTTGCGCTTTTCCCCGCATACGCGGGGGTGATCCCAATTTGAACGGCATTTCGGCTCCGAACTATGACTTTTCCCCGCATACGCGGGGGTGACCTCAAGGGCAAGCGGCGCATGGTGTCCCTGCCGGGGAGACTGGCGACGGACCGGAAAGCCGCCGCGGATGAAAAAATCAGGTTGTACAAATTCGACGGAAAAAGTTTATGCAAGACTCCATATTGCAATATATGAAATTTTGTATTATCATAAATCTGCAAGCAATCTGTCTCTTATGAGGAGGGGCGGAACGCCAAAAATACGCTTCTTTCCTGTGGATTTTCCCACGGTCCACCTGATGCGGATTGAAAGATAGGTCGAGAAGGGAAGAGCAACCATGATGAACACAAGTCTGCTCCAGAAGTCTGGTCTGGCAACGCTGCAGGTCGCGCAGATCCTGGCAGGGCTGGAACCGGGAGACCGGATCCCCACGGTGACGGAACTGAGCGAACAATGCGAGATGGCACGGGGAAATATCCAGATCGCGCTGAACAACCTGAAACAGAATCATGTGATCCGTCTGGAATCCCATGGGCAGAACGGCACCATTGCAACAGAGATCGACTATGTGGCAATGGCGCAGTATTGCAGCAATACGGGTCTGACCTGCGTGATGCCTATGCCGTATGGCCTGCGCTATGAAGGTCTGGCCAGCGGACTGTATGAGGAACTGAACCAGAAAGGGGTCACGGGTGCGATCGCATTTATGCGCGGTTCCGGCTACCGGCTGAACTGTGTGGAAGAAGGGCGCTTTCATCTGTGCGTCATGAGCCAGCTTGCATTTGAACACTATGCGCAGGAGGGCAAGGACATCCAGCGGATCGCGGCCTTTGGCCCGCAGAGCTATGTGGAACAGCATCGGGTCTTTGTCCGCCCGGACTTCAAGGGCGACTGGCAGAACTGCAAGGTGGGCGTGGATGCCTCCTCGGTGGACCAGGAGATGCTGACCCGGTTCTGTTTTGCCGATAAGCCGGTGCAGTATGTGCCCATCATCTATAGTCAACTGGTGCCGTTTCTGCACAGCGGCGTCATTGATGCCGGCGTCTGGAGCGCCGATATGCTGCCGGAGGGGCTGAGCTATTATCCGATGCCCCGGCTGGATGAGCAGGAAAAAGATACCGTGGCCGTGCTTGCCTGCCGGAAAAGTGATAACATCACCGCGCAGCTGGTGCGCAAGATCCTGTCGGTGGAGCGTGTGGACCACATCCAGCAGCAGGTGATGCGCAAGCAGATCATTCCGCGCTACTAAGCAAAGGTGCTGTCAAACAGAAGTCACATCTGCATGGAGGATATGCGGATGTTTCTTTCGGGATGAAAATACAAAATATTGTATAAAACATTTTCTCCCGAAAACCGATACAGGATGTCTGATTTTTTTGCAGAAAGAAAAGGAGATCTCGCATGAAAAAGATCACTCGGCGCAACTTCCTGATCGCATCCGGCAAAACCGTTGGCACACTGGCAGCTGCCTCTGCCTTTATGGGGTGTGCCAGCCCGGAGCAGGCGGAGAACTGCTTCCCCCGGTCTGCAATGCCCGTCCGGACCGATGACCGCCTGACGGCCATCGACGACATTGTGGAAAACTACATGGGACAGGGATATTTCCCCGGCGCAACGATCGTGGTGGCACGCGGCGGCAAGATCGTGTATGAAAAGGCATACGGCTACGCAATGCTCAACGACATGGGCGTGCGGCTGGACGATCCCCGCCCCATGCAGATGGATACCATGTTCGACATGGCATCCTGCACCAAGATCATGGCCACGACACAGTCCATCATGAAGCTGTACAGCGAGGGCAAGATCGACCTGAATGCCACGGTAGCAAGCTACATTCCGGAGTTTGCCAAGAACGGGAAGGAAAACGTCACCGTGCATCAGCTGCTGACCCACACCTCCGGTCTGCCGCAGTGGAAGGCGATGTTCCTCCACATCGAGAAGGACAAGGCCAAGGTGCTGGATTACATCTGCAACTGTGAGCTGATGTTCGCCCCCGGCGAGGAAAAGTACAGCGACCTGGGCTTCCAGATGCTGGGCTTCCTGGTGGAGCGGATCACCGGGCGCTCGATGGACGAATACGTCAAGAACGAGATCTACAAGCCTCTGGGGCTGAAGCGCACCACCTATCTGCCGCTGGCCAACGGCTTTACCACCGAGGATGTGGCGGCCACCTCCTTCGGCAACCCGTATGAGTATGCCATGGTGGACGAGATCGACTACCCGGGCTTTGGCTACGACTGTACCGCCGATCTGGACGCGTTCCGCACCTTCACCGGCTGGCGCAACTACACCCTGCAGGGCGAGTGCAACGACGGCAATGCATGGATGGCAAACGGCGGCGTGGCCGGTCACGCGGGCCTGTACTCCGACGCGGAAGATCTGGCCGTGCTGTGCCAGGCCATGCTGAACGGCGGCATCTACAAGGGCGTCCGCCTTTACAAGAAGGAAGTCATCGACGAGTTCACCAGCGAGCAGAACGGCAAGCCGTCCCGCGGGCTGGGCTTTGAGCGGGGCTCCTCGTTCATGGGCCGCGGCGACCGCCACTACGACGCCTTTGGCCACGCAGGCTTTACCGGCACCCATGTGGTCATGAACAAGACCAACAAGACCGCAGTGGTGTTCCTGACCAACAAGCAGAACGTTGGCTTCAAGCCTAACTCCATGTCCTACTACAGTCCCTACAGCTGCTGCGGCGAGATCTGTGAGCTGGTCTGGAACATTTTTGGAACCGAAGCTCCGGCTGAGACGCTGGCCGACAAGATCGGCACCTGGCTGTAAGCAAAACAAAAAATCATTGGGAGATGTCAGAGATGGATTTTGAACCGAGATTAACGATCCTGCACCAGGCAGGGATGCTGTCCGAGGAGGATTACCGGAAGGTACAGGATGTGATCCGCTTTTTTCAGGAGAAATACGGTCTGACATTGACCGAAGAAAACGCCTCCGCCATGATCACGCACCTGTGCGCTGCGCTGGGGCGCATCCACCGCGGAGAGCCGGTGGAGCCGCTGGACGAGGAGGTCTACGAAGAGACCAGCCAGGAGCCCACCTTCCCCAAGGCACTGGAAGCAACGCAGGCGCTGGTGCGGGAGATCCTGCCGGACCTGCCGGAGGACGAGCAGAAGTTCCTGACCATGCACATCGGGGTCGTGCTGGCACAATCGTGACAGCATTTGCATAAAACCCACATCAGAAAGGAGGGCTAGCTTATGAAAATCGTAGTAGGCGGCCAGATCGACAAGCAGAAGGTTTATGACACCATCAAGGGTGTTGTAGGCGACCGTGCCTCGGTGGAGATCAAGGATGACATTGCGGCGGCAATGGCGGTCAAGACCGGGCAAGCAGATTACTACTTCGGCGCCTGCAAGACGGGCGGCGGCGGTGCGCTGGCAATGGCCATTGCCCTGCTGGGCATGAACCAGTGCGCAACGGTGTCCATGCCGGGCAAAATGCTGAGCGAGGACGAGATCCTGGCACAGGTCAAGGCCGGCAAGAAGGCATACGGCTTTACGGATCAGCACATCGAAAAGGTCGTGCCGATCATTCTCAAGGGTCTGGGCTTCTGATCCGGATCGTCAAATAAGGAGGATTACATATGGAAACCATTCTGCGCTACGTTATCATCGCGGCAGTTGGTGCGTTGGCATCGATTCTGGCAAACCAGAGCATCGCCGTGTTCAACGACGGCCTGCGCCCGGTCCTGCCGGAGTATCTGGAAAAGCGCATGGACCGCAAGGCTCTGGCAGCCACCAGCTTTGCCATCGGCTTTGGTCTGGTCATCGGCTACGGCCTGCCCACGTCCATTGCCGCAAGCATCATCCTGATCCACTGCATCCTGCTCACCACCGACATCATCGGCACCTGGTGCCCGGACACCAAAAAGGGCATGATCGCTTCCGGCGTCATCGGCGCTGTGTATGGCGTGGCCCTGCTGTTCGGCCTGCAGGTGATCATCGACCTGTTCAACCTGCTGCCGGTCAACTTCCTGGGCAGCCTGGGCCAGGTCTCTGCCGGTATCACGCTGGCCTTCGCCATCTTCCCGGCTGTGACGGTTGCCCTGCAGTTCGGCGCTGCCAAGGGCATCATCACCGCCGTTGTGACCCTGCTGGTCCGTCAGATCGTTGAGACCTACGGCAAGATCGCACTGGACGCCGAGCACACGATCAGCCTGAACAAGGACGGTATGGCCCTGCTGGCCGGTATGATCATCATGCTGGTGTTCGCTGCCATGGATAAGGAAGGCAACGACCAGAACTCCAACGAAATGCTGACCCAGATCTTTGCCGACAAGGTCGCACGCATCCGCAAGTATATGCCGGTTCTGGCCCTCATGGGCGGCCTGATCGCAGCAGGCACCAGCATGAGCATCATGGCCGGTGACCCCATCAGCCTGGGCCTGCTGGCCGAGGGTGACCGCGTCAACGCAGGTCTGACCGCTCTGGCCCGTGCCATCGGCTTTATCCCGCTGGTTGCCACCACCGCCATCACCACCGGCGTCTACGCTCCGGCCGGCATGACCTTCGTCTTTGTGATCGGTCTGCTGATCCCCAACCCCTTTATCGCCCTGATCGCCGGTGCAGCCTGCATCTGCGTGGAGATCCTGCTGCTGAACGTCATCGCAAAGGGTCTGGACAAGTTCCCCGGCATCAAGCGCTGCGGCGACAACATCCGTACCGCTATGAGCTACGTCATCGACATCGCCCTGCTGATCGGCGGCATCCTGGCTGCTCAGGCAATCATGCCCACGACGGGTCTGTTCATCATCGTGGCATTCTGGTGCATCAACAAGTGCAGCAAGAAGCCTCTGGTCTCCATGGCGGTCGGTCCTCTGGGCGCGATCCTGGTCGGCCTGATCGCAAACGTGCTGTTCCTGCTGTCTCTGTACACCCCTGCCGCCTGATCCCCGGATAAAATGAGCGCCTCCCGGCCTGCGTCGGGAGGCGGCTCTGGTTAAGAAACAATACAGGAGGCGAATCCTTTTGAAACTGCCTGAAAAGATTCTGTATGCGCACGAGCATACGACGATCGACCTGTCCGGTCCGAAGAAGAACATCGACTGCAGGCTGGATGATTTTGACGCGACCGCGGCGGAATACCGGCGGCTGGCGGAACACGGTGTGGTCGGCATCATCGACCAGACCAACCGCGGGATGGGCCGGAACGTGGCCTATGTGCAGAAAATGGCTGCACAGGCGGGGGTGGAGATCACCCACGCGACGGGCTACTACAAGGAGCCCTTTCTCCCGCCGGAGTGCTATACGCTGACCGAACAGCAGCTGTGTGACATTATGGTGAAGGAACTGACCGAGGGCATTGAAAGCACCGGTGTCCGGGCGACCGTCATCGGCGAGATCGGCACCTCGAAGGACATCACCGAGACGGAGGCCAAGGTGTTCCGTGCGGCATCCCGCGCCCATGCAGAAACGGGGGCACCCATCTGCACCCACACAACGCTGGGCACGCGCGGCCTGGAGCAGCTGGAGATCTTCAAGAGCTTTGGCGTTGACCTGAGCCGGGTGGTGCTGAGCCACATCGACCTGTCGGCCGATCTGGATTACATGAAGCGCCTGCTGGATCAGGGGGTCAACATTGCGTTCGACACCATCGGCAAGTGCAACTACCAGCCCGATGTCTCCCGTGCAGACTGGCTCAGCCGCCTTTGTGCGGAAGGGTACGACACGCAGATCGTCATGAGCATGGACATCACCCGCCGCAGCAACTTTGAAGACCGGGGCGGTGTGGGCTACAGCTACCTGCTGGACACCTTTGCTCCGCTGGCAAGCGAGGCAGGCGTGCCGGACCGCGCATGGGAGAACCTGCTGTACCGCAATGCACTGCGCATCTACAAAGGACAGAAATAACAAGGATTCGAGGAATTGACAATGAAAACCTATCCCCTGCATTCTATCTCGCTGGAACAGGCAAAACAGCTCCAGTTCAAGGTCATTGACGCAGTGACCCGCAATTTTCAGGGAGAGGAAGTCCTCTCGCTGGGCGACCTCGGCGTGGTGAAAGGGCTGAACAAGCCCCGCTGCACGGTAAAGGTGGAAAAGGTCTTTGCCGACACCTTTGATGCCCCGGCGGCGCTGCTTGTGCGCGGCTCCGGCACGGGCGCGATCCGCTGGGCTCTGACCGCCTGCCTGAAACCGGGGGATGCCATTCTGGTGCACACCTCGCCCATCTATACGACGACGCAGGTGACCATCGACGCCATGGGGCTGAACCCCATCCGCGCGGACTTCAACGATCTGGAACAGCTCAAGGCCGTCTGTGCGCAGCACAAGGACGAGATCCGCGGCGCTCTGGTGCAGCTGACCCGGCAGAAGCCGGAGGACCGCTACGACTACAAGGCCGTGATCGCAGCCATCAAGGCTGCGCTGCCGGGCATCCCGGTGGTGACCGATGACAACTACGCCGCCCTGAAAGTGGACGCCATCGGCTGCCAGGCGGGGGCCGACCTGTCGACCTTCTCCTGCTTCAAGATCCTTGGTCCAGAGGGCGTCGGTGCAGTGATCGGCAGCAAGGAGCTGATCGACCGCATCTACAAGATGCAGTATTCCGGCGGCAGTCAGGTGCAGGGACACGAAGCCATGGAGGCCCTGCGCGGCCTGATCTATGCGCCGGTGGCGCTCGCCATCCAGAGCGAGGTCAACGAGGAGCTGGTCCGCCGCCTGAACGCCGGCGAGGTCCCCCATGTGCGGCAGGCGTTCCTGGCAAACGCACAGAGCAAGGTGCTGCTGGTGGAGTTTGATCAGGAGATCGCCGAAAAAATTCTGGACGCTGCCCCGAAGTTCGGCGCAGCGCCGCATCCGGTGGGCAGCGAGAGCAAATACGAGTTTGCCCCCATGATCTACCGTGTCAGTGGAACGTTCCGTGCGCAGGACCCGACCATTGAACACCGGATGATCCGCATCAATCCCATGCGCAGCGGCCCGGACACCATCATCCGCATCCTGCGCAGCTGCATGGAGCAGGTCGAGGAAAACTGAACCGCTGAAAAAACGAGAGGAAAAGGAGAGATGCCCTGTGTTTTTAAAGACCGTAATGGAGCGCAACCAGCCGTTGGTGCGTCTGGGCATTGAATGGCAGCAGAATGGCGTGATCCTGCCGGACACCTATCTGCTGGATTACGACACGATCCTGGAAAATGCCCGCAGCATCAAACAGGCAGGCGACGCAAACGGCGTGCAGAACTTTTTCATGCTCAAGCAGATCGGACGCAACCCCCTGATTGCCCGTGCGCTGACCGACATGGGATATGTGGGCGCTGTGTGCGTGGACTTCCGCGAGGCGCTGACGATGGTGGAAAATCAGATCCCCCTCGGCAACGTAGGGCATCTGGTCCAGATTCCCCGGGCGGCCCTGAAAAAGATCCTCCGCGCAAAGCCGGTGATCGTAACGGTGTACACGCTGGAAAAAGCCCGCGAGATCAGCGCAGTCTGCACCGAGCTGGGCCTGCACCAGAAGCTGATGCTCCGTGTTCTGGGAGAAGGCGACATGCTGTATTCCGGGCAGTACGGCGGCTTTGAATTGCAGGAACTGGACAGCGCAGTGCGTGCGATCGAGGCGATGCCGAATGTGGAGGTGGGCGGCGTGTGCAGCTTCCCTTGCTTTTTGTACGACGAAGCGGCACAGGACATCCTGCCCATGCCCAACCTCCGGACCGTGCAGACCGCAGCCGAAATGCTGCGCGCCCGCGGCTACCGGGACCTGATGCTCAATACGCCCAGTGCCACCTGCACCCACAGCATCCCGATGATTGCGGCGGCAGGCGGCACCCACGGGGAACCGGGACACGGCCTGACCGGAACGACACCGTATCATGCCGGCCACCCGGATGCCGAGGAGCGCCCCGGATACCTGTATGTTTCGGAGGTCAGCCACAATCTGGGCGATAAGGCATACTGCTACGGCGGCGGGCATTACCGCCGCGGCCATATGAAGAACGCCCTGGTGGGCACGACGCCGGAAAATGCAAAGGTCGTGCCGGTGCTGCCGCCGGACGACTCCAGCATCGACTATCATTTTGAACTGCAGCAGAACTGTCCGGTCTCGGCTGCGGCGGTCATGGCGTTCCGGACACAGTTCTTTGTGACCCGGAGCCGGGTGGCAGTGGTCAAAGGGCTGTCCTCCGGCAAGCCGGAGCTGGCGGGCCTGTACTCTGCGCTGGGAGAACCGGTCCGGGAATGACAGAAAGGATAATTCGCAATGGGAAAGTTTGTTGTAATCGTTCTGGATGGTTTTGGTGTGGGCGCAATGCCGGATGTGCCGCAGGTGCGCCCTGCGGACTGCGGTGCCAACACCTGCGTGCATATCTTTGAGCGCACGCCGGACCTGAAGCTGCCCAATCTGGCAAGCCTTGGTCTGGCGAACATCGTGGGGCGGGAGTTCCCCGGCCTGCCGTTTGCGACGGATGCAACGTTCGGCCGTGCCGAGCTGATGCACGATGGTGCGGACACCTTCTTCGGCCATCAGGAGATCATGGGCACCCGCCCGGCAAAGCCCTTCGGCGAGCCGATCTGCAATAAGATCGAGCTCATCAAAAAGACGCTGGAGGATGCGGGTTACCATGTCCGGTATTACACCGGAACATCCGGCAAGCGCCTGCTGATCGTCAACGAGGCCTGCACCGTGGCCGACAACGTGGAATGCGATCCGGGTCAGGCCTTCAACGTCACGGCGGCCATCGACGACCTTGATTTTGAGGAAGAGCTCAAGATCGGTCATCTGGTGCGCAGCGTGTCGGTCGTGCCCCGCGTCATCACCTTCGGCGGGCGCGGCGTGCACCTGCAGAACCTGCTGGATGCCATTGAGGAACACGGCGATTACATTGGCGTGAATGCTCCGGCCAGCGGTGTTTACAACAACGACTACCATTGCATCCACATGGGCTACGGCGTTGACCCGGAGGTGCAGATCCCCACGATCCTGGGCAAGAGCGGCCTGCCGGTGTTCCTGCTGGGCAAGGTGGCCGACGTGGTCACGAACAATTACGGCACCAGCATCCCCATGGTGGACACGGCCAGCGTGCTGCAGCGCACCCTGGAGATCGTAAAGGAGCAGGAGACTGCGTTCATCTGCACCAACGTGCAGGAAACGGACCTGTGCGGCCACCGGGAGAATGTCGCGGCCTACGCAGACCGTCTGCGGGTGGCGGACGAATGGATCGGCAAGATCCGCGACGCCCTGGGCGAGGACGATATCCTCATCGTGCAGGCGGACCACGGCAACGACCCGACCATCGGACACCCGCACCACACCCGTGAGATGGTGCCGCTGATGATCCACAGCGCCCACTCCACCCCCAAGAATATCGGGATCCGCAAGACCCTCAGCGATGTCGGTGCGACCGCTGCGGACTATTTCCACAGCAAGGCACCGGAAAACGGCACCAGCTTTCTGCCGCTGCTGCTGAAGTAAAAACAAAGGAGCGGAGAACCGATGAAGATCATTCGCGCAAACGATTACGCAGACATGTCCCGCAAGGCGGCCAACATCCTTTCGGCGCAGATCATCCTGAAACCCGACTGCGTGCTGGGTCTGGCCACCGGCGGCACCCCGGTGGGTGCCTACCAGCAGCTGGTGGAGTGGTACAACAAGGGTGACCTCGACTTTTCGGGGGTGACGACCGTCAATCTGGATGAGTACCGCGGCCTGCCCAAGGACCACCCGGAAAGCTA
>OGMO01001775.1_pt1 | contig 11655 bp, 9 predicted proteins | sample 1573241 | NCBI WGS metagenome assembly OGMO01 (sample SAMEA2581896, study PRJEB24529) | metagenome | biome: Human gut stool | place: China | collected 2011 | reverse complement strand
CGCTGCTCCACCCGGCGATATACCCAAAAGAATAGTCCGACGTATCAAGCCCGTAATGTTGGCAGACCGCATAGGCGACGCTTTCTGCCTGCACCTCACGGGTACGGCGGTCTGGTCTGTCTGCCTGTTCCTCTTTCGGGGCGTTGGGGTCAATGTCATGCAGCTTCGCATGGGCGATTTCATGGATAGCGGTTTTTATGGTCTGAAGCTCGCTCATTTCCTCGTCAATGGCAATGCGCTTTTCCTCCAAGTGGTAATACCCGTGTGAATTGCCCGCGATTTTCTCAAAACCGATAGGGACAGGGGAAGTCTTTTCAAGGGCTGCGAAAACGTCCTTGAAGCGTTCCACGTCCCCGGTCAGCATATCCACAGCAATGTCCGGCAGCTCCTTTCCCTCGGTCTGGGAAACATCAAAGACCGATACCACCTTAAAAGCAGGGATAGTAATTTCTTTTTCTTCCTTGACGGGTTTTCCGTCTGCACCGATTACGGGCTTTTGTGTTGCCGGGTCGATTTTCTCCATTTCCTGCTTGATTTTGAACGGGGACGGGGCAAGGATTTTGATACCTTTTTCACCCTTTACCACATTGCGCTTGAAGTTGTTTTTCCAAGACTGGAAGCCTGCCACAAGGGAAGCGTCTGGCTTCTGCATGGCGATAAGCAGCGTATTGTTGAAGCTGTAATTATGGAATTTTGACATGACGCGCAGATATTCTTTGTAGCGGTCACTGTCGAACAGCTCCATGATGCCCTGTTCCAAGCGGTCTGTGATTTCTTTGAGCTTATCCGCGGGTTTCTCGGAAGTCAGCACAATCGGGATAACCGGGCGCGGCTCCTGCGCTGCGGCAGGCGGTACGGATTGCTGCGGTGGTGCGGCAGCGTCCATTTCCACCTTTGCCGGGTCTGGACGTTCCGGCTGCGGGAAGCTCATAACCCTGTATTCTTTTGGTATGTCATTCTCATGCCCGCTGTACCATTCCGAAAAGGTATTTTTGTTGTTGTAGATATAGCCCTGCGCGATAAAAATACCTCCGTCATTCTTTACCGCGTCCCGCCCGTATTCCTCATACATGAAATAGTTCTTTGCGGCTTCGGGCAGTTCCAATTCGTCCAGTTCGTCGATAAGATAATGCCCGTAGGCTTCTTCGTCCTGTACGGCAGGATAAATCCAATAGCAATCAAGGTTCTGTGCAAGGTTGATAAGGTCTTTCACGCTTCCGGCATATTCGCCCAGTGTTACCGCCGCCGCAAATTTGTCCCTGTCCTTGTCGTGCAGCATTTCTAAGAGCTTTCCGAAATAGTTCAGCTCGTCAATTCCTGCACTCTGGATAACAGAAAGTGCTACATCAAAGGGCTGCTGTTCGGTATTTGCAAATCCATTGATGAAAAAATCCTGTGAATTTTCTGCGGTAATGCCGATACGGTTCATCGCTTTGTGAAGCTGCTCCGTAGTCGTCGGCATAGGAAGCCATACGCCGCCCGGTTGCCCGGTTTCAAAACGGTTGCGGCTGTCAATCAAAATTGAAAATTGTTCTGCCAAATGTTCGCTCCTTTCCTGTGCAATCTTTTGGTGCATGAGTTCGTAGTCCTCAATGCTCATATATCCGTCATAAATATACGGGCCGATTTCCTCCCCGTTATAAGGTCTTTCATAAAAGGGAAGCCCTGCGGCGTGGGCTAATGCCCGCGCTTTTTCCAAGATTTCGGGGGATAAGGTATCATCATGTGCAGCGATAAAATCCGCCACGTCGTTATAACCGTTTTCATAATGCCGACGTACTCCGGTGGTCAGCTCGTCAACGGTCATATCCCCGGCTAAATAGCCGCAATAGTAGCTGTTCAGAATAACAGCTGTGGGGTCTTTCTGCCAGATTTCTTCAAGGCGGCTTTTCTGTTCGGCGGTAAGGCTGTCGCCTGCGTCCAGATAGAAGTCCTCACCGTTCCATGAACGCCCCTCACGCCAAAAGACAACCCAAGCGATACCGTTCCGCAATTCCTCTTGATACTGTTTCACAGTGTCCCGTAAACTTGCCATGTGCAATCCTCCTTTCGCAGCAGTTTCCATAAGGGTTTGGGATTATCCCAACAAGCAAAATTCCCCGTAGCCCTCGGTGAGAGGAAAGGGAGAATTTACGGAAGTGGGTACACACTTCCTATGCTTGCTCTGTAAGTTCTCCCCTAAACCGTCCCCTCTACTAATACTACAATTCAAACCCTGTCTTTTGGCTACATCTTGACTGTGATGCAAAAATAAAGTATCATAATTAGCACAGACTAACCAAAATGGGAGGTGAACCTCATCCTATGACGCACGGAAGTCACTATCTTGGTAAGCTATACAACGACCTGATAGCCAATTCGCCCCAAACGATTTCAATAGATATTCCGTCTGATATGGGGAAAGGACGAATTGCTCAGACCCAAATCAAGCACGGCATCATCTTTTCGGATTGGCAAATGTGTTACCAGTCGGATATGAATGTACAAGGAACCGTCAGTAAAGATTATATGCAGATTATCTTCTGCCTGAATGATGGAATCTCTTGGGGCATCATGGATGAAAAGCGTTCCATTACGATTCAAAAAAATGAATCCTGCATCTATGCGGGACATGGTGGAACCGAATATGCCTGCTATAAAAAGGATAGCAATTTTTCATTTAAGAGTATAAAAATTCCGATTGCCTATTTCTCGCAGCTGCTCACAGATTATTTTGATGGGCAGGAAGCAACGGCTTACGAAAAGAAACTTCTTGATGGCATTTCAAAAGTTCCTGTGACCCCCATCATGGAACAAATTCTAGCGGAAACAAGCCAATTTACACAATACCGTGGAGGATTGGGTTACTTATATCTTGACGGAAAACTTCTGGAGCTATTGTCTATTTATTTAGGCGAAGTCCTTGAATTGGATATTCTAATGGGAAAAAATGTTTCCATGTCCAGAACGGAACGGACTGCCATTATGGAAGCTAAACGGATTATAGACAGTCAGCTTGCGTTTGCCCCATCCTGTGAAGAACTTTCCCATCTGGTGCATTTAAGCACAACAAAATTGACACGCGGTTTTTCATCATTTTATGGTATGCCTATTCATCAATACATAATTGAACAGCGTTTGACACAGGCAGCACAGCTGCTATTGGAGGGGGACCGAAATGTAAGCGAGATTGCAGCAATCGTTGGCTACGGAAAGCCCAGCAATCTTGCCGCCGCTTTCAAAAAGCGATATGGTGTGGCACCAAAGAACTACCGTGAAAGCCGATTTGATACCCATAAAAAGTAGCTTCTGACTGTTTTTGGGTCAAAACGGGTAGGTTTTGGGTTGGATTTGATAATCTAAATTGGTACAATTTGCGATGTGGTTAGTTTCAAATAACCACACCGCATTTTTTATTTTCCGATAAAAGCGAGGAGGCATAAAAATGAAACAAAAGTTGAATGCGAAAGACTTTATTCTCATTGGCATCCTGACAGCGCTCATGTGGATTATCTGCATGATTATCAGCACTATTATGAGCGTGGCTGGCCCAGTGACCAACGTGTTTTATCCGTCCGTTGTGGCTATTCCGAATGGCATCGTTATGATGCTTCTGCTGGCCAAAGTTCCGAAGAAAGGAGTGTTTACCATTTGTGCCGCAATTCAGGCTATCCTGTTCCTGCTGGTAGGTGCTTTCTGGTTCATTCCCATCGGCTTGGTAATTGGCGGTGTCATCTGCGATTTTCTGATCATGGGCCGAAATGAAATCACAATGAAGTCCATGATGGCGGCCTATGCGCTGTTCAGTGCTATTTTTGCTTTTAGTGCTATCTGCCCCATCAAATTTCTTCAAAGTGCGTTTGTTGGCGCAATGGAGAAAAACAATATTGCCCCGGAGTACATTCAGGGAATGCTCAATATCACTTCTGTTCCCATGCTGGTAGTCATTGTTGCTGCTGGACTGGTGGGCGGCCTGATTGGCGGATTTATCGGCCAGAAAGCATTGAAAAAGCATTTCATCAAGGCTGGACTCGTTTCTGTAAAATAACAAGAACAGCCCCCTGAAAATCCATCATACAAACGCAGGCAAACGGGCTGCCTGATTTCAGAGCGCGGGGCTGGAAGTAGTCCCGCGCTCTGCTGTTGATAAGGAGGCATCAGAATGGATGAAACACAAATCAAACAAATTATTGAGCGACAGCCCCTTCATGGAACTGCGCTTCTGGACCCGCGCTGCAAAATTCTTCTCTTAGTCTGTATCGGTTTTGTCAGTTATTTTCTGGCCGGAGAAGTGGTCAGCCTTGCGCTCATGCTGGTTTATGGGCTGTTCATTGCCTTAGGTAATGGCGGAAAATGGGCCGCAAAAATGATAATAACTTATATCGTTGTGGCTTATCTTAATGCCTTGCTCCGCTATGTTCAAGTTCCAGTTTTGAGCGTGATTATGAGCGTATTTGGCGTGACCGTTCTGAAACTGATTCCCATTGTAATGATGGGGCTCTGGATATTGCGGACCACTTATATGGATGACTTGATGGTAGCCCTCCAAAGAATGCGGCTGCCGCAGGCAGTTACGATTCCGCTTGTGGTCATGTTCCGTTATATTCCTACCCTACGGATTGAATATCGGCAAATCCGAAGCACAATGGATATTCGCGGTATCAGCGATACAGTGTGGAAGCGGGTATGTCACCCATTAGCAACCATAGAGTACATTTTGATACCGTTGCTGATGCGTTGCTTGAAAGTTACCGATGAACTGGCGGCCTCCGGCACAACGCGTGGTCTGGAATTGGAATGTAAGCGGTATGCACTGCGCCCGATTCGTTTTGCATGGCCGGAAATTGTGGTATCACTTCTTGGTATCCTCTTTTTGGTCGGACTGCTTTTTATTGACCAGACCCAAATCGGCAAAATCATTTTATGGAGGGTATGACGATGATCTCATTCCAGAATTTCAGCTTTCGTTATGAAGAAAGCAAAGATTTTACCCTCCGCGGCATTGACATGACTGTACGGACCGGCGAGTTTATTCTTCTGACCGGGCGAAGTGGCTGCGGCAAGACAACGTTGATTCGTTCCCTCAATGGACTTATTCCACATTTTTACCCCGGTGAAATTAAAGGCGATCTGCTTATGGATGGACATTCGCTTTTGGAAATGAAACCCTCCGAACTGGCCGGACAGGTAGGAACTGTCTTTCAAGACCCACGCTCACAGTTTTTTATGACCGATACCACACGAGAATTGGCGTTCGGCTGTGAAAATCTCGGACTGGCCCGTGAGGAAACCATTGACCGGATTGCACGAGCAGCCAAAGAATTGGAGTTGGTCGAATACCTGAATCGAAGTATTTTTGCGTTATCCAGCGGAGAAAAACAGCAGATTGCGATTGGCTCTGTTTATGCGCTTGCCCCAAAGGTCTACATCTTTGATGAACCATCGGCCAATCTGGACTATGCCGCCACCAAACGGCTTGCTGAAATCATGGAAAAGCTCAAGAGTGCCGGCTATACCATTTTTGTAGTAGAACACCGCTTTTACTATCTGCGAGATTTGATTGACAGAGCTTTTCTGATACAGAATGGAAAAATTGAGCATGAGTTCACAAGGGAACAGTTTTGCTCTTTGCCCGAAGAAACACGAATTTCTTATGGTCTGCGAACCGCATACCCGGAACGTGATGCAGAGCATTATCAGGAAAAGCCGCATTCTCAAAATACAACGCACTTACTAGAAGTCCACGATTTAGGCTTTGCCTACAAGAAAGGACCAGAAGTATTCCAAAATGTCAGCTTTGAAGCTCATTCGGGGGACGTGATAGGCATTTTAGGCCATAATGGTGCCGGAAAAACAACGCTCCTGTCTATTCTGACTGGCCTGTTGAAACAGCGGCATGGAGAAGTTCGTCTTGATGGAAAAAAGCTCACACCCCGGCAGCGGCGGTCACTTTCCTATCTTGTTATGCAGGATACAGACTATCAACTCTTTGCCAGCAGCGTGGAAGAAGAACTTTCCCTTGGAATGCAGGAAGATTGCAAAGAAAAAATAGATACAGTATTGAACGCATTGGAACTGTCGGACTATCGGGAAAGACACCCAGCATCGCTTTCAGGCGGTCAAAAACAACGGGTCACCATCGGAGTGGCAATCGTAAAGGACAGCCCCGCAATCTACTTCGATGAGCCCACCAGCGGCTTGGATTATGATTCTATGGTGCGTGTCAGCAAGCTGATTGAACAGCTTTCCGATTCCGGGGTGATCGTGTTCGTGGTTTCCCATGATTTTGAATTTATTGTCCGTACTTGCACAGAGGTTGTGCAGCTGGATGACGATGGAACAATTCAAAATCAGCAGTTATCGCCAACGGTTTTGAAATCTCTTTCTGAAAAATATTTCACATGATAGGAGGTTGGACTTATGTTCCAAAAAGTATTTGAATATGCCGGACCTCATAAAAAAGGCCTCTATGCTGCAACAGCCATCGTGCTGGTCAGTGTTCTGCTGGGTGTTTTTCCCTTTGTGCTGGCATATCAGGTAATTGCACCGCTGGTCATGGGGGAGGCAATCACCGCTTCCTTTATCATCCAGCATGTCATACTGGTCTTGGTATGTCTAGTGCTGCAAGCTCTTTTCTATGGCTGGGGCCTGAATCTCTCTCATAAAGCAGCTTATGACACGCTGCTCCGCCTGCGGACGGCTCTGCAAAAACGGTTTGAAAAACTACCGCTGGGTGTTATTCAGGACAAAGGCACTGGCACCGTGAAAAAGCTGTTCGTGGACGATGTAGACAGTCTGGAAGTTCTGCTGGCACACTCTATGCCGGAGGGCATCGCCAACCTGATGGTTCCCATTGCAGTTTATGTGGCAATGTTCTTTGTAGACTGGAAGCTGGCACTGTTATCTTTGGCATCCATTCCGCTTAGCTTAGTTGCCATGATGACGATGTATTCCGTTGGTATGAAGAAAATGGGACCTTACTATATGGCCGGACAAAAGATGAACAATACCATTATTGAGTACATCAACGGTATGGAAGTCGTCAAGGTTTTCAATAAAGACGCAGATTCTTACGAACGGTTCCGCAAAGATATATCAGATTATCGGAACTATACACTGGCATGGTATAGGGCGGCATGGCCGTGGATGGCGATTTACAGCAGCCTGCTTCCTTGTACCATCATCCTAACCCTGCCTGTGGGTGCATGGTTTGTCCTCTGCGGCTGGTCGGCTCTGCCCAATTTGATTTTGGTGCTGTGTCTTTCTTTGAGTATCGGTATGCCGCTGCTGAAATCTCTTGGCTTTCTGCCAACCATGCCCCAGCTCAACTATAAAATCTCCGCATTGGAGCAGGTGTTGGATGCGCCGGAACTTCAGCAGACGAATGATAGATTCCATGGAATAGATGACACCATTACTTACGACCATGTTTCTTTCGCTTACCAGACAACACAGCCCGGCCCGGATGGAAAGCCCGCGGTGGTTGAGGATGAAGTTCTCCATGATATTTCCTTTACGGCAAAGGCTGGACAAAAAACTGCTCTTGTCGGTGAATCTGGCTCCGGCAAGAGTACCTTGGCAAAACTGCTGATTCACTATTATGACCCGCAAAAGGGCAGCATTTCCATCGGCGGACAGAAACTTTGCGATATGAGCCTTGAAGCATTGAACAGTCGTATCTCCTATGTGGCGCAGGATCAGTATTTGTTTAATACTTCTCTTCTGGAAAACATCCGGCTCGGTCGGTTGACTGCAACGGATGAAGAAGTACTAGAGGCCGCAAAGAAAGCTCAATGCATGGAGTTCATTGAAAAACTTCCGCAGGGCATTCACTCCATGGCAGGCGATGCCGGAAAAATGCTCTCCGGCGGTCAGCGTCAGCGTATTTCTCTGGCGCGAGCAATCTTAAAGGATGCCCCCATTGTAGTTCTTGATGAAGCAACAGCCTATGCTGACCCCGAAAATGAAGAAAAGATGGAAGCAGCCATTGCAGAACTTGTAAAAGGCAAGACCCTCGTGGTGATTGCTCACAAACTGCCCGCCATTATGAATGCCGATCAAATTTGTGTCATCGACCACGGAAAATTGGTAGCAGCGGGTAAGCATCAGGAGTTGATTCGCTCCTGCCCTGAATATCAGAAATTGTGGAAAGCCGCACAGGACAGTGCCGAATGGAAAGTACACACTGCAAAGGAGGGAGCCTAAATGTTTGCGATGTTTTCAAGAATTTTGAAACTCTCCGGCCGTTATAAAGGCCGTATTCAAGGTGCATTCGTTTGTGCGTTTTTGGAATCCATTTTGTCAAAAATGCCAATCGTTCTTGCCTTTGTAGTTTTAAGCCGCTTTGCAGCTGACACACTGACCAGCCAGACTTGCCTTTATATAGGCCTTGGACTTGCCGCAGCAGTGTTGGTGCAAATGCTTGTTCATTACCTCAGCGACAGCCTGCAAAGTGCCGCAGGATATTTGATGTTTGCGGATAAACGCATGGAACTGGGTAGCCATCTGCGGAAACTTCCGATGGGCTATTTTACTTCCGGCAACATTGGCAAAATCAGCTCTGTTCTTAGCACGGATATGGTATTCATTGAAGAAGTCGCTATGAGTACGCTGGGCAACATGATGGGCTATCTGCTGTCCTCCTTGATTCTGCTGGTATTCATGTTTTATTTGAACATACAGCTTGGTTTGATTGCTGCCGCCGTTACGGTTCTGGCATGGCTGGTGTCAAAAGGAATGAACAAGGTTTCCCTGCGGGAAGCCGCAGAGCGGCAGGAGCAGAGCGAACGGCTGACCGATGCGGTGCTATCCTTTGTGGAGGGCATTGGCGTCATCAAGAGCTACAACCTGCTGGGCGAAAAATCAAAAGAACTGACTGACAATTTCCAGCGTTCCAGAAACACCTCCCTTGCTTTTGAGCAGAAAATGACACCATGGACAATGAGTCTGAATATCCTTTACGGCATTGGTATTGCGGCGATTTTCGGCTTGTCGATTGTATTGGAACAGCGCGGCGCACTTCCGCTGGCCTATGTGCTTGGTGTTCTGCTGTTTGTGTTTGACCTCTTTGGACCGCTGAAAGCTCTTTATGGGGAAGCATCTCGCCTTACCGTTATGAATGCAGCTCTTGACCGCATTGAAGCAGTCCTGAATGAGCCTGAACTTCCCGACACGGGCAAGCAGCATCTTCCTGCACAGGCACAGCCGGGACAGCCAGAAGTTCAGTTTAACGATGTTGTATTTGCTTATCAGGACAAAGAAGTTCTGCATCATATCAGCTTTGCCATGAAGAAAGATTCTATGACTGCTTTAGTCGGACCTTCTGGCAGCGGAAAGTCTACTATTGCCAATTTGCTGGCTCGGCTTTGGGATGTAAAATCTGGCAGCATAATAATAAGAGGTATGGACATTCGGAACGTGCCTTTGGCAGAGCTGATGGAGCAGATCAGCATGGTATTCCAGCGAGTGTACTTATTCCAAGATACCATTTACAACAATATCAGCATAGGCAAACCGGACGCCACAGAGGAAGAAGTCTATGCAGCTGCTAAGAAGGCCCGCTGCTATGATTTCATCATGGCGTTGCCTGATGGATTCCAGACCGTAGTTGGTGAAGGCGGTGCTACACTCTCCGGCGGTGAAAAGCAGCGCATCTCGATTGCACGCTGCATCTTGAAAGATGCCCCTATCATCATTTTGGATGAAGCTACCGCAAGCGTAGATACTGATAACGAAAGCTATATTCAGGAGGCCATCTCGGAACTGGTAAAGGGCAAGACACTTCTCGTAATCGCCCACCGTCTGAATACCATCCAGAATGCCGATCAGATTTTGGTCATTGACAACGGCCAGATTGCACAGCAGGGCACGCACGAAGAACTTTTGAAGCAGCCCGGCATTTATCAGGAGTTTGTCAACATCCGAAAGAATGCGGCTGGATGGAGCCTTGCTTAACAAAATTCAGCGTATGCGATGCGGAGGTTCCATTGTGCGTATATCATAATCCGTCCGCATAGAAACAAATAGGTAAAAAATAACGCGGCCGGGATTGATATATCCGACCGCGTTATTCGTCTTTTTGAAATGCTTCCGCCTGTTTGCAAAGCGCAATATATTTTTCAATTTCCGCCTCGCTTTTCCCGGCAAAGAAGTCTACAACTGTTTTTGAAACCGTCTGATTTACCATGTCTGGAAAAATGGCAGCATCCACGCTGATATTTAACTCTTGGGCGACAAGAGCCACCGTTTCAAATTTGGGGTTACTCTGGCAGGTTTCCAAATCTATGATTGTACGGGCGTTCATATTGAGCCGTTCAGCCAATTTTCTCTGTGTCAAATGCTGCCGCTTACGTTCTGACCGAACTTTCCATGCAAACAAGTCAAGAGGATTGTTCACTATACATCACCTCTATCTCATTGTATGGTGTGCTATCGCTCATATAAATAACCATACAACTCATATTGTGTGAGTTATAGCTCATAATTTGAAACAAAGAGCTATATGGATAAGAGTATCAAAATAAAGGAGCGCAAAATAAAATGGGGCTTACCGCCCACTCGAAAAGCCCTAACACTAATTAAAAAAATATTCAAATAACGTAGGGGCGAGCCATACTCATAGAAGTGAGTTGTGGCTCGCTTTTTATATACTTCAATTCACATCCGATAAAGCCCCGCATTTTTACAACCTACGATTGGGTATCAGATGCCGTTCTCCGCCTCGTTTTGCTCCGGCCTATAAACCCGAACAGAACGAAAGGAACAATTCTATGAACGGCAGGAAAAATTTTTATATCAATCTTAAAAATCAGCCAAATGAACCCGTTGGTGAACGAGTAGTGAGCGAAAGGGGAAGAAAAGAGCTGCCTCCCAGCACGAGGGGAGGTGAAAACTTGAAACCAAACCGCTACTACGAACACAAGCAGCATGCCTTTGACAGCTACTGCAAAAAGGTGTTGAAATGCGAGGCATGTAACGGCTATCGGCAGATCAGCCGTCATCAAAAACGTTTTGCATCTTTGGAGGAACTGTCCGAGGCAGACGTGGCCCAGCTTGCAGTTTACGATCGTTACTCATGGGAGTATACGGCTTTTCCCGTGGGAAATGCTGTTGTGCTAATCGAGAACGACCGATTGGCCACAGCACTTCTACGGCTGTCACCAAAAGACCGGGAAATTTTTATGATGCACTGGTTTCTATGGATGACAGACGAACAGATAGCAAAGTGCATGGGCATGGCCAGAAGAACGGTCAATACTCGCAGGTATAAAGCCTATCGGCTGCTGAAAAAGCTGATGGGAGGTGAAGCGGATGACTAAATCTGCGCACACACGGGCATCGCTGCTTCCTTACCCGATAATCGCTGCCGCTGTTGCAGGAGACGCCGAAGCAGTGAGCCGGGTAGTCCGGCATTATTCTAGCTACATTGCTGCACTGTCAACTCGGACGAGCTATGGCTCTGACGGCTATCCTCGTCTGCAAGTTGATGAAGAACTGCGCAATCGTCTGGAAGCAAAACTGATAATTGCTATCCTTGATTTTGACTTGACCTGATTCAACGTAGGCATCGTGTGCTGTTCCCCTTTCCATACGATGCCTTTTCTAGTTCTTTGACAAAGAAAGCCCGCAGGACAATGGCGGTGCATTATAGGGCAAACGGATACGTTGCTGTCTGTA
>OGMO01001771.1_pt1 | contig 11691 bp, 10 predicted proteins | sample 1573241 | NCBI WGS metagenome assembly OGMO01 (sample SAMEA2581896, study PRJEB24529) | metagenome | biome: Human gut stool | place: China | collected 2011 | reverse complement strand
GACGACGGCCAGAGACCAGATGTTCCTCGAGCTCTTCTTCGACGAATCTGACTGATTGTAGATTCCACGGTTTTCAGGATCCAGAGACATTCGCGACAACGAGCTCGGGAAAAGGTACCCGCACATTTCGGGATGCCTGACGATGAGCATGAAGGGACGCGAATGGAGTTTTGACGGCGGCATATCCCAGTCGTGGTATGCGGCTCTCTGCCGAAGGTTCGGCCTTGACGGCCGGTACAGCGGCGCCTGCGTCGAACGCTTCGTGAGCTACTCGACCATGCGGGCGGACTGATGACGAAAAGGCGCCGTCTCCGGCAGGAGCGGCGCTTTCGTGCATCAGGAGTTTCGCCGACGGGTGTCAGGAGCGCTTTTGGGCGTCCGCATCGGGCGTGCGGCAGCCGTCCCAGCCGGTCTTGAGCTCCCAGGGACGTGTGCGGCTGTCCCGGTAGGCGGCGAAGGTCTCGGGAGGCCTGGCCTCGCCCGCGTTGAGCGGGATGACGGTGTAGTCGTCGGTCTTGCGCCAGTGCACGACGAGGTGCCTGATGTCGGGCTTGTAGAGCGACTGATGCAGCAGCTCGTTGAGGCGCCAGCCGTATTCGAGCGTCGCGTACACGGTGTAGCGCTTCGACCAGGTGCCGTCGTTTCGCTGGTAGCGCATGCAGACGTTGATGCGGTCGGAGCCGAGCTTCGAGGCAAGGCCCGCCGTGATGTGCTTCGTCTCGGCCTGTGCCGTGCGGGCGGCGGCAGGCGCGGGATCGGCCGCCTCGGACGGCGTGACGGTGACGGCATCGCCTGGCTTGAGAAGGAGGACGCCGAGTCCGACCACGGCGATGGCGGATGCGAGAATGCCCGCGCGCATACTGCGGGCGACGAGCGGCGTGCAGAGGTTCGGGCCCGTGGTCTCGTCCTTGTTGAGAAGTCTCATGGCCAGACGGGCCGACTGCTCGAGATGCCTGCGGCGCTCGTCGTCTAGGACGAGGTCCGGCCTGTGCTCGACTTCGTTGCGCAGCGTCTTGAGCGAGAAGAGGTAGTTCGTGAACTCGTTGCCGATGCCGAGCGAGGGCCTGAGCGTGCGCCAGTTGTGGTGCACGATGTTCACGAGAGCGGGAAAGTCGAACTGCTCGAGGTTCTCCGGCTCGCGGACGTACTCAAGCTGGATGGGCGTGAGAGAACTCAGCACGCAGGCCTCCCACCATTTTCGGCCGCCGATTTTCGGCAGATGCTCGGCGAGCACGAGCCTGATGAGCGGCGAAAGCCCGTTTTCGAGGCGGTGGTAGAAGTCGCGGGGCGATTCGCTTTGGGACATGGACGGTGGTCGCGGGTCAGGTGGTTCGGTCGGAGAAGATCCCGCGCGGCGTGCCGAAGCATTGTCTCAGCAGGCCGTCGAGCGTCCGGTATGGCGAGACCGCTTCGGAAAGGATCGGACCGGACTTCGAGGAAACGGGCACGCCCGCCATGAGAAAGCGAACGAACCAGGATCCGCGGATCTCCGTCAATTCTAAGGTCATTTCATCCTCAATGCCGAAAGCACTGAGGAAACCCACAATCAGATCGTGCAGGCAGCCGGTTGAAATCGTTCCCGAACGAGCACATTCGTCCGTTTCGCTGAGGCGCCACCCGCCGTCGGCGTCGACGACGATGGAGAGCGTGCTTTCGCCGTCCTCCCTGAGAGCGGTGAATTCGATGCGAGAGGCGGCCTGCGGGTCGGGCCGCAGCGTGACGGAATCGGTCATGACGTTTGTCCACGGGCGAAGTGGCCCTTCAAGAAGATGCGGCGCGGATTCGCCGCCATGATCCGATTGTGCGGGCGGGGCGGGAAGGCGGGGAATTCCGCAGATTTGCGGAATTCGTCCTCAGACTTCGCGCCAGCGGTGCACGGCGCCCGTCTCGACGGGTTTGCACAGGTCGAGGAGGATCTGCGGCAGCTCGATGTTTTCGGGCGAGATCTGCAGGCCGTAGGCGGTTGCGTCCTTCTGGCCGTTCGATTCGACGAGGTAGCTGTTGAAGCGGCGGCCCGTCACGTCGGGGATCTGGTCCGCGAGTTCGGCGCGGATCTTGTCGTTGCACTTCGAGCGAAGCTCAGAGACGTTCTTCGAGAAGCTGCGCTCGGCGTTCACGAAGGCCTTGTGCACCTCGGCGCTTCGTGCATCGCCTTCGGCGCTCGTTGCGGCCTTGAAGGCTCGGTAGAACTCGGCGTCCGACTCGATGCCCTCGGTCTGAAGGGATCTGACGGCCTGCTCGAGCACGTGCTCCTCGACGCCGAGGTGGCTTCTGCAGGCCGTGCTGCGGCGGTTTTCCGTGAGGATGAGGCCGAGCACCCTGACGAACTGAAGCCGCAGGTGCAGGAAGACCTCCGACGGGAGCATGCCGTAGGAGACGGGCGTCTCCCGGCCGAGCTTCGTGCGAAGAAGCAGCCAGGCGTAGAGGCCGAGGAGCTTGGGCTCGAGGTGCACGGGTACGCCGTCGGCGTAGAGGCGCCAGCGGTTGCCGTCGTGCGTGAGGCGCACGCGCGGCATGTATTCGATCGCCTGCTGGGAGTTCCGGACGATCTCGCTGAAGGAGTATTCCTTCGAGAGCATCATGGCGGGAAGAATCTGGCGAAGGCGCAGGAAGGGGAGGTCGGCGAGGATCACGACGTCCGGATTGGCGGCGAGTTCCTCGGGAGACGGATAGGGCCTGCGGTCGGGAGCCGTCTCGTTTTCGGAAAGCGTGTGGCTGATGCGGTCGCGGTCGCGCCCGTAGAAGGTGAGCGCGCTTCCCATGAGCATGCCCATGCTCTTGCGTCCGCCCACGATCGAGACGTGGAGCGAGGCATCGGGATCCTCGCAGCACTCGCGCACGAGCTTGACGATGAGGTCGGCGGCGCGGTTGCTGTCGTCGAGCGTGCGGATGTCGGCGATGGGTTCGCCGTCAGCGGAGGAGATCGCATGGATATCGGCCTCGGTGAAGGCCGCAGGACTCAGGCCGTAGTCGCGCCAGAAGGCGTCGAGGATATTGCCTTCTCCGAAGAAGGACCGCCTGGCCATCTCGGCCCCGAGCTCCGTCGTGACGATGCGGATTTCGGTCGGCATGGCCTCGGGCGACTCCTTGTAGAGAGCCGCGAGCGTGAGCGTCAGAAGGTGAGGTGTGGTTCCAAGAGCGATGAGGAGAATGCGTCTTTTGCTGTCGGCCATGGCGATGCGTCCCGAAGTCGGGTGCTGAAAGCGATTTGATGCATACAACTATAGCAAACCGCAAATTTGCGGTTTCGTGGCGTGAAGGCTCCCGTGATCAGAATGAAACCGTCATCAAGGAAAAAAGGAGCGCATGCATGACCAAGCTGATCGGACTGACCGGGGCGTATGACTTTCTGGAGCGCATGATTCTGGAGCCGGCGGGAGCCCGTTACAATCCTGACTGGAAAAAGGCGCGCGAGAATCTGGAAAACTCTCACGATGAGAATCTGGATTATCTTGGAACGTACTTTCCGAGAACCGTCCTTGAGAGCGCCGTCATCTTCGAACATCTGATGCGGACCATGCCGTCCGTGAAGAAGATGCTTGCGGAGCGGGACGTGATCCGGGTCCTCGACTTCGGCTGCGGCACGGGCGGCGAGCTTCTGGGATTCCTCATCGCGCTCGGCTGGGAGTTCAACTGGGAGCTGCCCGCGGTGGAAGTCGACGCCATCGACGGCAACGAGGACGCCCTCGGCATGATGCAGGACATCATGCACCTGTGCCGCGACAAGTGGGACTTTGACCTCAGGGTGAGGACTGTCACGCACAAGGCCGAGAAGTCTGGATTTGCGCCTGCGAACGTGAAGCTGCGCGACGACTACGACGTGCTCGTCACGTCGAAGTGTCTCGGCGAGCTCAACGCCGTTTCCCAAACGCCGTTCCTCGACTTCGCGTGCGAGTTTTTCGACAGCATCGCTCCCGAAGGACTGATCGTCATGATGGACGTCACGTCGAGGCAGCCTCACAATCGCGGCAATGATTGGACGAACCTGCAGATGACCGGCGAGTTCGACACGCACAGGCTGCAGTTCCGCAAGCACGGCTTCAGGACGCTTTTCCCGCTCGTCTGCGACGGATGCTCGGGATGCCGCAGCCATTCGCGTTTTCTGCAGTTCATCTTCGACTTCAGCGAGCTCGGGCTTTTGGAGTACTCCGAGACCAAGCTGGCATGCCGCGCGTACTGCCGCGACAAGCTCTGGCAGAAGGTGCGTGCAGAAGTGCCGCCCGCCCGATGGCAGATATCCATGGGCGTATCCTGTGGGGAGTGCAGGGAGAAAGGTGCGGGTGAGAACCTGGCCGAACTTCCCGGCTGCTGCGTCAATCACAAGTACTTTGCCCGGGGAGGCTGACATGCCAATGGAAATTCAAACGCCCGAAGGCCGCGTGAAGGCCATGACGCCCGTGATTCTGTCAGCGAGCCGCTCGACCGACATCCCGGCCTATTATGGACAGTGGTTCATGAACCGCCTGCGCGCAGGCTGGTGCGCCTGGGTGAATCCGTTCAACCGCCGTCCCTCGTATGTGTCGTTCAGGGACGTGAAGGCGGTCGTCTTCTGGACGAAGAACCCGGCGCCCTTCCTGCAGCATCTGGACGAGCTCGATGCCCGCGGCCTGCACTACTACTTCCAGTACACGCTCAACGACTACGAGCGGGAGGGCTTCGAGCCCAACGTGCCCGCGCTCGAAAAGCGCATCGAGACCTTCAGGCGGCTCTCCGAGCGGATCGGTCCCGACCGCGTCGTCTGGCGCTTCGATCCGATCATCCTGTCGCCGGGCACCGGTCCGCGCGACATCCTCATGAGGATCTGGACGATCGGCAAGGCATTGAGGGGACTCACGAAGAAGCTCGTCGTGAGCTTCGTCGACGTGGGCGCCTACCGAAAGGTCCAGGCGAACCTCGTGCGCGACACGGGTCTCTACACTCGCGAGACCGTGCTGTCGGCCGAACCCGACGAGGCGCAGAGGCGCGAGATCTGCGAGGGCCTCGCCAAGATCCGAGAACGCTGGCATTCGGAAGGCTGGGACATTGAGATTTCGTCCTGTGCCGAGGAGGCCGACCTCGCGGCCTGGGGCATTACGTACAACAGATGCATCGACGGCGAGCTCATGGAAAGAGTGTTCGGCGAGGACAAGGCGCTCGTGCACTTCCTTCACTCGGGCAAGCTGCCTGAGGTGCCTGCCGCAGGGGCGGACTCGCTCTTCGGAGATCCCGTGATCCCCGTGGTTCCGGTCTCCAAGCGCAGGAACCTGAAGGACAAGGGCCAGCGCGAGGCCTGCGGCTGCATCGTGAGCAAGGACATCGGCATGTACGACACGTGCATGCACTTCTGCGCCTACTGCTATGCGAACGCAAGCAGGAAGACCGTGCTCGAGAACCGCAGGCGGCACGATCCCGAGAGCCCGTTCCTCGCAGGCGAGCCCGGGAAGACGAATGAAGATGCAAAGGCGGAAAACACGGAAAACGGAGGCGGCAGGTGAAGCTCTTCAAGGTCATTAGGACGACTGCGCGCGGCGTGAAGTTTGCGACGCGCGTCGGCATCACGGTCGGCAGCAACATGCTCCAGGGCGTCGCGAACGTCGCGGATGTGGCGGGCAGGGCGGCGAAGAAGACCGCCAGAGGAGACTGGGACGGACTTGAACGCCTTGCGGAAAGGACGGCCCGGGGCGTCGGCCGCTCGATCGAGAACAAGTGCACGGCGGCGGGCGAGCTCTTCAGCGAGGCCGAGCGCTGCATCGCGAATCCCGACAGGCGGTTTCTGACGAAGAAGAACGCCGCCCGCGTTGCGGCCGTGGCGACGGCTGCGGTCACGGTGGCGGCGGGTGCCTCGGCGATGGATCTGGACGTCGTCTCAGACGTGGACGTCGACGGACTTCCCGATGCCGACGGTGCGGGCGGTGCGCTTGCATCGGGCTTCGCGCCTTCGGATCTGTCGGTTGAGAACGGCGTCTTCACGGGCGACGGTCAGGAACTCGACCGCCTGATCCAATACGGGGAGGTCGACGGCACGACCCACGTCGCCTCGGAAGACATCGTGCGCGACATCGGCGCTCGCGACGCCTTCCTCTCCGCCCACGGCTTCGACGGCGTGCCCGAAGGCTACGAGATCCATCATGTCGTGCCGCTTTCCGAGGGCGGCGCCGACACGCCCGACAACATGATCCTCGTGAGCGAGGCCGACCATGCGGCGATCACTTCGGCGCACGCGGGCTTCTACGGCTGGCGAGACTGAGGCGGGGAAGCCTCTTCATGTCTTCTTGCTATCCCCGTTCGGGCATGAGCCTGAGCGGGGATTTTCTTGGTGCGCCCAGCAGCGCACGTGTGTCTATGCGGTGAAAGTCCGCTGTCCGCCCGAACAGGGGAAGGACTAGCAACTCGGCAAGTCGAGAAAGGCAACGATTTCGATGGAGGAAGCCGATAGCAAAGCCCCAGCCTGACGAACAGGAATCGGATGTGAGGCGTGTATCTCGGGAGAGTCGGCCAAGCTCGATTAACCCGAAACTGTTCCGGATGGGATGCACGTAGATCCGGCAGGTAGGGGGTGAAGCACATGTGTGATACCTGGGGAGATCCATGCCGACGCCGCGAGGCTACCGAGGTCGAGAGGCCGAGGAATATCGGTATGGAAGTCAGCCGAGGCCGTAGTAAGACGAATTATTCGTCCTGAAGGGCCGAATCTGAGTTATGTAAGTAGAGAGCGTGGCACTCTCTGATGCGACGGCAGTAGCGCAAGTCGAATCTGAAGAGTAGAGCCCACACCGACCGAAGGCCGGAAGTCTGAGGAAGGATGTGAGTCCAAAGGCCGACAAGAGCGGAAAGAAGGGGCCACGCACTGGACGAAAGCAGGAGGTTCAGTGATCTCACTGGAGAAAGTCCTCTCGCCGCAGAACATGCTCCTGGCATGTAAGCGGGTGAGAGCCAACAAAGGTGCTCCGGGCGTAGACGGAATGACCGTCGACGAGCTCGAAGGGCACTTTCGCCGCCATTGGGCGAGCATCTGCGCTCACATTCGTGAAGGAAGATACATTCCCTCCCCCGTGAAGCGCGTCGACATTCCCAAACCTGACGGCGGCACGCGCATGCTGGGGATTCCCACGGTACAGGATCGTCTGATCCAACAGGCCATCGCGCAGGTTCTGGTGGAGCACTTCGACCCCACATTCTCGGAATTCAGCTACGGCTTCCGACCGGGACGCAGTGCACATCAGGCCATCGAGCAAACGCAACGCTACATAGCGGGAGGATGCTCGTGGATTGTCGAAATGGACCTTGCAAAATTCTTCGACACTGTCAATCACGATCGATTGATGTCGACGTTGGAGCGCAGCTGCAGGGACAAGATGCTTATCCGCCTCATACGGCGCTACCTCCGTACGGGTATTCTGGCCGATGGGCTTGTGACTCCCCGTGACGAAGGAACGCCGCAAGGGTCCCCACTCAGCCCGATCCTGTCTCTGATCGTTCTCGACGAACTCGACAAGTATCTGGAGAAACGGGGGGGTGAAGTTCTGTAGGTACGCCGACGACTGCAACATATACGTTGGATCCGAGCGCGCCGGAAAACGCGTGTTGGAAAATACGATCAAGTTCATAGAGGAGACGCTCAAGTTGCGGGTTAACCGCGACAAGAGCGGCGTCTTTCGTCCTCGACGAGCGAAATTTCTTGGCTACACTTTCGTGGGGACGACGGGACAACCGTTAGTTCACCCGAAAAGCTTCAAGCGGTTGAAGGATAAACTTCGGACCGTCTTCCACAGAGCGCGCGGCGGGTCACTCTTTCAAACGATTGGGGAGCTCAACGCGATCCTACGTGGCTGGCGCCAGTACTGCAGGTTAGACAACCGTAAGGACGTATTCGAGGCGCTCGACATACACATCCGTCGCTATCTACGAAAGTTGGTGTGGATTACATGGAAACGACCAAGGACACGCGAACGCGAGCTCCGACGCCACGGTTTGGACGGCTTTCGTGCGTGGAAGTCTGCCAACAACGGACGGGGTGCATGGTGGAACGCTGGCGCACTTCACATGCGCGATGCATTTCCAAAGTCTTTCTTCAGACGATAGGGACTCTACAGCCTTCTCGAGATGCGCTGAGTCCCCCTTCTATTTCTAACTCAGAAACCGCCGGATGCTGAACGGCACGTCCGAACGCTCAGCACTGATTGAGCATAGTGGTGTGGGAGGGAGTGCCTGTGAGGGCACTCTCTACCCGATTGGACGCCCGGCTTCAGACCGCTCTGATGAAGCGTCGCGGCCTTTCCGCGATCCACTGCTCGAAGGCTTCGCGAAGCGCGTGGCGCATGAAGTCGGCGGGCGGCGAGAGCTCGAGTGTACCCGAGTGATCATGTCGCCAAACGGTCCGAGATTCTTGGTTTGCTGTCGTTCACCTCATTCAATGACCTGCTTCTTCGCTTTGATGAGGTTGGAAAACAAGCGCAAGCGATTTTCTCCATCAAGTTGTGAAGTTGTGTAACTGCATTGAATGCCACTTTCACTGTTCCAATTTGAACATCCATAAAAAATGTGATGATCTTTTTTATTTTCTCTTAAGAAAAGGTGACCTAGGCCGCATTGTGGACAATGCAACAGCATGTATTCGCATGCTTTATTGACGCAATACTTCCCTCGTTCAGTTTGCACGACAGGAGAGCCGCATATTGGACAAGAAGAGAAAAATTTTCCGCAATTTGCATGATTCCCACATTGATAATAGATTTGCCCTTCGGGATTACGCTTTTTCCAAATGATGCCCATGCCGCAATGTGGGCAAATCAAACGTGTTTTTGAGAAACCCTTGTTGAGCAGCAAGGTTGACGAACTTTTTTGAAGTTCAGATATGAAAACAGACTGCTGGGTTCCGTCGTAGAGCAATATGAGGAACTTCTTTGCGCGCGTCATTGCAACATAGAATAAGCGACGCTCTTCGGCAAAGGGGAAAGCCTCAGCCATCGGGAGCGCTGCTTCAATGATTTGGTCGCTTTGACGTTCAGAAGGAAAGGTTGAATTGTCATTACCGATGACAATCACGTAGTCAGCCTCAAGCCCCTTTGAGGAGTGAGCAGTCTTGTAATCCAATTGGAGTTCGGGAAATGCTTTTCTCAGATCGTTCAGGTCATCAATCGATTTGAGTGAGCTCATGCAATACATATTCTCTTGACGATTTCTGCCTAGCAATAAGACTTTGTTGTCTTTACCATCGCGTTGAGCAACCTTCTTGGCAAACTGTCTCAAATAAAATTCAATGGCATCCTTATAACAATCCGCTGCTGGTTGTTGGTTCGCATACTCTTCAACTGCATCAGGATTAATGTTTTCAGGAATGCGTACACACGACCTGACATCCCGCATCAATGCACACGGTTGCTTCATTTCTTCCAACGCATGCATCCCCTTCTTTAGCTGAGCTAGGTTCTGAGTGACAAAGTTTGCCGTCAGAAGGTTCAACTCCTCAGGGAATCGATAAGTAGTGTCGAGCTCTAGGATTGTTGCCGTACCGAAGATTTGTTCAAAGTGAGAAACGTAGTTAGTATCAGAACCGGAGAAGCGGTAAATCGATTGCCAGTCGTCACCTACAGCAAAGAGCTTGGCATGGTCGCTTTTCGCCAAAATTTCCTTAAGCAAAAGCGCACGAGAGCGGCTAATGTCTTGGAATTCATCAACCAATACATATTTATAAGGCAGCCTCAGACCATTCCTGATGATTGACGTTGTTTCAACGATCATGTCACTGAAGTCAAGCAAGCCTTCCTGATGGTTGTGTTCTTCATAGCCTTCAAGAACCGGCTTGAAAATCTTTATGAACGCCTTGAGTCGATTAATGTCAATGCCTCGTTCATGCCCACGGGTAATTAGCTCTTCATATGAGAGTCCGGAGTCTTTAAACAATAGCAAGAAGGTTCTGATCATATCCAGCAGGCGACGCCAGCGAGGATTGATTTTGCTCTCCTCATTGAAGAGTTCCTTGAGGAACTCTTCGTGAGTCATTGGCTTTATTTGAAAGCCAATCTCCTTTAGGCATTTTTTCAACTTCGATTTTAGAACGCCATTCTGAAGATCTGCCGTTGTCAGTTGGATGAGTTTGGTGTTGTTAGCTCGATGAAGCTCGATCTTGCTGTCCATCTGCAACTTGTAAGCCGTCTCATCAATCCAATCGGCAGTATTGCCATTACGATCGATTCCAAAATATTCAATCCAGGCGGATTTGGCTCCGGGAGCAAGGTTTTTGAAACTGTGCTTCCATAGTTTATCATCTTCAATGAATGGTTTGTCGCTAATCAGAAAGTCAGGTTTGTAAGCAAATCTGCTGTTTGGGTATCGAGCCTCATAGCCGTAAGGGATCTGCCAATAAAAAAGCAGATTGGCGATCAGCAGCTCACCGCCGCTTTTTACACGCTCCTGCTGGAAGGTTGTCAGGTCGTGGCTGCGGCAAAAGATGCTCAACTCAAGATTCGTGTGGAACGACGATTCGGGAGCAATAGGAGCTCCATATTCAACGAAGTATTCAACAAGAGAATCCTTATATGATGGATCTTTTTCGATATTCTCTTTGATGATCGATGATATGAATTGATTGAAAATGTTTGGCTGATCAGCCATGTTCGAGACAGTTCGCTTCGATCCCGGATTATTCTTCAGAATGTAATTGCCGAAGGCATGGAATGTCTTAATGTCGACCAAATTTGAGCCAAGATCTTTGCCGACGCGCTCAACCATTTCTTCAGCTGCGTCACGGTTGTAGGCCAGAAGAAGGATCTGGCCCGGTGCCGCTTTACCCGTCTTGACGAGATATCGCGTCTTCGTCATGATCGTTGCGGTTTTGCCCGTACCTGCACCCGCAAGCACCAAAGTACGATCGTCATCATCAACGCAAGCAAGGCACTGACTGTGATTGGGCGGGAATTTTCCATTGCCTCGCAAAATCGCTTCATGCTCCTTGATCAGGCTTTCTCGAGCCGTTTCATTATGTTTTTGTCGGGCACTTTCTGTAGGAAGTGCCTGACTTCGAGTAAGCTCGGTAATGATCGGAGCTGCGATATGATCATGTCCAATCGCCTCGACGAAATTCTTGATTTCCTTGTGCTGCCCCAGAAGTGTCTGTATGCTCTTGTAAATTCCGATTAATGTTTCAAAGTCACTCGAGGATATGTATTGCGTTTCGTCAAGCCAGCGATTAATCAGATGCTGAACCACTTGTGGTTCTACAATCTCGTCCAGGGATGACTTGAATAACTCGCATAATTGGCGTTTTTTAATCCTTTGTTGCTCGAGCTTTCGGTAGTACCACAGCCCGCCGGAAAAGCATAAGAAAAGAATGAGGTAGAAAGACACGAACACGTCCTCAACGATTTGGCCAGAATTTCACAACAAGGCGGCCCTGCTCAACACTGGGAACCGTCTTTCATGCCTGATCATCCTGTGCTGCATGTGTACGTTTTCGGGACAGGCATGTTTGGAAACGACTGCAAATAAGTCTTCATGATAAAACAAAAAGAACAAGCCAATATCCAAACTTGCAAAATGTCAATCGGTAAGTTCCTTTTGGATAGCATAATTCTACACTAGGCAAAAAATGGACATGATGACAAACCGTTCATCACCCTCTATGATGAAAACTCAGGAGCAGGTGCATCGCTAGGTAATCAGATCAGCTCATGAAGAGATACGGGTGCGACGCAGATCTCGGTGTGGTGATGA
>OGMO01001762.1_pt1 | contig 11758 bp, 8 predicted proteins | sample 1573241 | NCBI WGS metagenome assembly OGMO01 (sample SAMEA2581896, study PRJEB24529) | metagenome | biome: Human gut stool | place: China | collected 2011 | reverse complement strand
CTTCCTGAGTCCATTTTGTTTTTAAAATAGGAGGGATAGATACTGTCTTTGTCTGTTCTGTTCTAAAGTCAGGAAGACCTTCTAGGCTTCTTGTTAGGTCGCTACCGCCTTGACCACCGGTATATCCAGGAAGACCTGAACGAATCCAGTCATTGCCCCACCATTTGCCCCAGTCAGAAGCAGATGTTTCGTAGTCAATGTTACTGTTTACATCACTAACATCGTTTAGTTTATACTTGAAATCAGATGCACCTGGAAGAAGTGTACCAAAACCAAATTCTTCCATATCGGCAACTGAATTGTAGCCTGAGTGGTTCATAACAATATCAAGTACAACACGGATACCATGCTTATGAGCTGTATCAACCAGTGTTTGGAATTCTTCTTTTGTACCAAAGTTAGCATCTGTTTCTGTGTAGTCAAGAACATAGTAACCGTGGTATGAATAGTGGGCAAAACCCTTACCTGAATCAACATAGCCGTGAATCTGTTCGTAAGGAGCAGAAATCCAAATTGCGTTTACACCTAGGTTATCAAAGTAACCATCTTCGATTTCCTGTGTAACACCGGCAAAGTCACCACCGTGGAATGTACCAGGAGCTGTATCCCAGCCTGATAGTGGAGAGCCATCTTTGTCTGTTGCACGACCATATGAGTGGTCATTACTTGTGTTACCGTTTTTAAAACGGTCAGTTAGTAGAAAATAGACATTTGCATTGTCCCAAGTGAAGTCATTTGCACTTGTGATTTTTGAAACGCCAGTTTTTTTGTCTGTTGTACTTGCTTTTGATTCATTCTTATTGACTGTAGTTGCGTTAACTGTTAGGTTAATTGCAAAGATAGACAATAACATTGATAAGCATAGAACAACAGATAAGATCTGTTTTTTCATAATTTCTTACCTTTCTGTATTTTATATTTGTAAGGAAATCACTACATATTTCCTTACATTAATATACGACTATATTATATCAAAAATCAAGTCATTTTACTATTATCATTTTTAACAATTTATAGTGCAAGATTATAGTTAATAAACACAATATATGTGAATATAATATTAACAATTTTAAATAATTTGTATTATATTTTTTAAAAAGAAAAAAAGCCTTGTTACTTCTATTTAGCAACAAGACTTTTATAAAAATTATGCATTTTATAGAATATTAGCCGATAATTCCGTTACCGAATAATGGTGCAAATACAAGGCTAACAATTGTCATAAGTTTAATAAGAATATTAATTGATGGACCTGATGTATCCTTAAATGGGTCACCAACAGTATCACCGACTACAGCAGCCTTGTGGCTAGGTGAACCTTTGCCACCATGATGACCACCTTCAATGTATTTCTTAGCATTATCCCAAGCACCACCGGAGTTACTCATAAAGATTGCAAGTAATACACCGGTAGTTAGTGAACCACCCAGCATACCACCAAGAGCCTCAGCACCAAGTAATACACCTATAATAATAGGGGATACAATAGCTAAAACACCAGGTAGAATCATCTGTCTTAGTGCTGCGTGAGTAGAGATAGCAACACAGTTTTTGTAGTCAGGTTTTCCTTTACCTTCAAGAATACCCGGAATTGTTCTAAACTGTCTTCTGACTTCTTCAATCATACTTTGTGCAGCTTTACTTACACTGTCCATTGTAAGTGAAGAAAATAGGAAAGGTAGCATACCACCAACCAATAAACCAATAACTACCTTGTAGTTCATAATGTCAATAGTAGCTAGGTTAACCTTTTGTGCAAATGTAAAGAATAGTGCAAGTGCAGTTAAAGCAGCAGAACCGATAGCAAAGCCTTTACCGATAGCAGCAGTTGTGTTACCTACAGAGTCAAGAGAATCAGTAATTTCTCTAACTTCATTCGGTAGGTCACTCATTTCAGCAATACCACCTGCATTATCGGCAATAGGACCATAAGCATCAACTGCAACTGTAATACCTGTTGTAGAAAGCATACCTACAGCAGCAAGTGCTATACCATAAATACCGGAAGTACCGTCAGCACCTGTACCGTTAGTTACAAAGTAAGCAACAAAAATGCCAACACCAATAAGAATAATAGGGATAAGTGTACTTTGCATACCTACTGCAATACCACTGATAATTGTTGTAGCAGAACCTGTTTCACTTTGTTTAGCAATTTTCTTTACAAATGGAAATTTATCAGAAGTGTACATTTCCGTAATTGTGCCGATTAGCAGTCCAACCAATAAACCTGCAATAATTGCAATGGCAAATCTAAATGTTCCCAGCATAAAGTAGCTTAGTAAAACTGAAGAAATTACTACTAAAGCAGATGCTACATAAGTACCTGTGTTAAGTGCTTTCTGGGGATTTTTACCTTCTTTGCCCCTAACAAATAATGTACCGATAATAGAAGAAATAAGACCGATAGCAGAAAGTAAACAAGGGAATACTGCATATTTCCAAGAAGAACTTCCACTAAATGCAAGTACACCAAGTGAAATAGCAGAGATAAGAGAACCGGCATAGCTTTCAAATAGGTCAGCACCCATACCGGCAACATCACCAACATTGTCACCAACATTATCGGCAATAGTAGCAGGGTTTCTTGGGTCATCTTCAGGAATACCTGCTTCAACCTTACCCACAAGGTCAGCACCAACATCGGCAGCTTTTGTATAGATACCACCACCGACTCTGGCAAATAGAGCAATTGATGATGCACCCAGTGAAAAACCAAATAGAATGTTGTCATCTCCGGTAAGTGCATAAATTAGGCAAACACCCAGCAGTCCAAGACCACTAACGCACATACCCATAACTGCACCACCACTAAAAGCAGTAGATAATGCACTGTTCATACCTTTTTCTTTAGCAGCATTAGCAGTTCTAACATTAGCCTTAGTAGCTACACTCATACCACAGTAACCGGCTAAAGTAGAAAGTATTGCACCAATTAAAAACGCAAGTGCAGTTCTGTAGTTTAGCACATCACTTTTTGTAATAATTCCACAAACTGAAATAACAACAAATACAGTTGCAACAAAAATTACAAGAATTTTATATTCCGAAAACAAAAATGCCTTTGCACCTTCGTTTATAGATTGTGCGATTTCTTTCATCTTTTTAGTACCGGAATCCATTTTGTTAATTCTTACAGCCAATATAACTGCATAAATCAGAGCAACTACACCTCCGATGGCTGATAAATAGGTTAAAGTTGTTAACATATTCATAATAACCTCCTTATTAATACTTTATTCATATATTTTAGCATACATAATAATAAATTTCAAGCGCTATCTAGATTTCTGTTAAAATTATACAATTACACTTACTTAAATTTGGAAGTATAATCAAATTGTAAATTTTTTTATTTTTTCCAAAATATTATTGCCTATAAGTAAGAAAAAATGATATAATGAACTTAAACTTATAATATATAGGAGGTAACGCTATGAGCAAAAAATTAATTTCAATTTTACTTTCTTTGGCTATGGTAGCCGGTGCTTCTGCAACTATCTCAGTAAATGCAGATGAAAATGAAACAACTACTACCCAAACGAAAGAAACTACATCTACTGTAGATGTAAACAAATTTGGTGATGCTGATGGCAATAATAAAATCAATGTAAAGGATACAACTGTTATTCAGAAGTATCTTAACAAGAGTATTGATTCTATTGGCGAAACTTATGCCGATGTAAATGAAGATGGCAAAATAGATGTTAAGGATGCAACAATTATCCAAAAGTACATAACTAAGAAGATTAGTACTTTTGCTGCAAAGGCAGATAATGATTGGAGAACTTCTTCTGTAGGTTATGAAATTTTTGTTCGTTCATTCTATGATAGCAATGGGGACGGTTGTGGCGACTTTAGAGGTGTAGCTGAAAAGGTTGATTACCTAAAGTCACTAGGCGTTAATGTTGTATGGCTAATGCCATTTAACAAGACAGATTCTTACCATGGTTATAATGTATCAGACTATAATGATGTTTGTGCAGATTATGGTACAATGGATGACTTTAACTATATGATGGATACTCTTCACGATAATGGCATTAAGGTTGTTATGGACCTAGTTATAAACCATACTTCTAATCAGCATCAGTGGTTTAAGGACTCTGTTAAGAAGTCCGGTAAGTATAAAGATTATTATGTATGGAATGATGGTACACAGACTATTCCATCAGTACAGACATCGTTATGGACTTGGTCATCTAATAGGCGTGCGAGATATTATTCTTGCTTTAACGGTAATATGCCGGACCTAAACTATCAGAATAAAGATGTTTGGAACGAAGTTGACTCTGTTGCAGACTTCTGGCTGGATAAGGGAATTGATGGTTTTAGATTAGATGCTGCAATGCATATTGATGATACTATCAATTCCGGTAAACTTCATGTTGATGATAAAGAAGGTTCTGTAACACATGAATGGTGGCAACACTTTGAAAACCATGTAAAAGAAAAGAATCCTAATGCTTTCTGTATCGGTGAAGTATGGCCGGAAACTGATATGGAAGCAACACAGGCAAAGTTCTTTGCTGACCTAGACTCTAACTTTGACTTCTATAATATGAGTGAAGTAAAGTCAATGGTAAAAGGCACTAAGAAGAATATTGCAAGGAGTAGTCAATCATATGACGAGAAAATTCAAGCAAGTGCAAGACAAACACCTAATGTTTCTAAGACTACTATTAATTCCGTAATGCTTAGTAACCATGATGTAAACAGAGTTGCTTATGAAATTAATCAGAAAAATCCTGATAAAGAAATGGCAATTGCAAGAATTAAACTTGCCGGTAGTGTTCAGATGACTATGAAGGGTATGCCTTGGATTTACTATGGTGATGAACTAGGTCAGTCCGGTGGTGGTACAGGTGGTTCATCTGACCCTAACAGAAGAGAGGCAATGGACTGGTACACTGCTCGTGACGGTAAGGGTGCAACAAAGATGAATTCAATTCGTTCATGGAGTGGGTCAGAAAGATTTACTAAGGCTAATGACGGTATCTCAGTTGAGGAACAAGAAAATGTTGACGGTAGTGTTCTGGAACATTACAAGAAACTTATTAGCATTAGAAATAAATACAAGATTTTCTATACAGGCAACTATAGTACATCTATTGCAAATGATGATATCTACGGTTACTCAGTAACTGATGATAGCAGAGATTATTCAATGTTTGTTATCCATAATAACAAAATTGATGATGTAACTTTCAAGGCTAATTATGACTTTACAGATGAACTTTCCGGTGAATCTTATAAAACAGGTGACACAGTAACTGTAAAAGCACTTACTTCAATGATTGTTAAATATACAGGCGAAACAATCCCACTTTCAGCAAATTAATTAAAGACATAAGAAAACTCCTTAACCAAACGGCTAAGGAGTTTTTTAATTGCTTAGTTTGATATACATTATATAATGTATATTATTCTGAACCGTATTTAATTTTAAGTTGTTCTTCGTAGATGTTTTTAAAGATTACTTTTCTTGTAACAATACCAACAAAAACATCTCTGTCATCAGTAACAGGAACAAAGTTTTGGTCAAGACATTTAATAAGTAGCTTATCTATACTTGCAGTGATTTTTACTGCCTCATAAAAGTCTTCCCTAAGAATGTTTCTAACCTTAACTTTCTTTAGGTCTGCATCTGGATTGTCCATTATGTAGTACAAGAAATCACCTTCTGTGATTGTACCTCGGTAAATGCCATCAGAATTGATAACAGGTACAGCAGAGTATGAATTTCTTCTAAATATATCTAGTGCAAATTCAATAGAGTCCTTTGTTCTTAGATACTCAACATTAGCTTTTGGTATTAAAAGTGATGGAATGTTCATAGCAACCTCCTTCATTCGTACATATTATATCATATACATATTCCAAAATAAATAGATTTTAGTAATTTATTTCCAAATTCTGTTCTTTCATTATTCTGTCATTGATTTTAAGTACTTAAGGTGATATAATTATGAAGATAGGGTGAATTTTACTTAAAATCTATTTTAGTAAAGTTTATTTGGGCAAATGTTTTTAGTTTAACTATTTTTAGGAGAAAGTTATGGTAAAATTATATTTAGCAGTTCCTTGCTATAATGAAGAAGAAGTACTTTATGATACAACAGAAAAATTAACTAAGAAATATGACCAGATGATTAATGATGGTCTTATTACAAGTGACAGTAAGATTTATTACATTGATGATGGTAGTAAGGACAAAACTTGGACTATTATTGATGAATTACATAACAAGAATAAATATGTAAACGGTATTAAAATGAGCAGAAACAGAGGTCACCAAAATGCACTTCTAGGTGGTCTTATGACAATTAAGGATGACTGTGATTGTGTAATTTCTATTGATGCCGATTTACAGGACGATATTAACACATTTGATGAAATGATTAAGGACTTTGAAAACGGTTCTGAAATTGTTTACGGTGTTCGTAGCAAGAGAGCAACAGATACTGCTTTCAAGAGAATGACTGCACAAGGTTTCTATAAAGTTCTTTCAATGCTAGGTGCTGAAGTTGTTTATAACCATGCTGACTTTAGATTAATGAGCAAGAGAGCATTAAATGCTTTAGCAGAATTTAAGGAAGTTAACCTATTTCTAAGAGGTCTTGTACCACTTGTTGGCTTTAAGTCAAGTGTTGTTGAGTATGAGAGAAGTGAAAGACTTGCCGGTGAAAGTAAGTACCCACTTAAGAAAATGTTAGGTCTTGCATGGGATGGTGTTACCAGCCTATCAATGAAACCTATCAGAATGATTACTTCTTTAGGTGCTATTGTATTTTGCATTAGCTTAATTATGTTAATCTATAGTTTTATTATGTGGATTATCGGCAATACTGTTTCAGGTTGGTCATCACTTATTGTTTCAATTTGGGCATTGGGTGGTCTTCAGCTACTTGCAATCGGTGTTGTTGGTGAGTACATAGGAAAAATTTATATGGAAAGTAAGCACAGACCAAGATTTATAGTTGAAGAACAATTAAAATAGTGTTATAATAATAAATATTGATAGTTATTTTAAATAATTATTCGGTAAAAGAAAAATAAATACCATTCAAACCGATGATGTGGGAGTAAAACGGCAAAAGACCTTTAGCGAGTAGATGATGGTGGAAGTTCTACGGAAACTATGCTGACAAATGGGCCACAGAGGGAAAGGTGAATTTTAGTAGCTAATCCGTAAGTCTGCGTTAAAGACTAGAGTGATAGTTCTTTTATGGAATTATCAGAACTTGGGTGGTACCACGATAATTCGTCCCATACGCTTTATGCGTATGGGATTTTTTGTTAGGTGATATTATGGAAAATTATAGTATAAACTTGCCTTCATATTCTATTGGAGATAATGTTTATGAAAAAATTGAAAAAATCTGTAGTCCATATGGTAGCAAAGCAGTTGTTATCGGTGGACACAAAGCAATTAATTCTGCAAAAGAATTATTAATCTCAGCCACAAAAGATACTAAAGTAAGTATCATTGACTTTGTGTGGTATGGTGGAGAGTCTTGTTTTGAAAATGTAGATGAATTAGCTGAGAATGAAAGTGTAAAGAAAGCCGATTATCTTTTTGCAGTTGGTGGTGGTAAAGCACTTGATACTACAAAGTGTCTTGCAGTAAAGATAAATAAACCGGTTTTCACATTTCCTACAATTGCAAGTAACTGTTCACCGGTAACTTGTGTTTCAATTATGTATACTAAGGAAGGTGTTTTCAAACAACCATTTTTCTTTGAAAAACCACCTAAACATGCATTTATCAACACAAGCTTGTTGTGTAAGTCACCATCAAAATATTTATGGGCAGGTATGGGCGACACATATGCAAAGTATTTTGAAAGTTCTGTTTCTTCTAGGGGAGAAGATACTTTAGTTCATTACCACAGACTTGGTGTTGTAATCAGTCAAATGTGCCTTGAACCAATTTTGAAGTATGGTAAGAAGGCTTTGGAAGATAATAAGAATAAGGTTAATTCCTATGAGTTTGAACAAACTGTACTTTCAATTGCTATTACAACAGGTATTGCATCAATTTTATTAACAGCAGAACATATTATAGATTACAATACCGGTCTTGCACATGGTATTTTCTATGGACTGACTTCATTTCCACATATTGAAGAAAATCATATTCACGGTGAAGTTGTCGGTTTTGGTGTACTGATTCTTTTGTTAGTAGATAAGCAGTACGATATGTTTAAGAAAATGTATGATTTTAATGAAAGTGTGGGACTTCCAACTTCTATTGCTGATGTAGAAATTGAAGAAAAAGATTTACCGGCAGTAATCAAGAAAACTCTTGAAATGCCTGATGCTGACCACAATCCATATGCAGTAACAGAAGAAATGTTAGTTGATGCTTTTGACAAGTTGTCAAATTATAATAAAACAAAAACTTTATTGGAGGGTTAAACAATGAAAAAAATTTTTGCAGTAATCTTAACTGTAGTGATGATGGCTACACTATTTGTTGGTTGTAACGGTAGTGACGGTTCATCAAGCAAAACAAAGAAAGTTGCTATTATTCAGCAAGTAGAAAACGGTGCTTTTAATGATATGCGTGCAGGTATCATTAAAGGTCTAAAGGCTAAGGGATATATCTCTAGTGACAAGGATGTTGATTATCAGTGTGCCGATGGTGACGAAACAAACCTAAACACAATTACTCAGTCAGTAGCTAACGGTGACTATGATGCAGTATTTACTGTTGCAACACCTGCAACTCAGAGTATGGTAAACCAAGAATCCGACATTCCTGTATTTTTCTGTGCAGTTTCTGCTCCTGTAGCAGCCGGTGTTATTAAGGATATGGATAAGCCTGATATGAATGCAACAGGTACATCAAACGCAATTCCTGTAGAAGAAATTTTTGGTCTTGCAAAACAGATGACACCAAAAGCAAAGAACTTCGGTCTACTTTATTCTTCAAAAACAGATTCAGCCGTTAACACAGTTGAACAGGCAAAGAATTACCTAGAAAGTAAGAATATTAAATATACAGAAGGTGCAGTTGTAGAAGATAGCGAAATCGCTACAACAGTTGAAAGCCTATGTAAAAAGTGTGACGCAATCTTTATTCCTAATGATGCAGTTATGCAAGGTGCTATGAGTACAATTACCGAAATTGCAAGAGAAAACAAAGTAGCAGTTTACGGTTCTTCAGCAACAATGGTTGATTCAGGTTGTCTAGGTACAAAGGCTATTGATGATATTGGTATTGGTGAAAAGACAGCCGATTTAGCAGCAAAGTATTTTGAAGGTGAAAAGGTAGAAAATATTCCATCAATCGTTGTACCTTATGATTACGTCACAGTTAATAAGGACGATGCGAAAGCTATCGGCATTAACCTAGATAGTATCGACTTCGGAAAAGATACAGTTAAGCAGGTTAATGACACAAAGAACTAATTTAATTAGTATAGAATTATAGTTTAGAATTTAGTACAGACTTATAGTTTTAGAATGTAGGGGCGAATATCATTCGCTCGTAAGAAAACAGACTATTAATTTATTACAATCTTTCCTTTGTTAGCGAAACTTAAATTAAGTACAAACTAACAAAGCCTCCCTCAGACGAGGGAGGTGGGAAATTAGTTTCATCTAAATGAAACTAATTTGTCGGAAGGAGGGAAAATAGGATAAATTAAAACTTTGTCCTATGTGAATTCTTAAGATTAGAACAAACTTACCAGCCTCCCTTGTGTAAAGGAAGGTGTCACCAAAGGTGACGGAGGGATTGTTTTGGTACAATCTTTAGTTTATATAAGACTAATCTGATAGATAAAACAATGTAGGGGCGAAATTTATATTCGTCCTAAAAATAAAAACAAAAGAAATTTAGAAGTACAAGGGGTTATTTATGAGCCTTAATGTTATTTTGGGAGGACTTGAGCTAGGTTTCATTTACGGAATTATGGCTCTTGGACTTTACATATCCTTTAGAATAATGAATGTTCCTGACCTTACAACAGAGGGTAGCTTTACCTTAGGTCTGGCAGTATCAGCTGTTGTAGCAAATGAGAACCACTCTTGGCTAGGTATTTTACTTGCTTTCCTAGCCGGTTGTTGTGCAGGTTTTGTAACAGGATTTTTACAGACAAAAATGAGAATACACCCTATCTTAGCCGGTATTATTTCAATGTGTGGACTATATAGCGTAAACCTTATGATACTTGGTTCACCAAATGTAAATATTCCAAAGGACTCAAGAGTATTCACATCAGTTGATAATTTATTTGATAATATTGGTCTTGATATTTTTGGCAGACATAATGCAAAGATAATTCTTTCATTTGTTGTAGTAGTTGTCTGTGTACTTGTTATGATTTGGTTCTTTAGAACACACTTTGGTCTATGCCTAAGAGCAACAGGTAATAATGAAGATATGGTTAGAGCATCTTCTATTAATGTTGATGTTAGCAAGATTGTTGCACTAATGTTAGCTAACGGACTAATTGCACTTAGTGGTAGCTTTATTGCTCAGTATCAAGGTTATGCAGATATTTCTTCCGGTAACGGTATCCTTGTTGTTGGTTTGGCATCAGTAATTATCGGTGAAGCTATTATGGGTAAGCGTGGCGTTACTCTTGGTCTTATCTCTGCAATTGTAGGTTCAGTTATCTACAGATTTATCATTACTTGGGTAATTAATTCCGGTATCTTTACTGCTCAGGTTATCAGACTAATTACTGCTATTATTGTTGCAGCAGCACTTTCTATTCCGGCATTTAAGTATTATATTGCCAGATTTAAGATTAAACACGGAGGTGGAAGAAATGCTTGATGTAAATAATGTTACTAAAGTTTTTTCTAAGGGTACAGTAAATGAACATACTGCCCTTAACAACCTTTCACTTCATTTAGATAAGGGTGACTTTGTTACAATCGTAGGTAGTAACGGTGCCGGTAAAAGTACACTTTTTAATGCTGTTTGTGGTTCTTTCCTATGTGACAGTGGCAAGATTATTCTTGACAATGAAGATATTACTTATAAGAAAGAACATAAGAGAGCAAGAGTAATCGGCAGAGTGTTTCAGGATACTATGAAGGGTACTGCACCTGATATGACTATCGAAGAAAACCTAGCCCTTGCATATAGCAAAGGCAGAAGAAGAATTTTTCAGTCAGCAGTAAATGACAAAATGAGAAAGTTCTTTAAAGAACAACTTGCAAGATACAATATGGGTCTTGAAGATAGACTAAAGAATAAAGTAGGACTTCTTTCAGGTGGTCAAAGACAAGTTGTAACACTACTAATGTGTACACTTGCAGTTCCAAAACTTCTGTTACTTGATGAACATACTGCTGCCTTAGATCCGGCAACTGCTGAGAAAGTTATGGAAATCACTAAGCAAATTGTTGCAGAAAATAATATTACTACAATGATGATTACCCATAACCTAAATCAAGCACTTACCACAGGTAATCGTACAATTATGATGGACAGTGGTGAGATTATTCTTGATATTCCATATAACGAAAGAAAGAATATGAATAGGGATGACCTTCTTCAAATGTATAGTATGAAGAAAAGAGAAGCCCTTGATAATGATAGAATTCTATTCTCATAATTTTTAATTTTTAATAAAATAACAAAAAGCTCTGTCTTACTTTAATAGTTAGTACAGAGCTTTATTTATTATAAATGTGTACAATGAGATAAAAGTTATTATAAATTATAGGCAAATACAATAGTTATTACTCTTAAACATCCTCAACATTAATCTTACTTGCCTCTTTAAGAAACAAC
>OGMO01001756.1_pt1 | contig 11787 bp, 6 predicted proteins | sample 1573241 | NCBI WGS metagenome assembly OGMO01 (sample SAMEA2581896, study PRJEB24529) | metagenome | biome: Human gut stool | place: China | collected 2011 | reverse complement strand
ACTGACTGAATTTCATCATGTTTATAAAACACTAAATCATCAATTTTAGTTACAGTATAACCATAAACAGTGTCAGAAACTTTAACAGAAGAACTGTTGCCATTATATTCAGTCAAAGTTGCCTGATTTGTAGTACCATTAAGTTCAAAAGAAAAATTACCGTACACAACTTCAGCAGCACTAGCTGACATAGGAACAATACTTATTAAGAGAAGTACAACAAATGCTAAAGAAATTATCTTTTTAGATTTTTTCATTTTGTCCTCCTATTTAAATAGCAACACATAGCATAATGCTATGTGTTGCATAAATTTTACTGTAAACAGTTTACTTGTGTTGAATCACCAGTTACCTTACCAGTTGCATCAAATATGTATTTAATGCAGTTGTCACTAACAATCCAATCAGTTTTACTTTCCTCAGTTGCACTTTCCTTATAATAATTCATAGCACTAAATGTATAAATGATCTTTTGAGAAGCAAGTGCTGATTGTTTAAAATCAGTAGTAAACTGAACTCTGTTCTTGTTAGTTAGTAAATCCTTACTAGCTGTGTAAGTTAAGCCCAAAGCCTTGTTATCGTTTTTGCCGTCAATCTGAATTGTGACACCGGAAAACTGAGCTTTACTACCATTTGCTTTAATCAAATTATAAACATTTGTACGAATATTACTTAGTGCAGTTGTGTTATTCTCATTAATATAACTTTGAATGTAGTTGTTAGGGTCTAGAATATAGATAACTGCAACATTTTTGATATTAGGGTCATCATCAGGACAATTATAAACATTCATAACAGTGTTTAGACGAACTCTATCGATACCGTTACTATCTTTATGGTAATCAGGACTATTCATAGAAACAGTTAAACCAGGATTTGTATTATCCTTTGCGTTACCATAAATAGCATATAACTTAATATTATTAGTTATACGATAGCCATATTTATATGAGTTAGATGCAATTGACTTACCATTTTCATCATAAGACCAATACAAGAACTTAAGCTCATCCTTACCATTCTGGATAGACATTGCAGTGCCGGAATAAGTACCTGTGAAACCTGTAACACCATATTCCTTTAAGTAAGAACCTTCTTCATCGATAGAATCAACACCATTAGCGACACCTAAACGAACATTATAGAATACCGGATTAATAATATTAGTCTTTGTACCAACAAACTTGCTTGTATCACCAATCGGAGATAGTTCGTTTTTAGCTGTTGCATAATGGAATGTTGGCTTATAAGACTTTAGATTATTAAAGAACCAAACTGTAATTGAAGTAACCGTTTTACCTGCCATTTTAGCATCAGTTTCTGTTTCGTACTTTGTTTTACCATTGTAGTAAGAAACCCAATCTTCACCATCACTTACTGTAGCACCGTCAGAACCTTGAAGTCTACCGTAGCAGTCAGTGTGATTTTTAAAGTTACCTTTAGGATAAGCAGTTCCATAAGTCTTATAGGTTGAAGATGATTTAACAAAGTCTCTGTATGAATACTCATTCTGAATACCTGTTTCAGCATCAGCCTGACTTGTGAAGCACTTATAAGAGTCAATAACATTGTCCGGGTCAATTCTACCAGCAGTAACAGCCTTAGTAATCATTCTAGCATAATCATATGTGCCATCTTGATTTTGATATTCTGCAAGTTCAGCAACAGAGAATACGTAGTTCACTACAGTAGGTTTTGTGTTAATGTGAGCAACAGTACCTGTTTTCACTTCTCTATCATAATACTTAAATGAAATAGTGAATCCAGCTTCCTTATTAGTGTAAGTAAGTTGTACTGTCTTACCTGCATTATTAGCGTCATTTGCGATTGGCATATTACCTGTAACTGTTTCAGCCTCTGTATTGATTGTGCTATCTACAGAATCATTACAAGATATAAAATCAGTATCCTTGATTTTATTAGTTTGAATTGCGGCTTTAGTAGAATTTAAAGTGGTGGCAACAAATTCACCGGTTACATTATCAAACTGATAACCTGTTCTTTGCTTTTCAGTTACTTCATAGTGAGTACCAACAGGGATACCGGTGATAACAGCATATTCATTAGCTGTAATGCTAACACCGGACTTACCATAAGTACGAGTACCTTCTAGCTTACCTTCAGAATCGTAAACTTTATATGTTAGGTTTTCATATTCTTTTAGCGTTTTATCATCTTTGTCACCAAAGATATTTGACAATTTAACAGTAAAGGTGAAACGGTCACCACTCTTTGGATCAACCTTATTATCACTATTATCAGTAGTAACCTTCTTTATAATTTTAATATCACTTGTTGAAACAGTGTTAGTAAAGTTAACTGTCATAGCACTTGAATCAGAATGGTTTTCGGAATAATCTGCAAAGTAGAAACCATCAGTTCCGGCACTTGTATCATTACTGAAAACATTGGAATCTTTCTTACCCTTTGCCTCAGTTATAATCTTTTGGCTCTTATCATCAGTGATTTTGTAAGAAGTTGAGTAGAAATTAGAAACATTTCTTCTAGTGACTTTTCCATTATCATCACTTGCAACACTCATTGCTGTGTTTGAATTTCCGGCATTTACTTCATACAAAGTTTCGTTTTGAACTACCTTTACCATTGTATTACTAGGAATTTTCGAATTAAACTTAGCAGACTGATTAAACAGTAAGTTGAAACCACCATTAGTATCAGTTTGACCGGAAACTGCTGTTGAATTGTTTTCATCAGTAGAATTTTCCAATTTTGCAAAATCATCCGGTAAACTAAAGTTAATAGAAGGTAATCCTGTATAAGCATCTTTCAAATGCGTAGACCAATAAGATTCACATGAGTTACCACTACCATTCTTAACAGCCAAATAGTAGGTTGTACCATTAACTACTCTACGGATAATGTTGTCAGTAGTTACAATAGGATATAGTGGATTAGAAGTACCAAATGTAAAGTTACCGTTGTTGTTTAGAATATCGGATGTAGTCTTGTTAGGAAGAGTGCCATACTTTCCTGTTAGTTTAGTAAATTCAGGATCACTAGCATATTTATTTTCAATCATATAGCTAAAGTAATCTTTGTTAGCAATACCCATAGTGGCATCCTTTAGACCAGGGTTAACTGAATCAAAGTTTACATCGTTACGAACAAGAAGACCTGTGTTCTGAGGTAAGTTAAAGCTGACTGAACAGTTAGAATCAAAGCTACCTCTTTCCATATAGAACATCTGAAGAGTATGTTTCTTGGAAGAGTTTTTGTTGTTAAATTCTGCACCGTTAGCCTTGAATATTTTTGCTAGGTCAACGGTTGTAACATATTTTTCGTCAGTAGCATATTTATCGTCTGTCTTAGGGTCAGCAGTACGGCTATTAATGTTATCTGATGAATCAACTGCTGCCTTATAAATAACCTTCATATCAGAGAAGTTGATTGAACCGGATGAAACCTTATGAGCACCACCAAGGTCAAGAACCAATACACCATCAACATATACCCAAACGTCATCGTCACCGGAGAAGTTAAATGTAATGTCTTTCTGTGTACCATCAGCAGCAGTTAATTTACCTGTTTCTGACATATAGAAGTCAATATCAAATTCGGTACCAAAACCATATTTATTAGCATTCTTAGTACTATCAGAATTATCAAATGGGAAGAAACCAACACCCTTATCATTACCAACAGTAGCGTTTGAATATGTATCTACCTTGAAATCGCCATCAATTACTCTGTTCTTATCAGTAAATGAATCATAGGAGTAGGTTGTGATACCATTAAATGTTGATTCGTTAAATGGGAAGTTCAAGCCTTCATTAACACTTGATGCAACATCGGTATTATTCTTTAATTTATCATAATCAAACAATGGCATATTGCCTGAACCGTCAGCAGTCAACAGATAACCACAACCATTTTCATTTTTGCTTGTAGAAGAAAGTGTATTTCCTGCCAAACCTTGAACTGAAGCATAATAAGCATGATTATCATCATGACGCATAGCCAAGTTATCCTGAATTCTAAAGTTTTGGTTTCCTGCAACTTCTGTTGTTGTAGGCTTAACATAACCAAAGAATAGAGGGTTAGCATAAGCAGTATCATACAAAGCATTTAAATAAGTGTTAAATGTGTTTGTAACATTACCACCTGCATCATATTGTGTATTATAATTAACTGCATTTGCTTTAAAGTTCTTTGTAGGAACATCATTGTTCTCACTTGGTGTTTTTGTCCAGAATGAACTATCAAGAACAACACCACGAGAATAGCAAGAAGAACCCTTTTTGTATAACAAATAAATTCTGTTAGGGTTTAGACCGATTGAAGCGTCACCGGCTGTTTTCGGTACAAATGTACTAAATGTCTTAATTTCAGTTTTACCACTACTTACAAATTTAAATGATGTTGCCCATACAGGCAGAGATACCTTGTAAACATTAAATGTCTTTGAACCTGTAACACCGGAACTATACAAGTCACCCATATTTACGGTAATTGTATTAGAACCGGAATCTTTACCATCTTTATCAACTTTAGTTGTAACATCAGCGTAACCACATTGAGTTGCAACAGAGTTGTTCCAATAGTAAATTCTTAGACCATCACCGGTAGTTGGAGTTGAAATACCGGTATCATCTGTAGGCTCGGCAAAGTAATAATCAACTGTATTACTACTATTAAAAGTATTTGTCGCACCCATATCAAAAGTAGCTACTGCATAAATATTGTCATCAACAATGTAAATAGTTGGTGATGAAGCACCTTCATTACAATTAATTGTATAAGTTGGAATACCTGCAACATCATCAGTATCAATTGTACTACTTGTGATAGTTGTATATTTATTTTTGCTTTCAGAAACAGTTAAGTTACAAACTGTATCATCAGAAATTGTTTCATCTGAAAATACTGCGATAGTAACAGATTGAGCACCATTAGCAGGTTTAAATGAATCTTTAGTTAGCTGATAAAGTTGACCCAGTTTGCCATCTTTAACTTCAGCAATATAAAGAATTTTTTCACGATAGTCAACTTGAATAGTATCACTAGATATATCTGTATAAGTTAGATTTACAGTAGGGTACTCAGGATCAGTATATGTTGCATCTGTAGAAACAACTACCTTATAAGAAACCACACCTTCTGTAATGCTTGTTGTTTCGCAAGAAGCAGTAAGCTCTGTTGTCGTTTTTTCTTCTAATTTGTTACCCTTTCCATCATAGAAAGTATAAGTATAGTACTCACCATCTTCAACATGCTTATTATTGATTTTTGCTGTTAGAGTAACTTTATTGCCAATCTTTACGGCAGTTGTACTTGGAGAAAGAGTAACACTTTCAGCTAGAGGCTTAGATAGAGAGTCAATTTTGAACTTACCTTCGCCATTAGTATTAAAGTCACCATATGTTACTTTATAAGAACCGGCAGATAGCTTATATTGAATATTCTCAACATTATTCCTCTTATTCATCAAATATGATGTACCAAGTTCACAATTATCTCTACCATCACTATACTGTAAAGTAGAGTCTGTACTTGTAGAATCTTTGATGTAGAAGTAATGAGTACCTGCATCAACAGTTATAATGTACTGATAAGTAGTACCATCTTTAGCCTTAGTGAAGTTACCTAACAATTTACCTACTTGAGATTTACCTGTTGAAATATATAGCTGATAATTTGAAATTGTATCATCCTTAGTAACTTTAAACTTAGGAACACCGTTAGAATCAATATCAACAATTTCAATAATAAAAGTACCTGTATCATCAATTCTATATGTACTACCATCGCCTTTAGTAGTTGTATATTCTGTACCCATTGTAACTACTTCGTTGCTTGTATTTTTAGAACCGTACTGAGTTTTAGCAACAGTGTTATAGAATTTGAACTGTTTACGACTTGATGTTAAGGTAATGACAGCTTTACCATCTGAAGTAAATGCTAAACCTGAACCACCTGCCCATGAACCACCATCAAAATCACCTAATAACTGATACATAGAACAATCTAATGGATTTCCCTCAAATTCGGCTACAAATGTTTCATCTGAGGAAATATTATCAACCACATATTTGTTGTTAGATACACCGGCTTTTACATCTGTAGTTTCACCTGATATACCTGTAGTTCTCTTAAGTGATTTTAATTGATAACCGGGATTTGGATTAATATTAATTGTAACTTTATCACCGGCTAGGTATTTGTCTTTTTCAACATTGATTGTACCGTTACCACCGGGTGCTGATGCTGAAACAGTATATTGTTTCTTATACTTAGCATATACATCTGCATCAGCTGATGGAGAGAATGTTGTTGATGCCTTAGATGCATCAGTAAAACTACCATTTTTAGATTCCCAACCTGCAAAAACATATGTTGAGTTAACGATTGTGATAGTATCTTTTGCAACAACCGTACCGGAAGAAGTATTTGATGTTACTTCACCATCAACAGTTACAATATCCTTATTGGAATCTTTATCTTCATATGTAACGCCATCATCAGTAATTTTATATTTTGCAGTAACGTTGTAAGGTTGATTTACATTTACTTCAACTGTAGCTGTAACACTAGTATAACCATCAGCAGAAACAGTTACCTTATAAGTATGAGTTCCTTTTGTTAGATTCTCTAATTTTAAAGTATTTGAAGAACCATTCTGTAATTCTTTGCCATCTTCAGTAAATGTATATGTAACATTATCTGTATTAGGAGTATCAAGTGTTGCAGTTAATGTTGTTGAACCACCAACAACTACATTTTCCGGATTAGCAGTAAGATTAACTGATTTTGCTACATTAGGCTGAGCAACTTTATACCATACATATTTACCATCTGTGCATATGTAGTAAGTTGAAGTAATGTCTGATGGGACTATAAAAGCCTTGCTATCATAACCTTTATGAATTTGATTTTCAGTTTTACCGGTTGAAATAACAATATCTTTACCATTACCATCTTCTTTTGGACCATATACATAAGATCCATCATAAAGTCTAAAGTAAGTAACTTTATTAAAAGTAACATCTGAAACATATGCATTTTCTGTGGTAGACCAAGACATTGATATACCTTTTTTATTATTCCAATCGTCCTTATTTAATCCACCATAAATATACCACTTATTAGTAGGAATTGATTTTACAGTAACTGAAACTTCACTACTTGTAACATCACTATAATTATTCTTTGAAACTGTTACGGTATATTTATATGTACCACTACTTAAATTAGAAACAGTAGTTTCTACAGATTCGCTTGATGTAGTCTTTTCATCAATCTTAGTACCATTTTGATAGAATGTATATTTTACATCACCAGCAACTTTGCCTGTTGTTGAAGCAGTAAGTTTAAGTGAGTCACCAACATTAATAGTATCATTATCAGCATTTAAAGATACACTGGTGGCTACAGGGTCAGATGCAGAATATTTTGACCAAGTACCGGCATTTAAACTATCTGAAGTAACAGTATAAAGATTATTACTTGAATCACTACGAGTAATGTTATCTATTCTATTCCATAAACCAGCGTCACCAGGCCAACCTACACCACCATTTGTATTAAAAGTTGAGGTTTTAGGATCATATCTAATAAGAATCATTGTAGTAAAAGTTCCAGTAGGTACTGTCGCCTTTAAATAATTTTTATCATTACCAGCTGACTGAAATACTGCATAACAACCATCGCTACTATTACTATAAAAATAAGCGACAGTTCTAGCATCACCATCGTACCAGCTAGTACTACCTGCACTAAAATAAATAGTATCACCAGCACTATAGCCTGAACCTGTCTTTTCCACATTAGTTGTAGCAGCAAGAACTGAAAAAGAAGAAACTACCATCATAAGGGCAAGAATCAACGCCCAAGTGCTAGAACTAATGCGTTTTATTTTTTCTTTCATTTTTTATACCTCCATTACAAATAATTGCATAAGAAGTTGTGAATATTTGCTCATTTATTACGATTCTACTGTCTGACCATCAATAGTTAATAACCGAAAAAAGGGTGCAAAAACCCACAATTATTTATTATCATAATAACATTTTTATTAGGTAAAATCAACTATTTTCGCAAAATATCTTTGATTTGTATATGTTTACTAAGCTTAATTATTTTATAGAATTATAATAACTAACATAGAAATATTTTTATACATATTGCACAAAGAGTGGTAAACATAAAAAAGCAGACCTCATAAGAGGTCTGCAAAAATACTGATAAACTATACCACTGTCAACCCAAATTATCGAAGGAACCGTAGGCATCTTTCATTGTTCTTTCATCTGAACTTGACAAGCCGGTACCTCCACCAATGGCATAAAACTCCGTACTTCTTTTATTATGGTTTGATCCATAGAGGTTTGCGCATACAAGTGAATCAAGTTCAAAATCATCATATTCTATTGTTGGAGTTTCATAAACTTTTTTCATACTTATCCTCCTCTACGCCTACCGAAAATAACTAAGATAATAGTAACATATTTAGATACAAAAATCAATATATTGGGCGATAAATTTATAGATACACAACTAAAAACAATTGTTTCACTTATTAAATATATCACTAAAGGCTGAAATATTCAAGGTTTTATCAATAAACTAATAAAATTTGTGCAATTCATTAAAATAATTGACTTAGTTATTAGTTACCTTGTATAACATTTTACATATATAATATCTGTTTGTTACAATGTTGTAAATCAGTTTTCTTCAAGAAGTGGCAAATACTCCTTATATTTTGACATTGACGGTGTCAGGTGTTCCGAGTCTTTCACCTTTTTATTGACTGCTTGAGTGGTTTTGTTAACCGGTGCAATTGTACCGGCACCTGCAACACAACCACCGGGACAGCCCATACCCTCTAATAAGTAACCGTCGTACTTACCGGCTTTGGCAATTTGGAGCATTTTGCGACATTCAGGCAGTCCCTCTGCCCTAGCAGTTAAGACTTCCCGATTAGGGTCAATCTCTTTAATAATATTTTCAACTGCTTTTGCTACACCACCACTTACTGCAAAGCCGTTGCCATCTCCACTGCCTTCTTTAAATGGTTCGCCGTCTTCACATTTAGAAATATCAATTCCTTTTGCATCAAGAATTGCACTAAATTCTTCAAATGTAAGTACAAAATCAACATCACTACGGATTGACTTTCTTCTAGCTTCTAGCTTTTTAGCAGCACAAGGACCAACAAAAACAACCTTACAATCAGGGTACTTTTTCTTAATTAATCTACCAGTCAGAACCATTGGAGTTAGTGCCATTGAAATATATGGTGCAAACTCAGGGAATAACTTTTTCGCCATAACTGACCAAGCAGGACAACATGATGTTGCCATAAATGGTTGTTTTTCCGGTACTTCTTTAATAAAGTCATTAGCCTCTTCAATTGTACAAAGGTCAGCACCGATTGCAACTTCTACTACATCAGTAAAGCCCAATGCTTTGAATGCATTACGGATTTGACCTTGTGTTACATTGCCAAACTGACCTGAAAAAGCCGGTGCAATTGCAGCATAAACAGGTGTATCACTCTTTAATGCAGAGATAGTCTGGAAAATCTGACTCTTGTCAATAATTGCACCAAAGGGACAATTAACTAGGCACATACCACAAGATACACATTTATCGTGGTCGATTTCTGCTCTACCATATTCATCAGACTTAATAGCTTTCATACCACAAACTTTGGCACAAGGTCTTTCGTGGCGAACTATTGCATGGTACTCACAAACATTAACACATCTACCACATTTTATGCATTTATCTTCATCAATATGTGACTGACCGTCAACAATAGAAACTGCTTTTTTAGGGCAAATCTCTACACAAGGGTGTTCAAGACAATTTTGACAAGCATTTGTAACAAACACTCTGTTCTCAGCACACTTGTTACAAGCAAACTTAATAATATCAATTAGAGGTGGCTCATAATACTTATCATTAAAAAGTTCTTCCTCAATACCCTCAGTTATCGGTGAAAATTCGTTATAATCTCTTAGGGGAAAACCCATTGCTGCTCTTAGCCTTTCCCCTACTACTGCTCTTTCTACAAAAACACTATCTCTATAGTGGGCAATTTCACCTTTGATAATTTTGTAAGGTAATCTCTGGAATTTGTCAGCATCCCAACCTTCAAAAGCAAGTTTTGCAATTTCGGTGAAAATCTGCTTTCTTATTCTTGACTTTGATGTTTTTACTCCTCGCATACAATACTCCTTTTCATATAAATACATTATATAAAATTTTGCATATAATTATTTTATTTGTATAAACTCTTTTCATTGATATTATACAATGGTGAGCTTAGTTAGTCAAGAATAACAATAAAAAAAGCGACCCCATAATGAGGTCGCAAAATAATTTATAATCAGTCGCTTGTGTAAGGAAGAAGAGCGATCTGTCTTGCTCTCTTGATTGCTACTGTTAGTTCTCTCTGGTGAGCTGCACATGTGCCTGTAACTCTTCTAGGAAGAATCTTAGCTCTTTCAGACATATAACGACGAAGTCTTGCGATGTCTTTGTAGTCAATCTTTTCTACCTTATCTACGCAAAAGCCACAAACTTTTCTGCGTGACTTTCTGCCACGGTTTGGTCTATCTGCCATTGTAGTTAATCTCCTTTATAAAATTAGGTTTTAGTAAAATACTAATTAGAATGGTAAATCGTCATCAAGTGGCATTTCTTCAAAATCTGAAGAAGTACCGTTTGAATAAGATGCCGGTTGTTGCTGCTGAACAGGAGCTTGATTATAAGACTGCTGAGGAGCTTGGTTATAGTTACCGTAACCATTGTTATTGTTATAACCGTTGTTGTTTTGTTCTCTTCTTTCGCCTGTAAATGAAACATTATCAGCAACTACTTCTGTTACATAACGGTTTGTGCCATCTTTTGCTTGGTAAGTTCTTGACTGAAGCTGACCTTCGATGGCAATCATTGAGCCTTTGCCAAAATAACGACAAACAAACTCAGCCTGTTGACGCCAACATACAATATTAATAAAGTCTGTCTGGCGCTGTTCGCCTTGCTTTACATAGTTTCTATCTACTGCGATAGAAAATGATGTTACAGAAATACCACTTGCTGTTGTCTTTAATTCCAATTCCTGAGTAATTCTACCCATTAATATAACTCTGTTTAACATAACATACATCCTTTCATGTTCAGCTATTCAGCCTACTTCTTGATTATTCGATTAGTCTTCCTTCTTAATGATCATTGAGCGTAGAACGCCATCAGTAATCTTGTAGATTCTGTCTAGTTCTGCTGGGAACTCTGCAGTTGATTCAAAGTTGATTAGAACATAGTAGCCTTCTGCTTCTTTGTTGATTAGGTATGCAAGCTTACGCTTACCCCATTCATCAACTTCCTGCAGTGTGGCATGCTTTTCAACAAGATCCTTAAACTTAGCGATTGTGCTCTGGATACCTTCTTCACCTAATTTCATAGAAAGTACCATAACTGTTTCGTACTTAGCTGTAATCTCTGCCATTTATCTGCACCTCCTTCTGGACATATTGGCGTGTATTTCCTACACGCAAGGATTGTGTACTAATTCACACACTAGATTATTATAACAAAATATTTCAAATTGTCAATAGAAAATATGAGATATTTTTTGTTATTCTGTAATTTCTCTGCTTTCTACTATTTTATTGAAAAGAGTTTCTATTCTATCAGTTTCGCCCTTTAAATATAAGAAACCGAATAGTGCCTCAAAACCTGTTGCACTGTGATAATCCCCTACTGTGCCATGCTTTGGTGTACATTTAGGAGAAGCGTTTCTTCCACGCTTATAAATAG